>VYKX01000205.1_pt1 | contig 24278 bp, 14 predicted proteins | sample 5114471 | NCBI WGS metagenome assembly VYKX01 (sample SAMN12291785, study PRJNA351875) | freshwater metagenome | isolation source: freshwater lake | place: USA: Michigan, Gull Lake | collected 2013-08-08
CCGGCGTGACGGCCTTCAAGAGCGGCGACCGGGTACTGATCTCGTGCATCTCGAGTTGCGGCAAGTGCGAGTACTGCCGGCGCGCGATGTATTCGCACTGCACCACCGGCGGATGGATTCTGGGCAACAGCATCGACGGCACGCAGGCCGAGTTCGTGCGCACGCCGCACGCCGACACCAGCCTCTACCCGGTGCCCGAGGGCGTGGCCGAGGACGCTCTGGTGATGCTCAGCGACATCCTTCCCACCGGCTTCGAGTGCGGCGTGCTGAGCGGCAAGGTGGCGCCGGGTTCAACCGTGGCCATCGTCGGCTCGGGGCCCATCGGGCTGGCCGCGCTGTTGACGGCGCAGTTCTATTCGCCGGCGCTCATCGTCGTGGTCGACATCGACGACAACCGCCTTTCCGTGGCCACACGCTTCGGTGCGACGAACACGGTCAACAGCAGCGACGGTCGGGCCGCCGAGACGATCATGGCGCTGACCGACGGACGCGGCGTCGACACCGCCATCGAGGCCGTCGGCATCCCCGCGACCTTCGAACTGTGCGAAGACATCGTCGGCCCTGGCGGCACGATTGCCAACGTCGGCGTGCACGGCCAGAAGGTCGATCTGCATCTGGAGCGGCTGTGGTCGCGCAACATCGCCATCACCACACGCCTGGTCGACACCGCATCGACGCCGATGCTGCTGAAGATCGTGCGATCGGGGCAGGTCGACCCGCTGAAGCTCATCACCCACCGCTTCAAGTTCAGCCAGATCGTCGAGGCGTACGACACCTTCGCGCACGCTGCCGAGACGAAGGCGCTGAAGGTGCTGATCGAGATGTGACGGCCGCTGCAAACGCGGCTTCAGCTGCACACCCTGGGGGTGAGATCGGCCGGTGATGCGAAGCTGCTCGCCGGGGTGATGTTGCGTGCGGTGACGTACAGACCAACACCCCACTTCGGCCTACAACCTGTCGTGCGCGCCTCGGATCAACGTTGCGCTGCAGCACCACAACCCGGACACCCCGACATGCCACGCCGACAGACCGAAGTCTTCACTGCGGGGCCGCCTTGAGTTCCGACCGGCCTCATGCCCACTCGGTCGAGCGGCGCGATGCGCACAGAGCGATCGACCCGGCGCTGGAGCGTTACATCACCGAAGTGGAAGGGTTATGCACGCGCTCCACGCTGGCGCTGTCGCTCGCACTGCTGTCGCAACGCCGAGGCGAAGGAGAGCAATCGTGGAAGACCGTGATGAGCGAGATGCAGAAGGTGCGAGACGGGTTCATCGAGTCGTTCGAGCACTTCCGGGCCGAGCAGAGCAACGGGCAGAGCCCCGCCGCAACGCATCGGGCACGGTAATGACCCTCGTTCAGGGTGGACGTGTATCGGCATCGCGAGCGACGCCGCAATGGCCTCCCATTCGCACGCCTGGCGACGCGATCGTGAAGGTCACGCGCCGCTTGCCGAAGGCGATGAACGGTTCGCCGCCTGAGACCCATGACACACCACTCGGCGACGACGGCGTCGGCGTGGTGCTTGCGGTGGGATCAGACGTGACGGCGGTCCGGCCGGGCGACCGGGTGCTGGTGATGTGGAGTTCGAACCGGCCACACCTCGCTGCCACCAAGGCATCACCACTCGAAGGCATCGGCACCTGGAATCCGGGACGCACCTTCGACGGCCTGCAGACCGAGTTCGTGCGCGTTGGAGACGCCGATTACCGGCTTTACCCACTGGCCGACAGCGACGACGATGACGCGGCGTCCACGCTCGGCGAAGTCCTGCCGAACGGCTTCGACACCGAGGCCCTCGCCGACGCACTGAGCGCAGGCTGCGAGGTGGCCATCGTCGGCGCAGGGCCGGTGGGTCTCACGGCGTTGCTCAGTGCCCAGTTCCACGCGCCGGCTGCGATCCTGGTCGTCGACCCCGACAACGCACGCCTCGCCATGGCGCGGCGCTTCGGCGCGACCCACACCGTGAACAGCCGCAGCGGGCATGCTGCCGAAGTGGTCCTGGTGCTGACCCGCGAGCGCGGCGTCGATCTCGCCGTTGACGCAGTCGGCAGCCCCGCGGCACTGGCCATGTGCCAGGCCATGCTGTGCGCACGCGGGCGGGTGGTGGAGGTCAGCAGAAGCGGAGCAGCGCCCGACACCGCCTGAAACGCGGCCCTGCCGCCGTGGCGCGGTGCGACAGCAGACAGACGCCTAGGCTTGCACCCGATTCAATGCGTGCATGAACCCCATCCCATTCCTTGGTCGACGATCCTTTCTCCAAGGCCTGGCAGTGGCACCGTGGGTGCCGGGGGTGGTGTCTCTCGGGGGATGTGCCGAAGCCTCCGACACGCTGTCACCGCTCGATCAGGCGTGGGCCGACACCTGGGTCGGAACCGATCCGGCACGCGACGGTCTGCACCCCGACGCGCTCGCCCTGCGCCGCGAGCTCGTGCGTTGCGCGACGCTCGCGCCGTCGAGCCACAACACGCAGTGCTGGCGTTTCGGCATCACCGAATCAGCCATCACGATCGCACCTGACTTCAGCCGCCGCTGCCCCGCCGTCGACCCGAACGACCATCACCTGTTCGTGTCGCTCGGCTGCGCCGCCGAGAACCTGACGCAGGCCGCTCTGGCACATGGGCTCTCGGCTCGTGTGCACATGGCCGCGGCGGCACCCGACACCATCGAGATCGCGCTCGAGCCGACCACGCCCCTGACCACCGCGCTGGCCGCAGTCATGGCGCAGCGCCAATGCACCCGAACCGATTTCGACGGCCGCCCGCTCTATGCCCACGAGCTGTCGCAACTGGTGGCGGCGGCGACCGGCACGGGCGTGCGGCCATTGCTGATCACCACCAAGCAGGACATCGAGGACATGCTGGCGCTCATCGTTCAGGGCAACTCGGCGCAGTTCGCCGACGCCGCGTTCATGGACGAGCTGAAGTCGTGGATCCGCTTCAGCGATACCGAAGCGCTGCGCACCCGCGATGGCCTGCACAGCCGAACCTCCGGCCACGGGTCCGTGCCGCAGTGGCTCGGCAGCGCAATGTTTCCGCTGGTGTTCCGTGAAGGCGCCGAGAACGACAAAATCGCCCAGCAGGTGCGCAGCTCGGCCGGCATCGTCGTCTTCGTCTCGCAGGCCCACGACACCGCGCACCGCGTCGAGGTGGGGCGCTGCTACCAGCGCTTTGCGCTGCAAGCCACGGCGCTGGGCATCCGCAACGCGATGCTCAATCAACCCGTCGAGGTGCCCGCAGTGCGCTCGGCGCTGAAGGCGCATCTGGGACTGACCAGCGAGCACCCGGACCTGGTGGTGCGCTTCGGCCGCGCGCCGCTCGCGCCGCGGTCGCTGCGGCGGGCGGTAAGGACCGTGCTGACGTAGGGCGCCGAAACAGTTGCGTTCGGCGCGCGAGCGTCGACAAGCACTTCACCACGCCCTCGGCGCCGAATCCTTGCAGGGCGTGCCCGAGTTGCTCTGCCTGGCCGACTTCCGCGCCAAAGCTGTTGCCCCGAACGCGCAAGTTCCACGGAGATCAGATTGCCAGAAAGCCGCCGCTCCCCTGTGTAGGCCACCGGCCAGGATCGGACGTCCGCGACGGGCAGCTTGCACGCCCCCTCGCGGGAGTCCGGTCCCTTTCGCCTTTGGGGGGAAGTTGACCGTTCCGCTTCTGGGTTCGGGCGTGCGCTCGACTTCATGCAAGCAGTGGTGCAAGGCGGCCCCTTTTCGGAAAGGCGCCGGTAAGTCCATCGCACCGACGATGGCAGGCATGGCGCCAGCTTCTTGCGCTTCAGTGCGATGGAACCTCATCCCTTGTGCTGCGGTGAACCTTCTTCATCGGCGCCATCCGTCTCCATCCGTGAGTCGGCCAACCCAGGAGTCCTTCATGCCCCGTTTTGTCTTTCCGCCCCTCGCCGGACTGGCATTGGCCCTCGGCGCCAATGCTGCATCTGCCCAAGACCGCCCGTGGTACCTCACTGTCGACGCGGGTCTGTCCCGAACCAGCAACCCCGACTTTGCCGGCGGCCGCCTGACGACGCGCCAGGGCCCCTCTTTCGGGGGCGCCATCGGCCGTCGTCTGGGGCAGGACTGGCGCGTCGAAGCCGCGGTGATGTACCGCAACAACCCGGTCAAGCGGGTCAGCAGCCCTGGCCTTGACGCGCGCCCTGGCGATGCCGACTTGGCTTCGCTCACGTTCACCGTCAACGCCCTTTACGACTTCAGTGCATTCAAGCTCGGGCCGGCGAATGTGCGGCCTTACCTGGGCCTGGGCATTGGCCGCGTGCAGGAACTCGATGCCGACGTCACCTCGGCCGGTGCTGAACGGGAGTTTTCAGGCTCGGGCAGCGCACGGCAGTTCATGGCCGGACTGCGCTGGGACTACGGCAGCCCATGGGTCGCCGATGTCGGTGTTTCGCTGACGAACACCGGGCGGATTCGACTGACTCCCACCGGTGGCGGAGCCCCTGTCGAGGTCAAGTACCAAGCAACGACGGTGATGGCCCGGCTTGGCTATCGCTTCTGACAGGCCCCAGCCAGATGGCTGCCGATCCCGAGGCTGCGGGCTCGCGTTACGCTGCTGAGCGTGGACCGCATCCTCCTCGTTGAAGACCACCCGGCCATGCGTGAGCTGCTGGCGCGCGAATTGGCAAGATCGGGCATAGCCGCTGACGCCGTCGGCCGCGTCGGCGAAGCCGAAGCCTGCCTGGCCCAGGTGCGCTATGCCGCACTGGTGCTTGACCGGGGCTTGCCAGACGGCGACGCACTGCCCTGGCTGCAGCGGCTGCGCGCACGCCAAGTGCTCGTGCCCTGCCTGCTGCTGACCGCGCGCGACGCTCTGCACGACCGCGTGGACGGCCTGGAGGCCGGCGCCGACGACTACCTGGCCAAGCCCTTTGAACGCGACGAACTGGTGGCCCGTGTGCGTGCGCTGCTGCGCCGCCAGCAAGCCTGGGTGGCCAGCTCGCCGCAGTGGGCCGGGCTCGTGGTCGACCCCGCAGGTGCGCGCCTGAGTTGCGGACGGTCGAGCGTGAACCTTGCGCCCAGCGAACTGCAGCTCATCCTTGCGCTGGTGCGCGCCGAAGGCAAGGTGGTGCGCCGCGGTGCTCTGGAAGCCGCGGCCTGGGGCCTGACCCAGGCGGTCACGTCGAATGCACTGGACGTGGCCTTGCACCGGCTTCGCCGCAAGCTCGAGGTGCTGGGTAGCGACGCACGCTTGGTCAACACCAAGGGTGTGGGCTACTCCCTGGGGCAAGTGCCTGAACCCACCGGCGGGCAGGGTGACCCTGTTGACGGATGAACCGCACGGTTGGGCTGCAAGGGCCCCCGGCCGCACGCCAAGTCTGGCCCTGCGCCTGGCCCTTGGCTTTTCGCTCGCCTTTGCCTCGACGGCGCTGCTGGTGGTGGGTGTGCAGGCCTTGCTGGCCGAACGCTTTGGCCACCTCGTCACGCGCATGAGCATGCAGGGGCAGACCGAAGACATCTTCGACGGCTTCGTGCTGGATGCAGAGCAGCGCGTCGTGGGCGTGAAGCTCGAGCCCGGTGATGCGGTGGGCTTCGACGATTTCTTCGCCAACCTGAAGTACCGAGTTCTCGACGACGCGGGACGCGTCGTCGCCAGCAGCGAGGCCGATCGCCGCTCAATGCTGGATGGGCGCAGCATCGCAGAGCAAACAGACTTCTTTGGCGTGGTGAGTTTCGACGGCAGCGACTTCTACGTTGGCGCCTGGCAGCGCGAGGTGCATGGACGAAGCTACGTGCTGCAACTGGCGCGCAGTGACCGCTTCGAACTGCTGGCCCGCGAGGCCCTCACGCCCGCCATCACCGAAACGGTTCTTCTGCTGGGCACCTTGTCGGCACTGATCTTCGCGTTGGCAGGCGCACTGGCCGTGCGGTCGGTGTTGCGGCCGATCCGCGTCGCAGAGGCCGCAGCGCGCAATGTCGGCGGACGCAACCTGGCGGCACGCTTGCCGGAAGACCGGATGCCGGCTGAGATACGGCCGCTGGTCCAGGCGTTCAACGGCGTTCTGCAGCGGCTGGAGCGCTCGTTTCAGGAGCAGGAGCGCTTCATTGCCAACGCCGCTCACGAACTGAAAACGCCGCTGGCCCTGGCGCGGGCCCGCGTCGAAGCCGGTCTGGACAGCGAGCCGGACCGCGCCAGGCTGCTGGATGAACTGGATGCGATGGGCCGCCAGGTTCAGCAGTTGCTGCAGCTGGCCCAGGTGGCCGATCCACAAGCGATGCGGCGCAACCTTGTGCGGCCATCGGACGTGGCGCGCGAGGTGCTCGATCACCTGGCCTTCAAGGCGCACCGCTCGGACCTGACCTTGTATCTGAAGGAGTCTTCTGATGACGTAAAGATTCAGGCCGACGCCGGTGCCCTCTTCGTGCTGCTGAAGAACCTGGTTGAAAACGCAATCGATTTTTCGCCGCCCGGCTCGGACGTCATCGTGCAGGTCGAAGTCCAGGGCTTGAATGTGGAAGACCGCGGGCCTGGCGTACCCGTGGAACACCGTGCCCAGGTGTTTGAACGGTTCTGGCGGGCGCCTGGTCAGGACCGTCCTGGCTCCGGCCTTGGCCTGGCTTTGGTGCGCGAGATATGCATCGCCCATGGCTGGACCGTGAGCTGCGGCCAGGCAAGCGGTGGTGGCGCGTCGTTCAGCGTGCGTTGGCACCCGTAGAGGTCCGCATCGTGGCGCCGTTCCTGACGCTATGGCTTGTGCCATGCGTCGCGGAAAGAGTATTCGCGCTCACCAGTGCAAGCGGTGTCGTCCGAAGAATCCTGCTGGCGCTGCCAGCCGGCGGCTGGGGCGCGCCTGCGGCCTTGTACGTCCCTCGACTGACGGCTCCAGGTTGCACTGTTCGGACGGCTGGATGGCCGGTCTGGGTCGATAGCACGCCTAGACCAACGAGGTTGGGTTGCCGCAAAGCCGTCGTCGCTCGCGCCGCAGCATGCTGAGCGAGCGAGCTGAAATGACATCGATGGGATCACGCCCCATCTGGTTGGAGTCCCACCCTTCGACCCCGCCGGCAGGTGTGTCGAGGTCAGTCGCAATGAATGTGGAGTCGGCCCGCCTCAAGCCACGCGCCGGTCCGTCGTCAGGCGCTCGGCGGCCTTCGCATCCGCATCGGGGTCGAGTGCCAGCAGCAGGTCGCGGAAGGTGCGCGCGGCCGCGGACAGGCGCTTGCCGCTGCGGTGGACGACGTACCACTGGCGCACGATCGGGAATCCTTCGACCGGCAGGACGGCGAGGCATCGCGTCGCGAGTTCGAGCTCGATGGTCTGCGCCGAGACAACGGCCAGCCCCAGACCCGCGCGCACCGCCTGCTTGATGGCTTCGTTGGTTCCGAGCTCGCAGCCGGCGCGGTAGACCAGACCGTGCTCGGCGAAGTGCCGCTCCATCGCGGCGCGGGTGCCCGAGCCGGGTTCGCGCACCACCAGGGTCTCGTCGGCCAGCCGCTGCAGCGGAATCGACGCCTGACCAGCCAGCGCATGGCTGGGCGAGGCGATGACCACGAGCGGGTTGCCCATGAAGTTCTGCGCGATCACGTCGACGCTGTCGGGCGGCTGACCGGTGATGGCCAGATCGGTGCTGTTGTCGGCCAGCGCCGAGAGCACGAACTCGCGGTTGGCGACCTTCAGACTGACGCGCACACCCGGGTGGCTGGCACTGAACTCGGCGATCAGCTCGGGCAGGAAGTAGTTCGCCGTCGACACGACCGCCAGACGCAGCAGACCGCGTTCGAGTCCGCGGAACTGATCCATCGCCGCGTTCAGGTCGACCATGCGGCTCGCGATGTCGCGGGCGTGGCCGCGCAGTTCCTGGCCGGCTTCGGTGAGGAACATGCGCTTGCCGATCTGCTCGACGAGCGGCAGGCCGATCTGCTCTTCGAGCTGCTTCATCTGCATCGACACCGCCGGCTGCGTCAGGTGCAACTCGCTTGCGGCGCGCGAGATGGAATGGTGCCGAGCCACCGCCTCGAAGGTACGCAGATGCCGCAGGGTGATGTGAAGGACGGGCGGATCGGATCGGGTCATGCGGGGCTCGCGCTCGATGGCGTGAGTGTCGCTGACGCTGCCAGCGCGACCGCGCCGTCGGGGCCCTGAGCTTCCAGCGTCACCTTGTCGCCATCGACGGTTCCGACCAGTCGCAACGGGCCGATGTCGAAGATCGGCGCCACGCCGCGGAAGCTGAATGCGGCTATGGATCGGTTGGTCGAGACACGCACCAGCTGAAGCAGCAGCGACGCAGTCAGCGGCCCGTGCACCACCAGCCCCGGGTAGCCCTCGACGTCGAGGGTGTACGGCCGGTCGTAGTGGATGCGGTGGGCGTTGAAGGTCAGCGCCGCTGAAGCGTTCGGGTCCAGCTGCCGGCGGGCGGCGCGGGCAGATCGAGCTGCTGAGGAGCGGTTACGCGCGCACCCGGCTCGCGGTAGACGATGTCCTGTTCCTCTTCGAGGCAGAGGCAGCCGTCCTGAATGAAGCGCTGGCCTACGGTGACGAACGCGAGCGAGCCCGACTTGCCCGACTTCAGCACCACATCGCGGATGGTCGACTCGCGCACCGCCGGCAGTCCGACGCGCAAGGGTCGGTGCGCGGTGGTCCGCGCACCGGCGAACATGCGGCGCGGATACGGGATCGGCGGCAGGAAGCCGCCGCGCTGCGGGTGGCCATCGACATCGAGCGCCGACTGCGCTGCCCTCGGCAGAAAGTAAAACCAGTGCCACGGCAGCGGCAGGGCATCGCCCACCGCGATCACGGCCCCGGGCTCTTCGAGCATCGCCTGCGCGGCCTGCGCCTGGGCTGGCGCCAATCCGTCTTCGAGCCGTTCGGTGCGGCCGATCCAGGCCTTGAAATCCACGTCCATAAGAAATCTCGATGTCAGAGTCAGAAGGTTTGAGGGTGTCTTGGGGTTACCCCGCAAATAGGAACAATCGTGCCGAACTTACTCTATTGGCTCTGCTTCATCAGGCCCTTGCGGGTCTTCACCGACCCTCCGCCGGACCAACGACGTGCCTGAAACCATATTGACAGCCGACGACGCCGCCGGCAACACCCCGCAAGGGGCCCGACCTCTCGACGGCGTGCGCATCATCGATGTCGGCAACTTCCTCGCCGGGCCCTATGCCGCATCGATCATGGGCGAGTTCGGCGCCGAGGTGATCAAGGTCGAGCACCCGGTCGGTGGCGACCCGATGCGCCGCTTCGGTACACCCACCGACCGGCCGGACGCGACCCTCAAGTGGTTGAGCGAAAGCCGCAACAAGCGCTCGGTCACCATCGACCTGCTGCAACCCGAGGGCGTGCAGCTCTTCCTGAAGCTCGTCGCCAAGTCCGATGTGCTGATCGAGAACTTCCGCCCTGGCACGATGGAAAGCTGGGGCCTGACCTGGGAGGCGCTGCGCGCAGCCAATCCGCGGCTGGTGATGCTGCGGGTCACGGGCTATGGGCAGACGGGGCCATACCGCCGACGCTCGGGTTTCTCGCACATTGCGCAGGCCTTCGGCGGACTGAACTACCTCGCCGGCTTTCCCGGCGAGACGCCGGTGCTGCCCGGCACGGTGCCGCTCGGCGACTACATCTCCAGCCTGTTCGGGGCCATCGGCGCGCTCATCGCGCTGCGCCACGCCGAGGAAACGGGCGAGGGCCAGATCATCGATGTCGGCATCTACGAGGCGATCTTCCGCGTGCTCGAGGAGATCGCCGCGGCCTACGGCCTGCACGGCAAGGTGCGCGAGCGCGAGGGCTCGGGCAGCTTCGTCGCCTGCCCGCACGGCCACTTCCGCACCCGCAACGACAAGTGGATCGCGATCGCCTGCACCACCGACAAGATGTTCGAGCGCCTGTCGGTGGCGATGGGTCGGCCCGAACTGTCTGCGCCCGACCAGTACGGCGACCAGCGCAAGCGCCTCGCCGCGCGTGACCACATCAACGGCATCGTCACCGCCTGGGTCGCATCGCTCGACCGCACCGACGTGCTCGAGAAGTGCCTGGCCGAAGAGGTGCCCGTGGGCAAGGTCAATTCGATCGCCGACATCTTTGCCGACGAACACTTCGAGGCACGGGGCAACCTGGCGCGCATCCCGGTCGAGGAACTCGGCGAGGTGGTCGTTCCGGGCGTGATCCCGCGCCTGTCAGCCACGCCCGGTCGCATCACGAACCTCGGGCCGACGCTCGGCGACGCCACCACCGACGTGCTGCACGACTTGCTCGGCCTTCATGCCGACGAGATCGCCCGCCTTCGGCAGCACAAGACCATCTGAGCAGTTGCCATGAGCCCCAATCCGAACGCTTCCACTCCACCAACCGCCGCCCTGCCCCTCGCCGGGTTGCGGGTCATCGACATGGCCACGATCATCGCCGCGCCGTTTTGCGCGACGCTGCTCGGCGAGTTCGGTGCCGACGTCCTGAAGATCGAGCACCCCGAGGGCGGCGACGGGCTGCGCCGATTCGGCACGCCGTCGGCGCGTGGTGACACGCTGACCTGGATGAGCGAGGGGCGCAACAAGCGTTCGATGACGCTCGACCTGCGTCAGCGCGAGGGCGTCGAGATCTTCAAGGGTCTGATCGCGCAGACCGACGTGGTGTGCGAGAACTTCCGCACCGGCACCCTCGAGAAGTGGGGCCTGGGCTGGGACGTTTTGAAGAAGATCAACCCTGGGCTGATCATGCTGCGCATCACTGGCTACGGGCAGACAGGCCCGTACAAGGACCGTCCCGGCTTCGCCCGAGTGGCGCATGCGGTGGGCGGTATCGCCTACCTGGCCGGCATGCCCAAGGGCACGCCGGTCACGCCCGGATCGACCACGCTCGGCGACTACATGACCGGCCTGTACGGCTGTGTTGGCGTCCTGCTGGCGCTGCGCCACAAGGAGCGCACCGGCGAAGGCCAGACCATCGACGCGGCGCTGTACGAGAGCGTGTTCCGCTGCACCGAGGAACTCGCACCCGCCTTCGGCATGTACGGCATGGTGCGCGAGCGCGCGGGCTCGTCGCACAACGACTTCGCGGTGCCGCACGGTCACTTCGCGACACGCGACGGCAAGTGGGTGGCGATCTCGTGCGCGACCGACATGCTGTTCGCCCGCCTCGTGAAGGCGATGGGCCGACCCGACCTCGCCACGCCCGAAACCTACGGCGAACAGAGCACCCGCCTGACCCACCGCCACGACGTCAACGAGATCGTTCGCGACTGGTGCCAATCGCTGAACCGCGAAGAGGTGCTCGAGCGCTGCTACGCCACCGACACGCCGGCCGGCCCGCTCAACAACATCGCCGACATCTTCGGCGACCGGCAGTTCCACGCGCGCCGCAATCTGGTGGCGATGGACGCACCGGACACCGGCGAGCAGGTGATCGTTCCGGCACCGGTGCCACGCCTGTCGGAAACGCCGGCGAGCCTGCGTACCCTGGGTCCGAAGCTGGGCGAACACACCGACGAACTTCTGCGTGAACTGCTCGACCTGAGCAACGAAGAGATCGCCGCCCTGCGCGCGAAGAACGTCGTCTGACGTGGACGACTCGAGCAGCGCATCCATGCCCGACGCGCCGCGCGGCATCCTGCACGGCCTGCGCGTCGTCGAGGGCTCGGCCTTCGTCGCTGCGCCGCTCGGCGGCATGACGCTCGCACAACTCGGCGCCGACGTGATCCGCTTCGACCCGATCGGTGGTGGCCTCGACCACCACCGCTGGCCGGTGACTTCCAGCGGCCAGTCGCTGTTCTGGGCCGGCATGAACAAGGGCAAGCGCTCGATCGCGGTCGACATCCGGCACCCGCGTGGCCAGGAACTGCTCACGCAGCTGATCGCGGCACCGGGCGCGGATGCGGGTCTGTTCAGCACCAACTTCCCTGCGCGCGGCTGGCTGGCGTACGACGCGCTCGCCGCGCACCGCGCCGATCTGGTGATGGTCAACCTGCTCGGCCGGCGCGACGGCGGCTCGGAGGTCGACTACACCGTCAACCCGCAGATCGGCATCCCGACGATGACCGGGCCGATCGACAGCGACGTGCCGACCAACCATGTGCTGCCGGCGTGGGACGCGATCGCCGGGCACCAGATCGCGATTGCGCTGCTCGCTGCCCTGCGTCATCGCGACCGCACCGGCAACGGCCAACTGGTGACGCTGGCGCTCAAGGACGTGGGCCTCGCGATGCTGGGCCACCTGGGCATGCTGGCCGAGGTGCAGGTCAACGCAGTGGAGCGCGCGCGCTACGGCAATCATCTGTACGGCGCCTTCGGCTGCGACTTCGCGACGCGTGACGGCCGGCGAGCGATGGTGGTCGGCCTGACCGACCTGCAGTGGTCTTGCCTGCTCAAGGCCACCGGCTTAGCCAACGCTGTCGCTGCGCTGGCCGCCGAAACCGACCTGGACCTGTCTCAGGAGGGCAACCGGTTCCGCGCCCGCGACGCGCTGGCGGCGCTGTTCGCGCCGTGGTTTGCCGAGCGCACTCTCGACGAGGTGCAGCAAAGCTTCGACAGCCACCGAGTCACCTGGGGCCCCTACCGCAGCGTTCGCGAAGCCATGGCGCAAGACCCCGACCTGTCGACAGCACACCCCATGTTCAGCGAGATCGACCAGCCCGGCATCGGCACGGTGCTCACGCCGGCCAGCCCGCTCGACTTCAGCCGCGTGCCGCGCCTGGCGGCCGCTGCGGCGCCGTTGCTCGGCCAGCACACCGACGAGATCCTGCACGACCTGCTCGGCCTGCCCGCGCACGAGGTCGGCGCGCTGCACGACGCCGGCATCGTCGCCGGCCCGGCGGACTGATTGATTCAACTTCAAGAAAGATCCTCATGAAGCTGCCGAACAACTTCTACAAGCCGCTCGCCATCGGCGCGCCGGCCCCGTTTCGCGAACTGCCGGTGCGGCCCGAGCGGGTGGTGCATTTCTTCCCGCCGCACATCGAGAAGATCCGCGCCCGCATGAGCGAGACCGCAGCGCAGGTCGACGTGCTGTGCGGCAACCTCGAAGACGCCATTCCCATCGACTCGAAGGGCGCAGCACGGCAGGGCTTCATCGACGGCGTGAAGGCCGCTGACCTCGGCGACACCGGTCTGTGGGTGCGGGTGAACTGCCTCAACAGCCCGTGGATCCTCGACGACCTGGCGCAGATCGTCGAGGGCGTCGGCAACCGTCTTGACGCGGTGATGATCCCCAAGGTCGAAGGGCCTTGGGACATCCACTTCGTCGACCAGTACCTGGCGCAACTCGAAGCGCATCACGGCGTGAAGAAGCCGATCCTCATCCACGCCTTGCTCGAAACCGCCGAGGGGGTGAAGAACGTCGAACAGATCGCCACCGCGAGCCCGCGTATGCACGGCATGAGCCTGGGCCCGGCCGATCTGGCCGCGTCGCGCAGCATGAAGACCACCCGAGTCGGCGGCGGGCACCCCGGCTACGGCGTCCTGGCCGACCCGGCGGAAGGCCAGACCGAGCGCAGCTATGCACAGCAGGACCTGTGGCACTACACACTGGCGCGCATGGTCGACGCCTGCGCCGCGAGCGGCCTGCGCAGCTTCTACGGTCCCTTCGGTGATCTGAAGGACGAAGCCGGCTGCGAAGCACAGTTCCGCAACGCCTTCATCATGGGCTGCGCTGGCGCATGGAGCCTCGCGCCCAACCAGATCGCCATCGCCAAGCGCGTCTTCAGCCCCGACGTGAAGGAGGTGCTGTTCGCCAAACGCATCCTCGACGCCATGCCCGACGGCACCGGCGTCGCGACCATCGACGGCAAGATGCAAGACGACGCCACCTGGAAGCAGGCCAAGGTGATGGTCGACCTGGCGCGCCTCGTTGCCCGGAAGGATCCGGCGCTGGCCGAAGCCTATGGGTTCTGAGATGGATCAGCTCTGGAGGCAGAGCCGCGCCCGGGCAGCCTGCGGCGATCGGATGCGGCGGTCTGCGCTGCGCTTCGACTTCCCTGCGGTGCTCGGTCTCGGGGCCACGTCGCGGAACTCGCTGTGCTCACTGCGTTCGCTGCGCTCGGACAACCGCGACAAGTCAGTGGACGACTCGCGCTGCGCGCGAGGCCCCGAGACCTGCGTTCCTCGGCGCCGCATACGCTCGCCGCAGGCTGCTCGGGCGCGACTCTGTGCAGGCATCGGTGGCTTGCGTGGCGTTCGCAGCGGCTTCGGAGCCACGGCATGAGCACCAAGACCCGTCCCGGCAATTACTTCGAGGATTTCCGGCTCGGCCAGCATCTCGTGCATGCGACGCCGCGCACGGTGACCACGGGCGATGTCGCGATGTACCAGGCGTTGTATGGCTCGCGCACGGCCCTCAGCTCGTCGGATCCGTTCGCGCAGTCGCTCGGCATGCCGCGCGCACCGGTCGACTCGATGCTGGCGTTCCACATGGTGTTCGGTCGCACGGTGGCAGACATCTCACTGAACGCAATCGCCAACCTGGGCTACGCGGGCGGCAGGTTCGGTGTGCCGGTGTACCCGGGCGACACCATCGTCAGCGACTCGGAAGTGATCGGGTTGCGTCAGAACAAGGACGGCAAGACCGGCGTGGTCTACGTGCACTCCAAGGGCACGAACCAGCACGGCGAAACGGTGCTCGACTTCCGTCGCTGGGTGATGGTGCGCAAACGCAATCCCGGCGCGGCCGCACCCGAGACGCTGGTGCCCGAGTTGCCCGAATCGGTGCCGGTCGGTGAACTGCATTGCCCGTTCAGCGTGCGCCCGGGCCAGTACGACGAGGCCCGCGCCGGCTCGAACTTTCTGTGGGACGACTACACCGTGGGCGAGCGCATCGATCACGTCGACGGCATGACGATCGAGGACGCCGAGCACATGCTGGCGACGCGGCTGTACCAGAACACGGCCAAGGTGCACTTCAACCAGCATGTCGAGCGCGAAGGCCGCTTCGGCAAGCGCATCGTCTACGGCGGACACATCATCAGCCTGGCACGGGCACTGACGTTCAACGGACTGGCTAACGCGCTGTGCATTGCCGCGATCAACGGCGGTCGACACACCGCGCCAAGCTTTGGCGGCGACACGATCTACGCCTGGTCCGAAGTGATCGGCAAGGAGGCCCTGCCCGGGCGCGACGACGTGGGTGCGTTGCGCATCCGAACCGTGGCGACCAAGGACCGGGCGTGCCACGACTTTCCGGGTCACGACACTAGTGCCGATCTGGATGTCAATGTGGTGCTCGACCTCGACTGCACCGTGCTCATGGCGCGCAGAATCTGACAGCCCGCGCCGGTCTCCGAATACGTACCTTCAGGAAAAGAAGAATGTCTGAATCGATCGCAACCACCCGCCCCGCCGCACTCCCGGTGGCCGAATTCAACCCGGTGCGCACCCGTGCCGATTGGGAGCGCCAGCGCGCCGCAGCGCTCGCCGATCCTGGGGGTTTCCACGGTTCGATCGCCAAGCAACAGATCCACTGGTGGGTGGCCGAGGTCGGCAGCGCCGGCGCGTGGCTCAGCTACGACGACGCTCGCCGACTCTGGACAGGCTGGGACGCGTCGAGCGGTGCGCCGGTCAGCGCGGATCTGGGCGTCGGCTTCGAGCCGTGGACGCGTGCCTTCAACGGTGATGACGCTCCGAACTGGAAATGGTTCGAAGGCGGCCTGACCAACGCCTGTTTCAACGAGGTCGACCGCCATGTGCTGGGTGGCTTCGGGGACGAGGCAGCGTTCGTCTTTGAAGGCGACCGCTGGGACATGTCGCAGGACGGCGGCCGCGGCGCGCCGGTTGACTCGCACTTCATCAGCCGAAAGACCTTGCTGCTCGAGACCGCCAAGTGCGCGTTGGCGCTGCAGTCGCTGGGTCTTTCGAGCGGCGACCGCATCGCGCTCAACCTGCCCAACATCCCGGCACAGCTGTTCTGGACCGAAGGCGCAAAGCGGCTGGGCATCGTCTACACGCCGGTGTTCGGCGGCTTTTCTGACAAGACGCTCTCCGACCGCATCCACGACGCCGGTGCGCGCATCGTCATCACCGCCGACGGCGGCTACCGCAACGCGCAGATCGTGCCGTTCAAGACGGCGTACACCGACCCGGCGCTGGACGACTACGTGCCGGTGGCGATTGCCCGCGCAGCGATCGCGCAGCGTCTGGCGACTCTGGGACTGGCGGAGGGTGAGGTGTCGCAGGTGCTGGGCATCGTCGACGACACGCTCGCTGGCGAGGTGACCATCCAGCGCAGCGACGCGATGCGTGGCGTCGGCCGCGCGCTGCGCGAACTCGGGCGCGCTGGCCGGCTGAACGCGGCTGAAGCCTCGCGCGTGCGCACCGCGGTGGCCGAAGCGCTGGTGGCCACGCCACCGCGCGTCGATGCGGTGGTGGTCGTCAAGCACACCGCGCAGGCCGATCTGGTGTGGCGCAGCGAGCGCGACCGCTGGAGCCACGACCTGACCGATGCCGCCAGCGCCACACTGCTGGCTGCGGCGCGCGCGGCCGGCTTCGACGTGGCCGACGAAGCCGCGCTGCTGGCGCTGCCCGATGCCGACTTCGTTCGTGCAGTCTGGGCGAGTTCGAAGCCGGTGGCGCTCGATGCCGAGTTCCCGCTCTTCTTCATCTACACCTCCGGATCCACCGGCAAGCCCAAGGGCGTGGTCCACGTTCATGGTGGCTACGTGTCCGGCGTTGCGCACACGATGAAGGTCGCGTTCGACGCGCGGCCCGGCGACGTGGTTTACGTGGTCGCCGACCCGGGCTGGATCACCGGCCAGAGCTACATGCTGAGCGCCACGATGTCGACGCGCTGCACCGGCGTGCTGGGCGAAGGCGCTCCCACGTTCCCGCACGCGGGGCGCTACGCCTCGATGATCGAGCGCTACGGCGTGCGCATCTTCAAGGCGGGCGTGACCTTCCTGAAGACCATCATGGCCGACCCGCAGAACGCGCGCGACGTCAAGCAGTACGACCTGAGCTCGCTGCGCGTGGCGACCTTCTGCGCCGAACCCACCAGCCCGTCGGTGCAGCAGTTCGGCATGGAACTGATGACGCCGCAGTACATCAACAGCTACTGGGCCACCGAGCACGGCGGCATGGTCTGGACGCACTTCTACGGCAACGCAGACTTCCCGCTTCACGCCGACGCCCACACCTACCCGCTGCCGTGGATCGCGGGCGATGTGTGGGTCGAGGACGCCACCGCCGACCGCACCACGTTCACCCCCTACCAGCGTCCGGCCGATGCCGGCGGTGTCGTCTGGCGCCGCGCCGCGCTCGACGAGAAGGGCGAGATCGTTATCGCCGCCCCCTACCCCTACCTCGCGCGCACCGTCTGGGGCGACCCGGCGAACTTCAAGGTCGAGCCGTCGGGCGCCGGCCTGCGCGTGCAATCGGCCTGGAAGGGCGATGCCAAGCGCTGGAGCGACACCTACTGGAAGCGCTGGCGCGGTACCTGGGCCTACACCCAGGGCGACTTCGCGGTGAGCTACCCGGACGGCAGCTTCTCGCTGCACGGCCGCAGCGACGACGTGATCAACGTCAGCGGCCACCGCATGGGCACCGAGGAAATCGAGGGCGCGATCCTTCGCCACAAGGCGCTCGACCCGGACAGCCCGGTCGGCAACGTCATCGTCGTCGGCGCGCCGCACCGCGAGAAGGGCCTCACGCCGCTCGCCTTCGTCGTGCCCGCTGCCGGCCGCAAGCTCACGCAGGACGATCGCCGCCGCCTGACCGACCTGGTGCGCTCCGAGAAAGGCGTGGTCGCGGTGCCAAGCGACTACATCGAAGTCAGCCAGTTCCCCGAGACGCGCAGCGGCAAGTACGTGCGCCGCATGGTGCGTGCGCTGGTCGAGGACACCGAGGTCGGTGACTCGTCGACGCTGAAGAATCCCGAGAGCCTGGTCGAGCTGGGCAAGGCGATCGGCGAGTGGAAGCGCAAACAGCAGCTGGCCGACGAGCAGCAGATGTTCGAGCGCTACCGCTACTTCAACGTCCAGTACAACGAAGCACCGCACGGCAAGCGCGTGGCCACCGTCACCGTCACTAATCCGCCGGTGAATGCGCTCAACGAGCGCGCGCTCGATGAACTGACGGTGGTCGTCGAACACCTCTCGCGTCGTGACGACGTGGCCGCGGTGGTGTTCACCGGACAGGGCACGGCGAGCTTCGTCGCCGGCGCCGACATCCGCCAACTGCTCGAAGACATCCGCACCCTCGACGAGGCGCGCGCCCTGCCCAACAACGCTCACCTTGCCTTCCGCAAGATCGAGCGCATGAACAAGCCGTGCATCGCGGCCATTCAAGGTGTGGCGCTTGGCGGCGGCATGGAGTTCGCCCTCGCCTGCCACTACCGCATCGCCGAGCCGACCGCGCGCTTCGGCCAACCCGAAATCCGGCTGCGTCTGCTGCCCGGCTATGGCGGTACGCAGCGTCTGCCAAGGCTGCTGGCCACGCGGCGCGGCGCTGAGGGTCTTCGCGATGCGCTCGACCTGATCCTGGGCGGGCGCAACGTCGGCGGTACCGAGGCCATGGCGCTCGGTGTGGTCGACGAACTCGCCGCCGCCTCGTCCGACGTGGTCTCGGCAGCGCATGCGCGCATCCGCGAGTACCTGGCTGACCCGAGCGCCAGCACGCTCGGGCGCGCCCTCACCGACCGGCACGACAGCCTCGCGGTGTGGAACAAGCCGTCACCCGTGTCGCTCGACGACGCGCTCACCGACGACCATCTGCAGCAGGTTCATTCGCAGCTCGACTGGGCGGGCCGCGGCGGCGCACGCGACCGCGCGTTGCAGGCCATCCGCACTGGCTGGACCCAAGGCCTGGACGCCGGACTCGCGGTCGAGGCCGAGCTGTTCGCGCAGGCGGTGATCGACCCGGATGGCGGCAAGACCGGCATCGAGCAGTTCATGGACAAGAAGAGCCCGGCCTTGCCGATCCGGCGCGGTGCGGTGCGCCTGGCGGGCGACGACGCCGAATGGATCGACGCGCAGATTGCCGACGGCACGCTGCTGCCGCGCGGCTCTCCGTTCTATCCGGGCGTGACACCGCTGCCGGCGTGGCAATTCGGATTCGGCGTGCCACGCAACCCGGCCACCGGCGAGCCTCGTTTCGGCGAGCCGCTGAAGAGCGAGGTCGAACTGATCGTTCCGGTCGACACGCCCCTGCCCAACGAGGCGCTGGTCTACGTGCTGGCCTCCGAGGTCAACTTCAACGACATCTGGGCGCTGACAGGCATCCCGGTGTCGCCGTTCGACAACCACGAAGAGGACGTGCAGGTCACCGGCTCGGGCGGTGTCGCGCTCATCGCAGCGCTCGGCAGCGAGGCCAAGCGCGAGGGACGCCTCAAAGTCGGCGATCTGGTGGCGGTGTACTCGGGCCAGACCGATCTGCTGAGCCCGCTGGCCGGTCGCGACCCGATGTACGTGGGCTTCTCGATCCAGGGCTACGAGACGCGCACCGGCAGCCACGCGCAGTTCCTCATCACGCAAAGCCCGCAGCTGCATCCGCTGCCGGGTGACCTGACGCTGGAGCAGGCAGGGTCGTACATCCTGAACCTGGGGACCATCGTGCGCGCGCTCTTCACCACGCTGAAGATTGCTCCGGGCAAGTCGCTGTTCGTCGAGGGTGCGGCCACCGGCACGGGGCTCGAGGCGCTCAAGAGCGCGACCAGCGCTGGCCTGGCCGTCACCGGTGGCGTGTCGAGCCCGGCGCGCGCCGCGTTCATCGCGACACAGGGCGCCGTCGGCGCACTCGACCGCACCGATGCGCGCTTCAAGACGCTGTACACGCCCGTTCCTGAAGACGACCCGATCGGCTGGGAAGCCGCGGGGCAGCCGTTGCTCGAGGAGTTCAAAAACCAGAACGGCGGTCGGCTGGCCGACTACGCGGTGTCTCACGCCGGCGAAACGGCCTTCCCGCGTTCGTTCCAGTTGCTCGCCGATGGCGGCACGCTGGCCTTCTACGGCGCCTCGTCGGGCTACCACCTCACCTTCGTCGGCAAGGGCGGCAGCGCGCCGCCCGAGACGATGCTTCAGCGCGCAGGCGCACGCGCCGGCGAGGCGGTGCTGCTTTACTACGGTCCGAACAGCACAGCCCTGCTCGACGCCACCGGCCTCGAGATGATCGAGGCGGTGCGTGCCATCGGCGCGCGCACGGTGGTCGCGTGCTCGACCGACGCGCAGCGCGAGTTCGTGCAGTCGCTCGGGTTCGAGGATGCGGTGGCCGGCGTGGTGTCGCTCGAAGACATCCGCCGCCGCCAGGGCGCGAACTTCGACTGGCCATCGACCATGCCGCGCCTGGCGGATGCGAAGAAGGACATCGAGACCTTCCGCACCGGCGTGCGCGACTTCCAGGACCGCACGCTCAAGCCCTTCGGTGCGGCGGTGGGTGCGCTACTGCGCAGCCCTGACAACCCGCGCGGTGCGCCCGACCTGATCATCGAGCGGGCAGGCCACGACACGCTGGGCGTCAGCACCTCGCTGGTCAAGCCCTTCACCGGGCGAGTCGTGTACTGCGAGGAGATGAGCGGCCGACGCTACGCGTTCTATGCGCCTCAGGTCTGGACGCGGCAGCGCCGCATCCTGATGCCGAACGCATCGATCCTCGGAACCCACCTGTGCAACGCCTTCGAGGTGACGCGCATGAACGACATGGTCGCGGCCGGCCTGCTGGACGTGACCGAACCGACCGTTGTGCCGTGGGATCAGTTGCCCGCAGCGCACCAGGCGATGTGGGACAACAAGCACACCGGCGCGACCTACGTCGTGAACCATGCCCTGCCGTCACCCGGCCTGCGCAGCCGCGACGCTCTGTTCGAAGCCTGGGCTGCGGGCGAGCGCGCCTGACGCCCACTGACAAGACGAACCATTCCAGAAGCATCGAGGGAGACACACCACCATGACCACCACACCCCCCATCGCTCCCGGCCGCCTGGCCGGCAAGGTGGCACTCGTGACCGGCGCGGCCGGCAATCTGGGCAGCGAAATTGTTCGCCACTACCTGCTCCAGGGTGCAACCGTCGTCATGTCGGGACGTACGCTGCCGCGTCTGGAGGCAGCGCGCGATTCGGCCATCGCCGACACCGGCGTGCCCGCGACGCAGGTCGACCTGGTCGTGATGGACGGGGCTGATCCGGCGAGTGTTCGCGCCGGTGTCGACGAACTGATGCAGCGCCACGGGCGGCTCGACATCCTGGTCAACAACGCCGGCTCGGCCGGGCCGAAGCAGCCCCTCGAAAAGGTGCCCTTGACGCAGGACGAGCTCGACGCCCTGCGCGCCGCCGGATCGACCGACACCGAGACGCTGTCGCAGGCCACGCGCAACATCCTCGGCGTGTCGTGGAACGTGTTGCGCGCCGCAGCGCCCGTGCTGAAGGCCGGCGCGTCGGTCATCAACGTGTCGACGATCTTCTCGCGAACCCAGTACTACGGCCGCACCGCGTACGTGGTGCCCAAGGCGGCACTCAATGCCCTGTCGAAGCAGGCGGCCGACGAACTCGGCGAGCGCGGCATCCGGGTGAACATGGTCTTCCCGGGCCCGATCAAGAGCGAGCGCATCCGCAGCGTCTTCGCGTCGATGGATGCGCTCAAGGGCGCCGAATCCGGCAGCACCGCACACGACTTCTTCGACCTGATGTCGCTGCAGCGCGCCTTCGACGGCCAGCCACCGCAGAAGGACTTCCCGCTGCCGGTGGACATCGCCAACACCTGCGTCTTTCTCGGCAGCGACGAGTCGGGCGCCTTCAACGGCCACGACTTCGAGGTCACCCACGGCATGCGCGTGCGCAAGGAAAGCCGCAGCACCTGGGTGAGCCGGCCGACGATGCGCACGGTCGATGCGCTGGGATACACCGTGCTCGTCGCCGCGGGCGATCAGCTCGACGATGCGCTCGCTCTGGCACGACTGCAGGCCGAGGTCGGCGCCCACGTGATCCTCGGACTCGCCAGAGAGTCCGACTGCAGCGTAGCGCGTGACCGCGTGGCCCTGATGCGCGTGGACAACCGCATCGAGGTTCGGGTGTTCGACCGTGCCGATCCGGTGACGATGGACGCGGCGCTGGCTGTCGACCACGGCGGGCCGATCACCGGTGCAATCGTCATGCCGGCGTACGGGCCGGACCGCTTCAGTGGCTCGCTCACCGGTGCCGTCGACGACGACATGGAAGTCTTCGTCGACGAGGAACTGGGTGGTGCGATCGCCGTGGCGCGCAAGCTCAGCCGCTACTGGAAGGAGCGCACCGACCTCGTCCAGGAACCGCGCTTCGTCTTCGTTACCAACGGCAGCGACGGTGGCGCCAATGCGTGGGCCAACCTGCTGCGCTCGGCCGTGGAGGAGTTGATCCGCGTCTGGCGCGACGAGAGCCAGGTCGACGTGCGCCTCGGGCGACGCCAGTTCCCCGAGTGGGGCAACCAGATCATCCGCTACGACAACACCGAGGCCGAGAACCTGCCCTTCACCGCCGGCCATGCGGCACGGCTGCTGTTCAAGGAACAGCGCATCCGCCAGATCAACCTGTATCTGCCCAGCAGCATCGTCGAGGCCAGCGGCGCACGCCGCGCCACGGTGGGTTTCACCGAGAACCTCGCCGGCCTGCACATCGGCAAGGTTGCCCTCATCACTGGCGGCTCGGCTGGCATTGGCGGCAGCGTGGCTCGTTTGCTCGCGTTGGGCGGAGCCAAGGTGATGATGGCTGCGCGGCGCGAGAGCGAACTCGAAGTCGTTCGCTCGCGCATCATCGGCGAGCTCGAAGACATCGGATATTCGGGCGCAGAGCGCCGGGTGCGCATCCTGCCCGGAGTCGACGTCGGCCAGCTCCACACCCTCAAGCCTGCGGTGCACGCGACGATCGCTGCGTTCGGGCGCATCGACTACCTGATCAACAACGCCGGGGTGTCGGGCGCGGAGGAGATGGCGGTCGACATGAGCCTGAAGGCCTGGAACGCCACACTCGACGCCAACCTGGTGTCGAACTACGCGCTGATGCACGAGGTGCTGCCGCTGATGAAGAAGCAGGGCAGCGGCTACGTGCTCAACGTGTCGAGCTACTTCGGCGGCGAGAAGAACCTGGCGGTGTCCTACCCGAACCGCAGCGACTACGCGGTCAGCAAGGCCGGCCAGCGCGCGATGGTCGAGACGATGGCACGCTTCCTCGGCCCAGAGGTGCAGATCAATGCCATCGCTCCGGGCCCGGTCGATGGCGAACGGCTCAAGGGCGCGGGCAGCCGGCCCGGCCTGTTCGAGCGGCGTGGTCGCCTGATCCTCGAGAACAAGCGGCTGAACGCGGTGCATGCCGCGGTGGTCAAGGCGCTGCGCCGCGGCCAGCGTGTCGAGGCGCTGCTGTCTCGGCTGGCCACGAACGACGTTGCTGCCATGGCCATGGACGGCGACGCACCGCGCGAACTGCGCGAACTGGCTGTGGCCTGCCACAAGGATCGCACCGACGACTGCACCTGGGGCAGCTACCTCATCACCGAGGCGATCGCTGAACGGCTGACGCACCGGCTGCGCATGGGCGGCGCCTTCCTCGATTCGGTCGAGTGGCAGACCCGCAGTGACCACACCTGGCTCACCCGGCTGCCGCCTGACGACCAGCCATGGCTGCCGCCGAAGACCATCCAGGAAGAAGCGGCAAAGGTGCGCAACGGTGTCCTCTCACTGTTGCACCTGGGCAAGATGCCGACCGAAACCGAGGTGGCACTGGCAACCGTCTACTTCCTCGCCGACCGGGCGGTCAGCGGAGAGACCTTCATGCCATCGGGTGGCCTCAGCCTGGAGCGCTCGAACACCGAACGCGAACTGTTCGGCAGCGCCAAGCGCGAGCGGCTCGACATGATGCGTGGGCGCACCGTCTGGCTGATTGGCGAGCACCTGGTCGAGTACCTCGCCGAGGCGTCTCGTCAGCTGGTGCAGGAGTGCCACGTCGGCCGCATCGTCTTGCTCGTTCGCACCGAGGAAGGTGCCTCGGCGATGCGTGCTGCGATGCGCGATATCCCTCCCGACCTGTGGCACACCAGTGTGATCGGAGACGACCTCGAAGCTGGCCTCGACGCAGCACTGTTGCAGCACGGTTATCCGACGACGATCGTCAGCACGCCCTTCGTGCCCCTGCCCGATCAGTTGTTCCCGAGCGCGAAGTCGCCCGACGCCCCATCGTTGTCGCCCGAGGACTTCCGCCAGATGGTGCAGGACAACCTGACGCACCAGTTCCGCGTGGCGCGCAAGGCCAGCCTGATCGACGGCACCCAGCTCGTGCTCGTGTCGCCCGATGTGCCAGAGGGCAGCGACCGCAGCGGCGCACGCTTCGCGCTCGCCAACTTCGTCAAGACCTCGCTGCACGCCTTCACGGCCACGCTCGCGGTCGAGAACGAGCGACTCGTGCACGACGTGC
>VYKX01000108.1_pt1 | contig 24129 bp, 20 predicted proteins | sample 5114471 | NCBI WGS metagenome assembly VYKX01 (sample SAMN12291785, study PRJNA351875) | freshwater metagenome | isolation source: freshwater lake | place: USA: Michigan, Gull Lake | collected 2013-08-08
GGAGCGACCGCCACCGCCACCGAATCCGCCCGGACGCTCTTCGCGAGGCCGTGCTTCGTTGACGACGAGGGCGCGTCCGTCCATCTGCTGACCGTTCATGCCGTTGATGGCCGACTGCGCCTCGGCATCAGAGCCCATCTCGACGAAGCCGAATCCCTTGGAGCGACCGGTTTCCCGGTCCATCATTACCTTGGCCGAGTTCACGGTGCCGAACTGGGCGAAGGTTTGCTGAAGATCGTCGTCCCGAACGTTGTACGAGAGGTTACCGACGTAGAGTTTGTTGCCCATTGCGAGCGCCTTTCTTTCCTGAAAACACAGAGTAACTGTGTAGCTTCAACCTATCCTGACCCATTCAAGCAAAGGCGCTGCTACTGACCGAAGAAATTTCATTATGGGTTAAGTGAGTTCCCCGCAACACCTGCTTGAAGTCCGCATCTTCCGCAATGTGTTGTTTTGGAGTTCACCAGCGCAGGCTCTTGCGGATTAACCCGCAGCAATCCGTTGAAGCTTCGATAACCCGGCCGCATCGCACGGGCCCCACACCACCTTGACTGATTCACCCCCGCCGTTGTCCGGCCAGCATCCGGACGCGATGCACGTCTCCAGCATCCTGCCGCCCACGCAGGCCTGGGGAGCGGTCCTGCGCAGCATCGAAGGCCTGCACCACGTGCGCGCGCTGTATGTTCTGGCGGTCACCTTCGCGGCAACCGGCCTGCTGCTCGCGATGGCCGAGCGCTCCTTCGCCTCGGTCTCGCCAGCGGCTGGCCCGTTCGAACTGATCGCTGCAGCACTCGTCGCCTTCTACGGCAGCAACGCAGCGGGGCTGCTCTTGATGGATCAGGCAGCAGGTCGACCGATTCGCGAGGTGCCCGATGCGATTGCGCAATCGCTGCGGACGTCACACCGGTTGCTGGCAGTGATCGCGGCGCTGATCTGCGGCATCGCGCTCATCGTGGCCCCGCTCGTCGGTGCGCTGTGGCTCACCCGACCCGGCGTTGCCGGCGCGGTGGTCGGACCTTTGGCCTTCGGCCTGCTGGTGCCGCTCGGCGTGCTGTTCCTGGGACTGACCGCGCTCGCTACCGTCGCGGTCCTGGTGCCGCTCGCCGCGCCAGGTGTCTGGGCAGGCGACCGCGTCGGTGTGGTTCTGCAACAGCTGATGCATCTGGTGCGCAAGCAACTGGTGGCCGTGGCCATGCTCATGGGCGGCGTCGCGCTGCTCGCCGCCGCCGTCGGCGCCGCGGTCAGCTTCATGGTCAGTGTCGGTGGACGGCTCATGGCGCTGCTCACACTGACGGTGGTCGGCATCGACATGCCGCCGACACAGCTCATGGCCGGTCTTTTCGGCTACGGCCTGCGCACCCTGGGTGCTTCAGGCGCGCCGATCGGACCGGCCGGCCACGCGGCAGCAGCGCTCGTCGGCGGTGGCGTGGTGTTCGCGCTCGCCCTGCTGCTGCCGACGCTGGTGTCGCTGCGTGGCGCGTGCGCCGTGTACCTGGTCATGACACGCGGCGCCCACAATCGAGACGAATGGACATCGTCAAACCGCTGATCACCTTGCTGGCCATCGTGAACCCGATCGGCGTGGTGCCGTTCTTCATTCACTTCACCCAGAACTTCACGCCCGAGCAGCGGCAGCGCACGATGCGGGTGAGCGCCTTCAGCGCCTTCATCGTGATCGCCGCCAGCGCGCTCGCCGGGCTTCAGATCATCCAGTTCTTCGGTATTTCGCTGGCGTCGTTCCAGGTCGGTGGTGGCCTGCTGCTGATGACCTCGGCCATCCACATGCTCAACGCAAAACCCGCCGAGTCGCGCAGACAAGACGTGGCAGAGGGCAGCAACAAGGTCGACGCGGGGGCGAGCATCGCGGTGGTGCCGCTCACCATCCCGTTGCTCACCGGACCGGCCACCATCTCGACCATGATCATCTACGCCGACAAGACGACGCACTGGTGGCAGCTGGCGGTGCTCGTCGGCTACGGCGTGGTCGTTGCGCTGGCCACCTATGCCGTGTTCAGCGCCTCGGGGCGCATTGCCCGGGCGTTGGGGCAGACCGGCATCGACATCATGACCCGGCTGATGGGGCTGATCATTGCCGCGATCGCGGTCGAGCTGCTTGCCGACGGCTTGAGCAAGCTGTTTCCGATTCTTGCCTCTTCAGGCAACTGAACCGACCCAGGCTCAGTTCACGACAACAGCTGCCGCCGCGCGCGATGCAGCCGAACGAACAGGTTGTCTTCGGTGATGCCGAGGGTGCGGCAAACGGCGTCGGCCGACTGCTCGTGCAGCACACGCAGTTGCATCACATCGCGCAGTCCGCTGGGCAGGGCATCGATCCGGGCCAGCGTCTGACGCAGCCGTTCGCGTTGCAGGGCGATGTGCTCCGGCCCGGGAGCAGGGCAGACGGCCTGGCTGCCACGATCCGACTCGTCGCCATCGTCCTCGGCGTCCAGGCTCTCGATGCCGGCCCGCTGACGCACCAGATCGACGATCTTGTGCTTCAGGACACCGGTCAGCCAGGTTCGCAATGCCGAGCGTCCCTCGAAGCGCGCGCGTCCGCACAGCACCGCCTCGAACACGTCGTGGACCACATCCTCGGCGAGCATCGGGTCGTGCAGACGGCGCTGGGCGTAGCGCACGAGGTGGGGGCGCAAGGCGATGACGTCACGCCACGCCACAGACGGTCGGTCTGCATCTTCACTACGTCCGGTCCCCGCGCCGGCGGCGCTCCCAGCGCCCGAGCGCAGATGAGGCAGATGTGCTGAAGGCCTGGTCGATCGGGCAGGTGTGGTGAATGCGTTCATGGTGGTTCGACGAAGTGGTCAAGCGATGAACCGACTCTGGTCGGACGACCTCACGCCCACCTCACCGAAGCTCACAGGACGATCACAAACACCTGTCGTTCGCCGTAAGAAATCGCATGGGCGATCCGACAATCCCGCATGCCATCTCGGATCCTCATCGCCGAAGACCAGCCCGATATTCGCGACCTGCTGGTCATGAACCTGCGGCAGGCGGGCTATGAGGTGCAGGCGGTCGGTGACGGCCCGGCCGCGCTCGCCAGTCAGAACGAGTCGGCGAGCGACCTGCTGATCCTCGATCTGATGATGCCGGGGCTCGACGGGCTCGAGGTCTGCAAAGCCCTGCGGGCCCGCGGGAGAACCAGCCCGATCCTGATGCTGACCGCCAAGTCGACCGAACTCGACCGCGTGCTCGGCCTCGAACTCGGCGCCGATGACTACCTGACCAAACCGTTCTCGCTGGCCGAACTGCTGGCGCGGGTCAAGGCGCTGCTGCGGCGGGCCGAACTGCTTCGGGTGGCGCAGGCCAGCGCCAGCACCGCCGGTGGCTCGGGCGCTCTGGCGCCAGTGTGCAACGGCGATCTCGAGATCCTGCCGGTCAAGCGGCTCGCCCGGCTCGCGGGGCGCACGCTCGACTTCACCGCGCTGGAGTTCGACCTGCTGCTGCATTTCGCCCAGCATCCCGGGCACGTCTTCTCGCGCGCGCAGTTGCTCGATGCGGTCTGGGGCTACAGCCACGAGGGCTACGAACACACCGTGACCACGCACATCAACCGGCTGCGCGCGAAGCTCGAAGCCGACCCGCTGCGCCCGCAGCTCATCCTGACCGTGCGGGGCGCCGGCTACAAGATGCGCGAGGCACCGCCTTGACGCCGCCGGCCAGCGCCGCAGACCCGGCGCAGCGAGCGTCGACGACAGGCAACGCGTCATGAGCGTGCGACTCAAGATCGCGCTCACCATCTTCTTCACCGGCGCACTGACCGCCATCGGCGTGATCGCGACAGTGCTGTTCGCCTTTCAGCGCTTCGAGCAGGAAAGCATCTACCAGCGCGCTGACGCGTTCCTCCACCGCGTCGGCACCACCTACACCGGCCTGCTCGATCAGCAGCAACGCCACCCGGGCGAGTTCGGCGACTTCCTGCGCAGCCTGGTCTTCTTCGAGCCGAACAGCCAGCTCTACCTGCTCGACCCCAACGGCAACGTGCTGGCCTCGTCGAGCGCCCGACCCCTGGCACCGGGTTACCGGGTCGCCATGTCGCCCGTGCTCGCGGCGGCCGGGCAGCAGCCCATGCCTTACGTGATGGGCGACGACCCCGAGCGGCCCGGCGAACGCAGCGACGCGGTGATCGCTGCCCTGGCGCTGACGCGCGCGGTGATCCGGACCGATCAGCCGGTCGCGGGTTACCTGTACCTCGTCTGCCAGAAGCCCCTGCTGCCCGAGGGCGGCTGGCAGCGGGTGCGCAGCACCTTCGCCAAGCCCGCGCTGGCGGCGGTGGTCGCGGTGGTGTTGCTCGCCACCTTGCTCACGGCGTGGATCACCGCCTCGGTGACTCGCCCGTTGCGGCGACTCACCGAGGCGGTGGCCGCTATCGAGCGCGACGGGCTGGTTCCAGAGAGCAGCGCCGGCGCGTTGCTCGATACGCCGCCACCGCTGCGCCGCAGCGACACGGCGGACGAGTTCGGGCAGCTGGCGCGCGGCTTTCGGGCCATGCTCGACACGCTGCGCATGCAGTGGGACGCGCTGCGCCGGCTCGATCATTTCCGCCGCGAAGGCGTGAGCAACCTGTCGCACGATTTGCGTTCGCCGCTGACCGCCACCGCCACCTGTCTCGAGACACTCGACCGCCGATGGCAGGGGGACCCGGCACGCGAGCCCGATCGGGAACTGCTCGATGTCGCGCTGCGCAACACCCGCAACGCTGCGCGGCTGGTGCAGTCGCTCGGCGATCTGGCGCAGCTCGACGAGCCGCAGTTCGAGCTGCGACGCGAGCGCGTCGACGTGGCCGAACTGCTCGACGACATCGCGCTGCGTTTCACCGCCAGGGCCACCGCTCAAGGCGTGACGCTTGCGACCGTGTCACCGCCAGAGGGTGGCAGCACTTCGGAACCGCCCGTCGCCACCCTGGATGTCCAGCTGGTCGAGCGCGCGGTGGCCAACCTGATCGACAACGCCTTGAAGGCCTGCGCATCGGGCGGGCGCATCGAACTGTCGGTCCGCTCGTACCGCTCTGAAGAACCAGCGTCGCACCGGCAGTCAACAGGGGTCGAGATTGCCGTCAGTGACAGCGGCGCCGGCATGGCGCCTGGGTTGCTGCCGCACTTGTTCGAGCGTTATCACCCGCGCGGCGCCGCAGATTCCAGGGCGACGAGCGGCGAAGGACGCGGGCTGGGTCTGGCCATCGTCAAGCGCATCGCCGAACTCCACAACGCCGAAGTCGGCGTCGACAGCAACCTTGACCAGGGCACTCGCGTACACCTGAGGTTCCCGGCTGAAAGCGCGTCTGTCCCCGCACCACCGTAGCGCAGGGAAACACCCGATGGGCTGGCTGAAGGTGCATCCATACATTCAAAAGACTCGCGTTCAGCACTGTCATGGTGCCTGCATTGGCGGGGGTGATGAGGAGACATCATTGGCAACAGGAGGCGTATGGCCTCCCTGCGCTGCGACGAGGCTGCACCAACGGCCCACGTCATCATCGAGAGGCGCCGGCGACCCCGGCGCCTTTTCATTTTTCGGGGTATGGCTCGCGCCTCCGGCAGTTCCCCCACCCCCCGTCCTGCAACCCTGAGCGCGCTGCGACTCCCATGGCAGAAATCGCGATCCTGACCGCAGCGTCGCTCTTCGCTGGCTTCGTCGATGCGATCGTCGGTGGCGGCGGGCTGGTGCTGGTGCCCGCCCTGTTCAGCGCCTACCCAGGGGCCCCACCTGCGACGCTGTTCGGCACCAACAAGGCTGCAGCGATCTGGGGCACCGCGTGGGCGACACAGCATTACGCGCGCCGTGTCGACATGCCCTGGGGCACCCTGTTGCCCGCCGCCGCGACGGCGATGGCCGGCAGCTTCTGCGGGGCCTTGTCGGTCACCCGACTGCCCGCAGACGCGCTGCGTCAGGCGTTGCCCTTCGTCTTGTTGGCGGTGCTCGTCTACACCCTCAGGCGCCGGGACCTGGGCAACGAGCACCTGCCGCGACACGCTGCGGGCGCCCAGACGTGGCGGGCCTGCGCGATCGGTGCCGTGGTCGGCTTCTACGACGGAGCGTTCGGACCGGGCACCGGCAGCTTCCTCGTGTTCCTGTTCGTGCGCGTGCTCGGCTTCGACTTCCTGCGCGCGAGTGCCAGCGCCAAGCTGATCAACACCGCGACGAACGCCGCTGCGCTGATCCTCTTCGGCGCCACCGGACACGTGTGGTGGGCGCTGGCGGCGACCATGGCGGTGGCCAACGTCGTCGGCAGCCTGATCGGCACCACCGTGGCATTGCGACACGGCGCGCCGTTCGTGCGCAAGATGTTCATCGCTGTCGTCGGCGCGTTGATCCTGAAGACCGCATGGGACGCGTTCGCTGCCACAGGGTGATTTGAGCCGCCACGCTCAAGCCGGGCTGTCATCTGGCGGAAATGACCCGCAGGGACCTCGCTGTTCGCGGGTAACGCCATGCAGGCGCCACCTAGCATGGCACGCTCTCGCACCCGGAACATTCCCGCCCCATGTCCGTTGATCCCGAACTCCGTGCGCTGAACATCGACATCCCTGCCCAGCCGGAGTCGCTGGTCAAGCTGTCGATGCTGCTCGCCGAACAAGAAGTGAACCTGCAGCGGATCAGTGCGCTCATCGAGTCCGACATGGCGCTTGCCGCGGCGGTGCTCAAGTCGGTCAACTCATCGCTCTACGGTCTGTCGGGTCGCGTGCAGAGCGTGCATCAGGCGATCACCTACCTCGGCACCCGTGAAGTTGCCGCTGTGACCTTCGAGATGGGCCTGCGCGCGGTCTTCCCCGGTGCGCCCGAACTGGCGCCGGTGTGGGAGCGCGCCGCCGTTCGCGGTCTGCTCATGGGCCGCATCGGCAGCGCCATCAGCGTCGACCCGTGGGCAGCGCACTCGGCCGGGCTTTTCGAAGAGTGCGGCAAGGCCGTGCTCTTCCGCCATTCGATCAAGCGCTACAAGCCCCTGCTGACGATGGCGGAAAGCGACGAAGAGCTCGCCTTCCTCGAACACCAGGAATTCGGCGTGAGCCACGACGCCTTGGGAGCAGCCCTGTGCGAAAGCTGGGGCCTCGGGGCAGCGGCGGTGCACAGCGTGCGCTTTCATGTGGTCGTCAACGCCACCCGCGAGTTGCCGGTGCAGATTCAGCGGCCTTCGATCTGCGTCTTGTCGGCGGTGGCACACGCGCTCATGACCGACCCTGAAACGGTCGAGGAAGTCGCCTACGTGATCGCACCGCAGGCCGGACTCGAACCCGAACTGGTGCTGCGCGGCGCACGCCGGGTGCAGAGCCAGATCGAAGCCGCCGTGGCGCGGGCCGAGTGAAGGCCGCGATGCCCTTCGCCACCGCTACCACCGGTCGGGGCTTTGCCTCGTGCGACACGCGGTCACCCACTCAAACAGATACCGACATGAGCACTAGCCCGCAACCGAACCTCTCGATCCCTCGCTGCCTTCGCGGCGTCAGCCTGCCAGGGTATCGCCCAGCTGTCGCGGTGGGGCCTCGTCGGTGCTGCGCATCGGGCCCACCGCTGTACCGAGAGTGACGCGTGCTGCACGCCCCTTTCGCCCCCTGCCTGCCGCTTGATTCTGGAGCTGTCTGATGAATTCCAACTCCTACGCCCGCCCGCGCTTCACGAGCCGGGTGCTGCCCAACTCGACTCTGATGCGACGTGCCAGCGACTTCCATGCGGCCAATCACCGACCCCAGGTGTTGCAGCGCCACAGCAGCTTCGTTCAGCTGTCGCTGTTCTCATCGCTCGAGCCGGTGACACACCCCTTGTCGGCGAGCGGCTTCGGACTGCAAGGCACCGACCTCGCGGGTGACACCGCCAACGGCGACCTCGACGATCATCTCGACGCCGCCTGAGCCGATCCGCGGCAGACGCGCTCAACTCACCAGCACCTCATCGCTGCGGCTGTCGCCGCGGTTGTCCTTCCAGGCCACGCCGATGCGATCGCCGACCTGCGCACCGCGCACGGTGAACTGAAGGTACGGGTTCTTCGCCACACCCGGCCCCCAGTGCGCACCCATCACCACCCGGCCGTTCCATGTCGCGGTGACCTCGGTGATGTGCCATGCCGCAACGACACGCCCCGACGCGTCCTTGCGCTGACCACTTTCCATGTCGTGCGTCATCAGCACGCGCACCACCGCACCGCCGGCTTGGGCGGTGGCTCGGATGCGGCTCGGCTGTCCCATGGGAATGGCCCTGCGACTACTCGACGCAGCCGCCGAGCGTCACCTTCACGTCCTTGATGCTGTAGAGCACCCGGCCGTCGGACATGAATGCGACGGCGATGACGTTCGAGCTCTCCATCATCTTCACGCGCAGGCTCATGTGAGCGTCGACCGAGGCCGTGACATCGAACACCGCGAGCAGCACCGTCGGGTTCTTCTCGATGAGCAGCGCCAGCCGCTCGGCACCTGCCAGCGTGGTCGACACCGACATCGGCACGGCTCCCCCGTTGTCGGCCACGTCGGGCGCAGTCAGCACGACGTCGCTGCTCGCCACGGGCGCCGAGGCGCCCAGCGCCGCCAGCACCGAGTCGGTCGTCGTCGCGTCGAACGCAGCGGCGTTCCATGGTGGTTGCGCGACGGCGATGGCTGGCAACAGTCCGCAGCCGAGCAGCGCGCAGGCGACGGCCGCGCTTCGCCGAAGCGCCTCGCGGCGATCGCATCCCGCCAGCGGCGCATGAAGCACGGAAACCGTCACACCACCCCCCGGGGCGCGGCGCCAGCCACGTACCCGCGCGGAATCGCACCGATCAGCCGACGCGTGTAGTCCTGCTGCGGAGCGTCGAGGATCTGGGCGACGCTGGCCTGCTCGACGACCTCGCCGTCCTGCATGACGATGACCTCGTCGGCCATGAAGCGCACCACCGCGAGGTCGTGGCTGATGAAGATGTAGGCAAGACCAAGTTCGTCCTGCAGGTCCTTGAGCAGATTGAGCACCTGCGCCTGTACGCTGACATCGAGCGCACTCACCGCCTCGTCGAGCACCAGCACCTCGGGCTCGAGGCTCAGGCAGCGGGCGATGGCAATGCGTTGCCGCTGGCCGCCCGAGAACTCGTGCGGATAGCGCGCCATCGCGCTGGCATCGAGACCTACCTTCTGCAGCAGCGCACGGGCGCGGTCCTCGCGCTCGGCGGCGTCGCGTGCGATGCCGTGGATCGTCATCGGCTCGGTGAGCGTCTGGCCGATGGTGAAGCGCGGGTTGAGGCTGGCGTACGGGTTCTGGAAGACGACCTGCAAGCGGCGGCGCATCGGCAACATCTGCGACTTCGACAGCGCAAGCAGATCCTCGCCCGCAAAACGCACGTCGCCGCCGACGGGCCCGCCGCTCGCCTCGTGCAACCGCAGCAGCGCCAGCCCCATGGTCGTCTTGCCCGAGCCGGATTCGCCGACGACACCGAGCGTGTGCCCGCGCCGCAAGCTGAAGCTCACACCTCGACCCTGCCGGCCGACCGCCTTGAATTCGCGACGGCCGAAGACGCCTTGGCGGATCCAGAAGCTTTTGGTGAGCCCGCGCGCCTCGAGGATCACCGGGGCGTCAGAGTCCTTGACGACAGCGACCTGTCCAGAAGACGAGGCACCCGGCCCGGTGCCTGGCCGGTTCAAGGCGGCAGACGCCGCCGATGCGGCATCACGCGACGTGGGCAGCGACGGTGTCGCGACAGCCACCGCGGCGCGCTCGGCGGCGATGTGATCGTCGATCACCATCAGCCGCGCCGCACCGCGAGAGAGCGTGGGCCGGCACGCCAGCAGCGCACGGGTGTAGGCGTCGGCCGGTGCGGTGTAGATGTCGGCCACCGCGCCCTGTTCGCGCACCGTGCCTTGTCGCATCACGACGACCCGGTCGGCGATCTCACCCACCACGCCGAGGTCGTGGCTGATGAACAGCATGCTCATGCGCAGCTTCGCCTTGAGCGTGGCGAGCAGTTCCAGGATCTGCCGCTGGATGGTGACGTCGAGTGCGGTGGTCGGCTCGTCGGCGATCAGCAGCTTCGGCTCGCACGACAGCGCCATCGCGATCATCACCCGCTGCTGCTGGCCACCCGACAACTCGTGCGGGTAGGCCGCGAGACGCCGCTTCGGCTCGGGCAGGCCGACTTCGGCGAGCAGCGCTTCGGCCCGGGCCATCGCCTGGCGGGCGCTGAGGCCGAGGTGCTTGATGAGTGGTTCGCACAGCTGCTCGCCGACGCTGAACACCGGGTTGAGCGAACTCATCGGATCCTGGAAAACGCAGGCGATCTGCCGGCCGCGCAGAGATTGCAGTTCGCTGGTCGACGCGGCGATCAGGTCGCGCCCGTCGAAGACGATCGAGCCGGAACGCACGGCGTTGTCGGGCAGCAGGTTGAGGATCGACATCGCGGTCACGCTCTTGCCCGAGCCCGATTCGCCGACCAGCGCCACCGTGGTGTTCTCGGGAATGTCGAAGCTCACACCGACGGCGCGTCCGTCGATCATCCGCCCGACCGCAGGTGTCAGCACGCCGCCGGCCGCGCGCCCCGCGCGGAACGACACGATCAGGTCGCGCAACTGCAGCAACGCGGCACTCATTCCAGACCCCGCAGCTTCGGGTCGAGCGCGTCGCGCATCGCATCGGTGAACAAGGAGAACGCAGTGACGAACATCGCCATGAACACCGTTGCCGTGGCCAGCTGCCACCACGCGCCGAGCAGCAGTTCGACCTGCGATTCGGCCAGCATCGTGCCCCACGACACCTGATCGATCGACACACCGAGGCCGAGGTAGCTGAGGATGACCTCGGCCTTGATGAAGCCCACCGTGAGGATCGACAGCTGCACCAGCACCACATGGCTGACGTTGGGCAGGATGTGGCGGAACATGCGCGAACCGACGCTCGCGCCGATGGCCTCGGCGGCGCGGACGTAGTCGCGGACCGCGTGCTTCAGGAACTCGGCCCGCACCAGCCGGTAGATGCCCGTCCAGCCCGTGAGCCCGAGGATCAGCACCACCGTGGTCGTGCCGCGGCCGAACACCGCGGCGAACGCAAAGATCAGCAGGATGCCCGGGATCGAAGTGAAGACGTTGTAGACCCACTCGAGCAGGTCGCCGACCTTGCCGCCCAGAAAACCGCTGACGGCACCCAGCGCCGTGCCGATGGCGGTGGCGAGCAGCGCCGCCAGCACGCCGACGAAGATCGAGATCTCGGCGCCTTTGATCGCCTTGTCGAGCACGTCGCGGCCGAGCCGGTCGCCGCCCATCGGCAGCGTGTTCGCACGCACCGGCTCGCTCACCTGCAGCGTCGCCGCGCGCTCGGCCCATTCGGCGTAGCTCGGTGCGAGCGGGTCGATGTCGGACAGATCGACCGGCGGTCCCTTGCCCTGCTCGATCTGCGCCGCCAGCGGCGGCGGCGTCGGGCCGACGAAGGTGGGGTTGGCATACGGCACGCCGACCTCGCGCTGCCAGTCCTTGGCGACCAGACCGAGCGCCGAACAGGCGATCAGCAGCAGGAAGGCGAGCACGATGCCCAGCGACACGACGCCGACTCGATCGTTGCGGAAACGCCGCCAGGCGGAGCCCCAGACGCCGTCGGAACGCTGTGGAGCAGCCGTGTTCGGCGGCGCGGTCATCACGGCGCTCAACGTCGAGCCCTCACTTCAACACCACCCGCGGGTCGACGGCCTTGTAGAGCACGTCGGTCAGCACATTGATGAGCATGGTGATCGCCGCCAGGTACACCGTCACCGCCTGGATCACCGGGTAGTCGCTGCGGTTGACCGCGAGCAGCACCTCGCGGCCGAGACCCGGGATCGAGAAGAACACCTCGATCAGGAACGAGCCCACGAAGATGCCCGGCAGCCCGGTGCCCACGCTGGTGAGGATCGGGATCATCGCGTTGCGCAGCACGTGGCGCAGCATCACCACCCGCTCGGTGAGGCCCTTGGCGCGGGCGGTGCGCACGTAGTCCTGGTCGATCTCGTCGAGGAAGAAGCTGCGGTACAGGCGCGTCTGCGGCGCGAGGCTCACCGTCACCGCGAGCAGCACCGGCAGCGGCGCGTAAGTCACCAGGTTGGTGAGCACGGAGTTGCTCCACCCCTGCACCGGAAACCAGCCGAGCTTGAAGCCGAAGAACCACTGCCCCACGATGACGTAGACGAGGAACGAAATCGACAGCGCGACCGTGGTGAGCACCATCACCATCCGGTCGGTGAGCGAGCCGCGCACGACGGCCACGGCGAGCGCGAGCGGAATCGCGATCAGCACCTCGAGCACCAGGATCGGCACCATGACCGTGAGCGTTGCGGGCAGGCGGGTGAGGAAGAGATCGGACACCGCCTCGTTGGTCGCCCAGCTGCGGCCCCAATCGAAGGTCAACACCTGCTTGACGAAGATCCACAGCTGAATCCACCACGGCTGGTCCAGGCCGAGTTGCTGGCGGATCGCGGCGATCTGGTCGGGCTTGGCGATCTGCCCGGCCAGGATCTCCGCCGGATCGCCGCCGAAGAACTTGAACAGGATGAACACCAGCAGGATGACCCCGGCCAGCGTCGGGATGGTCTGCCAGAGTCGTCGGATCAGGTATGCGGCCATGGGCGTGGGGCGTTCGGTGGCGGGCACCGCAAGAACCCGTGAAGTCTAGGGTGAGGTCGAGCAGGCGGCGGCAGGGAGATGCCCTCTGGAACGCTGGGCTTTCACCGCCCCGCACCCCGATCGCCGCGCCCTAGACTGCAACGCCACGGAGCAAGCTGGCCGTGCGGGCAGTGACCACGACGTGGGGGCCTTGAACGAGCCCGGCAGAAGATCCCCTCGAATGGAGCAGGCGTGATGACCTTGGATGGGAAGCGGTCGACGGTTGGCAACACAGCGGAACGACCCGATTCGAAGCGCTGGGGTTGGCTGATGAGCCTGGCGCCCGCGTTGCGTCTGGCCTACGCTCGGCATCTTTCGTCTGCCTGGCGTCTGACGCTCGCGGTGCCCCTGATGTTGGCGCTTCTCGCAGCCACGAGCCCGCTGCACGCAGCTGCCGACGGCGCTGCCGCAACCCCGGCAGCCGCGCAGAAGGTCCTGCGCTACGCCTTCCCGGTGGCCGAGACCGGCTTCGATCCGGTGCAGATCTCGGACCTCTACTCGGCCACCATCGCCGCGCACATCTTCGAATCGCCACTGACCTACGACTACCTCGCGCGGCCGGTGAAGCTCAAGCTGCAGACGGCAGCCGAGATGCCCGAGGTGGCGCCCGACTTCAAGACCTTCACCGTGCGCATCAAGCCCGGCATCTATTTCGCCGACGACCCGGCGTTCAACGGCCAGAAGCGCGAGCTGGTCGCCGCCGACTATGTGTACGCGCTCAAGCGAGTCTTCGACCCGCGCTGGAAAAGCCCGGGCTACCCCGGCCTCGCCGACGAGCAGATCCTGGGTCTGGACGAGTTGCGCCAGAAGGCGGTGAAGGAGCGCAAGCCGTTCGACTACGACACCGAGGTTCCCGGCCTGCGCACGCTCGACCGCTACACCTACCGCATCACCCTCGGCAAGCCGAGCCCGCGCTTCGTCAGCAACTTCACCGGCACCGCGGCGGTGGCGCGCGAGGTGGTCGAGAAGTACGGCGACAAGATCATGGAGCACCCGGTGGGCACCGGGCCCTATGTGCTGGCCGAATGGCAACGGTCCTCGCGCATGGTGCTCAAGCGCAACCCCAACTTCCGCGAAGTGCGCTACGACGCCGAACCGCCGGCCGACGACCCGGTGGCCCAGGAGATCGCGAAGCAGCTGGCGGGCAAACGACTGCCGATGATCGACCGCATCGAGGTCTCGGTCGTCGAGGAGTCGCAGCCCCGCTGGCTGGCCTTTTTGAACGCCGAGCACGACCTCATCGAGCGACTGCCGGCCGAGTTCAGCAACATCGCCATACCCAACAACCAGCTCGCGCCGAACCTCGCATCGCGCGGCATCCGCATGGGGCGCACGCCGGGGTCGGACATCTCGTTCACCTACTTCAACATGCAGGACCCGTTGGTGGGCGGCTACACGCCTGAAAAGGTGGCGCTGCGCCGGGCCATCGCGCTGGCCTACGACACCGGCACCGAGATCCGTCAGGTGCGCCGCAACCAGGCCGTGCCCGCCGAAAGCACCCTGCCGCCAGCCACCTTCGGTTTCGATCCGAAGTGGAAGAGCGAGATGAGCCTGTACGACCCGGCCCGTGCGAAGGCGCTGCTCGATTTGTATGGCTACATCGACCGCGATGGCGATGGCTTTCGCGACCAGCCCGACGGCAAGCCGCTGACGCTCGTCTACAGCACCTCACCCGATCAGACCTCGCGCCAGCTCAACGAGCTGTGGAAGAAGTACATGAACGCGGCGGGCATCCGCATCGAGTTCAAGATCGGCAAGTGGCCCGAGCAGTTGAAAGCCGCTCGCGCCGGCAAGGTGATGATGTGGGGACTGGGCCAGACCGCCGGGTCGCCGGATGCCGACGGTTTCCTCGCGCTGGCCTACGGTCCGCAGAAGGGCGAGGGCAATCTGGCGTACTTCGACCTGCCGGCGTTCAACACGCTGTACGACCGGCAGACCGTGATGACCGATTCGCCCGAACGGCTCGCAGTGATGCAGGACGCGAGCCGGTTGCTGGTGGCCTACATGCCGATGAAGGTGCACACCCACCGCATCGCCACCGACCTGACCTTTCCGTGGGTGATCGGCTTCCAGCGCCACCCGTTCATGCGCGAGTTCTGGCGCTATCTCGACATCGACGCAGAGCGCGCGGCCGCGCGCAAGTAGGACCTTTCCTGCCGGCGACTACAGCGGCAGCTCGGTATAGAAGCGCCCGCCGTGGTAGATCAGCGGCAGCGCGCCCTCTCGGCGCGAGCAGTGCTCGACCTCGCCGACGAAGATGATGTGGTCGCCTTCCTCGTACTGGCTGCGGTTGAAGCACTCGAACACCGCCATCACGCCTTCGAGGATGGGCGCCCCACTGGCGCCCTCGCGCAAGGCGACGCCGTCGAAGCGGTCGACATCCCGCCGCGCAAAGCGCTCGGCGATCTCGCGCTGGTCTGACGCGAGGATGTTGATCGCATAGTGAGAACCGCGGGTGAATGCGGGCATCGTCGACGCCTGCCGCGACAGGCTCCACAGCACCAGCGGCGGCGTCAGCGACACCGAGTTGAATGAATTTGCGGTCAGGCCGACGCGAACGCCATTCGCATCGCGCGCGGTGATCACGGTCACCCCGGTCGCGAAGGTGCCGAGCGCGGCGCGAAAGTCGGCTGAACTGAAGCTGGGCGCGAGCGCCATAGGGATGGGATTCATCTCCCGATTCTCGGCCAAGGACCGTGACCATGAGGCTCGACTGCATCGGGTGAGGCACCACGCAGCGATTCCTAGAATCGACCATGACCGACCCTGCGCCAGACCGCGGCCACGCCGTGCCCATCGGCCCGCCGTCGCCAGGGCCTGTGCAAGCCGCCGCGGTGTGGCGCCTCCTCGTTGTCACCGTGCTGGGCTTCGCGTCGGGCTTGCCGCTGGCCTTGACCGGCCAGGCCATGCAGGCGTGGCTGAGCGCCGACGGCATCGATCTGGCAACGATCGGCTTCCTGAGCCTCGTCGGGCTGCCCTACACCTTCAAGTTCCTGTGGGCACCGCTGATGGACCGGTTCGAGCTGCCGTGGCTCGGTCGGCGGCGGGGATGGCTGGTGTTGACGCAGCTGGCGCTGGCCGGTGCGCTGTGGTGGATGGCATCGACGCCGCCGTCGCAGTCGATTCGGGTGTTTGCCCTGCTCGCGGTGCTGGTGGCGTTCGTCGCCGCGTCGCAGGACGTGGTCATCGACGCCTACCGGACCGACCTGCTCGCTGCGCGCGAGCGCGGCCTCGGCTCGTCGCTGAGCGTTCTGGGCTACCGGCTAGCCATGATCCTGTCGGGCGGCATCGCGCTGATCTGGGTCGACCCGTCCAACGCCACGGCTGCCGGCGACGCCTGGACCTGGCCGCAGGTCTACCGCTTCATGGCGGCGCTCATGGTCGCCGCCGCGGTGCTGTCGGCGCTCGCACTGCCGAAGTTGCCCAAACTGCGTGTCGAGCGGCAGGGCAGCGGCCGGCAGGACCTGATCGGCTTCACCGCGCTGCTCTGCGCGGTTGCGGTCGGATTCGTGCTGAGCGACCGTTTCGGCCCGCCGGCCGCCCGGGCGCTTCTGGCGCCGTGGTTCGACGGCAGCACGATCGACGCCGGGCTGCAGAAGAAGTGGATCGATCTGCTCGCGCTGATGCTGGGCCTGGCGTTCACCCTGCCGCTGGCAGCCTGGGCAGCGAAGGCGGCCCGGTTCCAGACGCTGCTCGGCGGGCTCGGCAATTACTTTTCGCAACCGGGTGCGGCGGCGTTCCTCGGGCTGATCGTTCTCTACAAGCTCGGCGACGCGTTTGCCGGCTCGCTGATGACGCCCTTCCTGCTGAAGTCGATGGCCTTCAGCCCGGCGGAGGTGGGCGTGGTCAACAAGGTGATCGGCCTGTGGCTCACGATCGGCGGCGCGCTGGTCGGCGGACTGCTGATGCTGCGTCTCGGCCTGTGGCGCGCCTTGCTGCTCTTCGGCGTTCTGCAGATGCTGAGCAACCTCGGCTTCTGGTGGCTGGCGGTGAACGGCCGCGGCTTGTGGCCCGGGCTCGTCGTGCCCGCATTCGACTGGGGCTTCGTGAAGTTGGCGCACGCTACTGCGATCGATGGCGGTCTGCTGATGGTGATCGCTGCCGAGAACCTGTCGGGAGGCATGGGCACCGCCGCCTTCGTCGCGCTGCTGATGAGCCTGTGCAACCAGCGCTTCACCGCCACGCAGTACGCTTTGCTCTCGGCCTTTGCCTCGATCGGCCGGGTTTGGGTGGGGCCGCTGGCGGGGGTGCTGGCGGAAGCCATCGGCTGGCCGAGCTTCTTCATACTGTCGACCGTGTTGGCGGTGCCGGCGTTGGGCATGTTGTGGTGGTTGCGCTCACAGGTGCGCGCGCTGGAAGTCGATGCGAGCGCCAGATACGTGGACGATTGAGACCGCCAGCGCAGAGTGTTGGAGAGTTGTCCACCGTGCCCGTCGCCCGCCATGCCTGAACTCATCGCCGCCACCGCCCCTCCAAAGCCTTGAAGCCGCGGCACCGAGCCCGACTTTCCAAGCTCGACAACCAGCGCTAGACACCGAATGCCTCACATCCGCACGACCCCCATGAACTTCGATCCGAATGCCACGTTCACCCCCGAACCGGGCAGCGACTTCGCCCGCTGGCACATTGCCGGCTGCGGCTGCGCCATGCATTCGCGGCGGCGCTTCGGCCAGGTGCTGGCTGCTGCCACCGCTTCGAGCGCGCTCCCGGCGTTCGCTCAGGACGGGGTGACCGTCGACGACCAGTCGACGCTCGCCAAGCTGGTGCCCGCCGAAGACATCGAGGCCTCGGCCGCGCAGCAGTACAAGCAGATGCTGCAGCAGGCCGCTCAGCAGAAGGCGCTGGCACCGGCCGACCATCCGCAGGTCGTGCGCCTGCGCGCCATCGCCAAGCGACTCATTCCGTACAGCGACTCGCCCAACCTGCGCAGCACGCCGCGCGCTGCCAAATGGAAGTGGGAGGTCAACCTGCTCGGGAGCCCGCAGGTCAACGCCTTCTGCATGCCGGGCGGCAAGATCGCCTTCTATTACGGCATCCTCGACAAGCTGCAACTCAGCGACGACGAAGTCGCGCAGGTAATGGGCCACGAGATCGCCCACGCATTGCGAGAGCACGCCCGCGCGCGCATGGGCAAGTCGGCCGCCACCCGCGGCGCGATCGAGATCGGCGCGGCGCTACTCGGCCTCGGCGGCGGCGGCCGCTATCTGGCGGACATGGGCGGACAGCTGCTCACGCTCAAGTTCGGTCGCGACGATGAATCCGAGGCCGACAAGATCGGACTCGACCTGGCGGCGCGCGGCGGCTACGAGCCGCAAGCAAGCGTGCGCCTGTGGCAGAAGATGGCCAAGGCCAGCGAAGGCGCGCCGCCGCAGTGGCTGTCGACACACCCGGCGGGCACGACCCGCATCAAGGACCTGCAGTCCAACATCCCGGCGGTCGAAGGCCTGTATGCCCGCGCCGACAAGCCGAACGAGCGCTTCGAGCCGCCCAAGCCGTCGAAGACCGGCGGCAACGCCGCAGGCGACAAGGGCTGACCGATCAGGCGGGAGCCAGCACCTTCAGCAACCAGCGATTCAGGTCCACCACTTCCTGCGGGTGGACCGAGTGCGGCATGGCGTATTCGTGCCAGTCGACGACGCAGCCGAGTGCGCGAAGTGCATCGCGCGATGCGGTCGCACGCGCGATGGGAATGATCGGGTCGACGGTGCCGTGCGCCAGGAAGATCGGCACGCCGACGCTCGCCGCGCTTCGCTCGGCGGCGGTGGTGGCCGCGAGCGGCAGGTAGCCCGACAACCCGACAAGCCCCGCGAGGCGCTCGGTGTGACGCAAGCCGGTGAGCAACGTCATCGCGCAGCCTTGCGAGAAGCCCATCAGAACGATGCGCGAGGCCGCGATGCCGCGCGCCTTTTCGCGGGCGATCAGTGCCTCGATCTCGAGGCGTGACGCGCGCAGACCGCCCTCGTCCTCCTCACGCACCAGATCGTTCTGCCGGATGTCGTACCAGGCGCGCATCACATAGCCGCCGTTGATGGTGACCGGCTGCATCGGCGCGGAAGGGAACACCCAGCGCACCGGGCCGACCGCGTCCAGATCGAGCTGCTCGGCAATCGGCACGAAGTCGTTGCCATCGGCGCCCAGGCCGTGCAGCACGATGACGGTGGCCGTGGGGTTCGGGGCGGTGTCGAATTCGATGGTTTCCAGGCTCATGCGGTCATTGTTGTCGAGTTCATCGGGCCATTCGGCGCCACACCGGCGGCACGTGCTGCGCTGTCGCCAGGCCGGCGAACGCGGAACCACAGCGCATACAAGGCCGGCACCGCGGCCAGCGTGAGCGCGGTGGCGACGATCAGCCCGCCCATGATCGAGATCGCCATCGGACCCCAGAAGACACTGTGGGTGAGCGGAATCATCGCGAAGATCGCCGCCGCCGCGGTCAGCACCACAGGCCGCGCCCGCCTCGTCGTCGCCTCGACGATCGCCTGCCAGGGATCGCTGCCGTGGGCGATGTCCTGATCGATCTGATCGACCAGGATCACCGCGTTGCGCATGATCATTCCGCCGAGAGCAATGACACCGAGCAGCGCGACGAAGCCGAAGGGCGCGTTGAAGACGAGCAGCGCCGGCACCACACCGATCAGACCGAGCGGCGCGGTCATGAAGACCATCGCCATGCGCGAGAAGCTCTGCAACTGCAGCATCAGGAAGAAGAGCGTCACCACGAACATCAGCGGGAAGACGGCGAACAGCGCGATGTTCGACTTGTCGCTCTCCTCGATCGCACCGCCCTGCTCGATGCGGTAACCCGGCGGCAGGCTGTCGACGATGGGTTTCAGCGACGGCCAGATCTGTTGCGTCGCGTACGGGCCCTGCACACCGTCGGCCAAGTCGCTGCGAACGCTCAGCATCATGTCGCGGTTGCGGCGCCAGAGCACCGGCTCCTCGTAGACCGTCTCGATGGTGGCGACCTGCGACAGAGGCACGACCGCACCGGTGCGCGAGAAGAGCGAGATGTCCTGCAGGCGCTCGAGCGCCAGGCGCTCGTCGGGCGTGGCGCGCACGACCACGTCGATGAGCTCTTCGCCGCGACGCATCTGCGTCACCGGCACGCCGGCCAGCACCGCCTGCGTCATCTGTGAGATGTCTTGCGTGCTCAACCCCAGCAGCCGCGCCTTGTCCTGGTCGACCTTCACCCGCAGCGTGCGCACCTGCTCGTTCCATTCGAGCTGGGTGTCGCGCACGAGCGGGCTGGCGCGCACCGCGTCACGCACCCGGTAGGCGATCTCGCGCACCTGGGCGGTGTCGGGCCCCATGACCCGGAACTGCACCGGAAAGCCCACCGGCGGGCCGAAGTCCAGACGCAGCACGCGGCCGCGCACATCGGGCAGCAACTCGTCCGCATTGAACAACTGCAGTAGCCGCTCGCGCACCGCCTCGCGCTCGGCAATGCCGGCGGTCTTGATGACGAACTGCGCGTAACCCGGGTTGGGCAACTCGGGCGACAGGCTCAGGTAGAAGCGCGGCGCTCCAGCGCCGGTGTAGGCGGTGAACCTCTCGATCTGCGGGTCGGCCTTCAGCGCCTTTTCGAGCGTTGCGACCGCCGCTTCGGTGGCGCGGAACGACGAGCCTTCGCGCAGCCGAAGGTCGACCAGCAACTCAGGCCGCGAAGCGGTGGGGAAGAACTGCTGCTGCACCAGCGTCATGCCTGCGCCCGCGAGCACGAACAGCCCGACCGTGGCCGCGAGCACCGTGCGGCGGTGATCCACGCACCAGTCGATCGCGCCGCGAAGACGGCGGTACACCGGCCGGTCGTAAGGGTCGTGATGCGCGTGGGCAGCATCGCCCGCGACGCCCTTCGACATCGACTTCGGCAGCATCATCACGCCCAGGTACGGCGTGAAAACCACGGCCACGAGCCACGAGGCGAGCAGCGCGACGCCCACCACCCAGAAGATGCCGCCGGCGTACTCGCCGGAGATCGACTTGGCGAAGCCCACCGGCATGAAGCCGGCCACGGTGACGAGCGTGCCGGTGAGCATCGGCAGCGCGGTCGAGGTGTAGGCGAAGGTCGCGGCCTTCACCCGGTCCCAACCCTGCTCCATCTTCACGACCATCATCTCCACGGCAATGATCGCGTCGTCGACCAGCAGGCCGAGGGCAATGATCAGCGCGCCGAGCGAGATGCGGTCGAGCGCCCAGCCGGCCAGGTACATGACGATGGCGACCAGGCCCAGCACCAGCGGCACCGATGCCGCGACGACGATGCCGGTGCGCCAGCCGAGGGCCACGAAGCACACCACGAGCACGATGGCCAGAGCTTCGAGGAACGAGCGCTCGAACTCCCACACCGCTTCGTCGACCACCTTCGGCTGGTCGGCGATCTTCTCGATGGTCACGCCCGCAGGAAGATTCGCCTGCAGTTCGGCCTGTCGCTGGTCGAGGGACCGGCCGAGCGCCAGCAGGTTGCTGTTGCGCGACAAGGTGACCCCGATGGCCAGCACCGGCTCGCCGTTGTGCCGCACGGTGTACGACGGCGGATCTTCCAGCGCTGCTCTCACCGTGGCCACATCGGCCAGACGCAGCAGCCGACCACCCGCCTCGATCGGGATCGCCTCCACGTCGGCCACGCTGTGCAAGGCGCCGCTGATGCGCACGAAGGTGCGCTCGGCACGCCCTTCGGCAGCGCCCGACGGCGTCATCGCGTTCTGCCTGGCCAGGGCGTCGACGAGCATCTGAGGGTTGAGCCCGAGCGACGCCAGGCGCTGGCTGTTGAACTCGACCTCGACCCGCTCGGTCTGCCGGCCGAGCACGTCGACCTTGTTGACGCCCGGCACCGACTGCAGACCGCGCTTGAGGTCTTCGGCCAGTGCCTGCAGTTCATCCCACTTCAGGTCGGGAGCGTGCACGGCATACAGCATGGCGTACACGTCGGTGAACTCGTCGTTGAAGAGGGGGCCGCGCACGCCTTCGGGGAAGGTGTCGCGCACGTCGGCGATCTTCTTGCGGGCCTGGTACCAGGCGGTGTCGAGCTCCTCCTTGCTGCTGCCGCCCTTCATCCAGAACGTCAGGCCACCATAGCCCTGGCGCGAGAAGCTGCGCACGTAGTCGATGCCGTCGATCTCCTGCAGCTTGCGCTCCATGCGGTTCAGAACCTCGTCCTGCACCTGCTGCGCGCTGGCGCCGGGCCAGGCCACCACCGCGGTCATCGTCGGCACGTTGAAGTCGGGGTCTTCGAGACGCCCGAGCTGGGTGAACGAGAAGGTGCCGACGATCAGCGTGGTGACGATCAGGAACAGCACCATCGCGCGGTGCGTGACCGCCCATTCGGACAGGTTGAAGGACTTCATGGCCGCGCTCCTGATGCGGGGCTGGTCGCGATCGCGGCCTGTGCCGGGGGTGTGGATGCGCTGGCTGCAGTGCCCGGCAAGGCCGCATCGAGCGGCCTCGCGACCGGCCGCACCGCCAGCCCGGCGTCGAGCTTCTGCGCGCCGACCGATACCACCTGGGCACCATCGGCGAGACCGCGAACGCGCACGGTTTCGGTGGTCTGCGACAGCACCTCGACCGGCGTCGACACGAGCCGCCCCGCCTGCGTGTCGACGACCCAGACCGTGGGCCGCTGCTGTGTCGCCAGCACCGCCGACAGCGGCAAGGTGGTCGCGCCGGCAGCGCCTCCTCGGCTCAGCCACAGCTCGACCGTGCTGCCGAGCCGCGCTCCGGCAGCGGCCGTTGGAGTCAGGGTGTAGCGGGCACGGAAAGTCCGCGTCGTCGGGTTCGCGCTGGGAGAGAGTTCACGCAGGCTGACAGGTGACGTGCTGCCCCCCAGCCGAACGCTGGCCTGGTGGTCGCGCAGTTGCGGCGCGAGCGATTCGGGAATGTCGACAGCCACCTCGAGCGACCCGGGCCGGGCGATCGTGAGCACGGGCTGGCCTTCGGCCACCACCTGCCCGGCCTCGAAGCGAACGGCCGTCACCACGCCATCGTTCGGAGCGACGAGCGTCGTGTATCCCGCGCGGTTGCGTGCGACATCGAGCTGGCTGCGGGCCTGCTGAACCCTCGCCGCCGCGGCATCGGCACGCGCCTGCTGGCGCTCGAGGTCGCCCGCCGAGACCGAGCCATCCGCCAGCAGGCGCCTGAAGCGCGCCGCATCGCTGGCCGCCTGATCGGCATCGACCTGGGCCGCACGCAGTTGCTCGGCTGCGGCATCGGCGCCGAGCTGGTAGTCGGTGACGTCGATGCGTGCGAGGGGCTGTCCGCGCTTCACCTCCTGCCCCAGATCGACCAGCCGTGCCGTGACCTTGCCGCCAACGCGAAAGGCCACGTCGCCTTCGTAGCGCGAGACGACGCTGCCGGTGAAGCGGCGCTGCTCGGCTCCACTGTCGTTGCGCACGGTGCTGACGTAGACCGGACGCACTTCGGCGACCGGAGTGGGCGCGGCGTGGCAGCCGGCCAGGAGCGCGGCGACCGCCCACACCACAACCGTGGTGGGGCTCTGCCTGTGCCGGGGCTCGCGAGCGGGCATCGCGGCCACTGCTGTGGTTGGGCGTGGGAGGGCGTGGGAGCGGGACTTCATGGACGGTCCTTCGAAAGTGCGGTGGCGACGGTGTGAACCGCCATCGGGGTCGTGGGCACGGCGGCGATCGGTGGGGATGACGGCGCATCGGTCGGCGGGCTTCCTGCAGCAGGGGCGACCTGCCAGCCACCGCCCATCGCCTTGAAGAGCTGCACCGCACCGAGCGCCATCTGCGTGCGGCTGTCGATCGAGCCGAGCTCGGCGGAGAGCACTCCGCGCTGCGCGTCGAGCAGGGTGAGCAGGTCGGTCTGACCTTCGCGCACCAATGACTCGGCGTGCCGCAGACCGGTTCGGCGCTGGGCCTCCGCCTCGGTCAGCGCCGCGAGGCGGTCGCGCTCGTCGGTGAGCGCGACGAGGCTGCTCTCGACCTCCTGTACCGCCGTCAGCACGCTGCGTTCATAGGCCAGCACGGCACTGCGCTCGCGGGCAGATTGCCGGTCGACCGCGGCATTCAGTCGGCCGGCATTGAAGATCGGCAAGGTGAACGCCAGCGCGACGTTGCTGTAGCGCGCGGGCGAGAAACCACGGCCGTTGATCGTCAGGTCCTCGCCACCGAACAGGGCGGAAATGAAGAACTTGGGCAACAGGTCGGCGCGTGCTTCCTGCAGCCGTGCACCCTCGGCGGCCATCTGCCGCTCGGCAGCCCGCAGATCGGGGCGGCGGCTGAGCAGTTCGGCAGGCTGCCCGGCGGCGAGCGGCGGCACCTCGGGCAGACGGGGCGCCGAGGCGCGATCGAGTTCGGTCACCCCCGTCGTGGCCGACACGCCGAGCAGCACCGCCAGTTGATGCTCTGTCGTCGTCACCAGAGAACGCAGCGGTGGCACCTGCGCGGCGAGCGCCGCGGTCTCGCCGGCTGCGCGCGACACATCGAAGCGGCTCGCCTGGCCGGCCGCCTCGCGGCTGCGCACGAGGCGCTCGGTGTCGGCCTGCGCCTGAAGCAGCGACTGCAGTCGCTGCAGACGC
>VYKX01000109.1_pt1 | contig 23966 bp, 23 predicted proteins | sample 5114471 | NCBI WGS metagenome assembly VYKX01 (sample SAMN12291785, study PRJNA351875) | freshwater metagenome | isolation source: freshwater lake | place: USA: Michigan, Gull Lake | collected 2013-08-08
GACACCCCAAGAGACCCGCGTCGCGGTCGTCGAAAACGGCGCTGTGCAGGACCTGCACATCGAACGCACGCTCGAGCGCGGTCTGGTGGGCAACATCTACGCCGGCAAGGTGGTGCGTGTACTGCCCGGCATGCAGTCGGCGTTCATCGACATCGGGCTCGAGCGCGCCGCCTTCCTGCATGTGGCCGACGTGCAGGCCGCGCACGAGCAGATGCGTGCAGCCGGTCAGCCGGGCCACGGAACGCCGCCGCCGATCGAGCGACTGGTGTTCGAAGGCCAGACGATGACGGTGCAGGTCATCAAGGACCCGATCGGCACCAAGGGCGCTCGCCTGTCGACCGAGATCAGCATCGCCGGCCGGCTGCTCGTGTTCCTGCCGCAGGACGACCACATCGGCATCAGCCAGAAGATCGGCAGCCCCGAGCTGCGCGATCAGCTGCGCGCGCGCATGACCGAACTGGTGCGCCTGCCCGACGGTACGGCGGCGACGGGCGGCTTCATCCTGCGCACCAATGCCGAAGAAGCCACCGACGCCGAGCTCGCCGACGACATCGCCTACCTTCGCAAGGCGTGGTCGGCGATCCGCGAGCGCAGCCTCAAGTCACCTGCCGGCTCATTGCTGCACCAGGATCTGAGCCTCGTGCAGCGCGTGCTTCGCGATCTGGCGCACGACGGCACGCAGTCGATCCGCATCGACTCGCAACTGCAGTACGAGGCCCTCAAGGCCTTCGGCGAATCGTTCACGCCCACCTCGGTGAGCCGGCTGGCGCTGTACAAGGGCGAGCGGCCGATCTTCGACCTGTTCAACATCGACGAGGAGATCGCTCGCGCGCTGGCGCGGCGCGTCGACCTGAAGTCGGGCGGCTACCTCGTCATCGACCAGACCGAGGCGCTGACCACCGTCGACGTCAACACTGGCGGCTACGTCGGTGCGCGCAACTTCGACGACACCATCTTCAAGACCAACCTCGAGGCGACTCAGGCCATCGCACGGCAGTTGCGCCTGCGCAACCTCGGCGGAATCATCATCGTCGACTTCATCGACATGACCCGCGAGGAGCACCAGTCCGCGGTGCTCGCCGAGTTCAAGAAGCAACTGGGTCGCGACCGCACCAAGGTCAGCGTCAGCGGCTTCACCCAGCTCGGACTGATCGAGCTGACTCGCAAGCGCACCCGCGAGTCGCTGTCGCACCTGCTGTGCGAGCCGTGCCCCACCTGCAAGGGCAAGGGCCAGGTCAAGACTGCGCGCAGCATCTGCTACGACATCCTGCGCGAGATCCTTCGCGAGGCGAAGCAGTTCAACCCGAAAGAGTTCCGCGTCATCGCCTCGGCCGCCGTCGTCGAGATGCTGCTCGACGAGGAAAGCGCCCACCTGGCCGGCCTGTCGGACTTCATCGGCAAGCCGATCTCGCTGCGCGCTGAGAGCACCGGGTCGCCAGAGCAGTACGACATCGTGCTGATGTAGCTCGGCGCATGCTGCTGGTTTGCTGCAGGTGAGTCAGCCTTTGCGTCAAGAGCACTCCGATCTGGAGTCGCAGCACGATGCCTCTGGTACGGCAAACCCGGCCACCGCCTCGATTCGACTCATCATCGACACCAACATCCTTGTCGGCGACTGGCTGTCGTCGCTGGCGCGGGCACGGCCGACGCCAATCCTGCAGGGTGCGCTGGCGGGGCGGTGGCAGTGCCTCGTGAGCGATGCGCTGCTGGAGGAGTGGAACGAGGTGCTCCGGCGTCCGGCGATCCGTGGGCGACACCGGCAGGACGACGCGGCGATCGACACGTTGATCGACGGCCTGGTGCAGCGCGCCGTGCGCCTCGAACCGCCTCGCGGCCCGCGCGCGCCCGATGACGGCGATCAGATGCTGTGGGACCTGCTCGCTGCCGAACCGCAGGCGGTGCTGCTCACGCTCGATGCGCTGCTGCTGAGGAACCGTCGCATGCGTGGGAGGGTGTGGTCGCCGGACGCATGGTTGTTGGCCGCTGCCGGCAACCACACGTCGTTCATCAGCCCAGCACGCTGTGTGCCACTTGCCAGTACAGCGGGATGCCCAGCAGGATGTTGAACGGGAAGGTGAGCCCGAGCGACATGCCGAAATACAGCGACGGGTTGGCCTCGGGAATGGCCTGACGAACAACCGCCGGGACCGCGATGTACGAGGCGCTGGCCGCAAGCACCATCAGAAGTGTGCCGTCGCCCGGCGACATGTTGAACATGACGGCCAGCAGCAGCGCGATCGAGGCGTGAACCAGCGGAGCACCGATGGCGTAGGCCAGCAGCCAGGATGACTTGCCCTTGAGTTGGGCCATGTTGCGCGCAGCCAGCAGGCCCATGTCGAGCAGGAAGAACGCGAGCATGCCCTTGAACAGATCGACCGAGAAAGGCTTCATGGCCGCCTCGCCGCCGGCGCCCGAGAGGATGCCCACCAGCATCGCGCCCAGCAGCAGCAACTGCGCGCCGTCGGTCAGCGATTCGTGCAGCACATGAGACAACGGCGTGACGTTCGGCGGTGCGGCGTTGCTCGCCGCCGGCCTCTTCGCCGCCTCGCGCGTGCGCACCAGGTTGGCCAGCACCACCGCCATGATGATGGCCGGTGACTCCATCAGTGCCATGGCCGCTGCCATGTGCCCGCCGTACGGAATGGCCCGGTTGTCGAGGAACTGCACCGTGGTGATGAACGTGACCGCGCTGACCGAACCGTAGGTGGCGGCGATGGCAGCGGCGTCGAAGCCGTTGAGGAAGCGCCGCAGCAGCGCGTAGCCGATCGCCGGCACGATCACCGCCAGCGCGAGTGCGCAGCCCAGGCTGGTTGCTACCTCGGTCGTGAGACCTGACTTGTTGAGCGCGAAACCGCCCTTGAGCCCCAAGGCCATGAGCAGGTACAGCGACAGGAAACGCGAGATCGGCGCGGGGATCTCGAGGTTCGATTTCACCGCGCCGGCAAGGATGCCGAACATGAAGAACAGGATCGCGGGGTCGAGGAAGCTTTGCATGGCGGTACGGATCGAACAAGTCAAAAAAGAGCCCGGCACCGTCTGTGATGCCGGGCTCAGGCGGCGGTCAGCCGCGGAGCAGGTATCCGTATATTTCCTGAGTCGCGGTCGGGGTGATTACTCCCGTGTTCTGTCGATCAATGGTGCGCTGCCGGGCATCAATTCGCGGTGCATTCCCCAGTGCTCGTCGCCGAGGTGCCAATGCCGAAGGGCGGCCATGAGAACCACCGACTCGCCGTGCGAGACGTGCTCGTCGGCCTCGACGATCGACGCACAGACTCCCAGAAGACTTTGCTGCATTGCCGGCGCGTCGATGTCCGACATGAGCCACGCCAAGGTGCGGTCGGACAGGTGGCCAGCCTGAGCGAGCGGGCCACTTGTCGACAGGTCATCGCACAAGCCCCGTATGACCTCTTCCCATTCGACGCTGTCCAGACCGATCTGCTCATGCACCTTCATCTGGCGCATCAAGTCCACCTCGGCACGGCTGACATGGCCGTCAGCGATCAGCGCCAGGGCGACGATACGCGCCGCCGCCTGAGGACTGTTGCGTTGGTAGGGACGCAGCGGCGACTCGATCTGTCGCCGAGTCGCCATCACAGCTTCAGTCATCCGAACCGCCCATGCCGAACAGGCTCAGCAGGCTGGTGAACAGGTTGAAGATCGACACGTACAGGCCGACCGTGGCGAGCACGTAGTTGCGCTCGCCGCCGTTCACGATGCGGCTGGTCTCGAACAGGATCAAGCCTGCGGACAGCAGTGCCACCATCGCCGACACCGCCAGGCCGAGCGCGGGAATCTGCAGGAACACCGCACCCAGGCCGGCCAGCAAGGCGATGACCATGCCGGCGAACAGGAAGCCACCCATGAAGCTGAAGTCGCGCTTGGTTGTCAGCACATAGCTCGACAGGGCGAGAAAGGTCGCGCCGGTTGCCGCGAGCGCCATCGCGATGGTGCTCGAGCCGCCGGGCAGCGAAGCCACCTTCGCCAGCACCGGGCCGAGCGTGTAGCCCATGAAGCCGGTCAGCGCGAAGACGGTCGGCAGCGCCCACGCGCTGTTTTGCAACTTGTGCACGGCGAACAGCAGGCCGAACATGCCGACGAGCGACAGGATCAGTCCCGGCGCGGGCATTGCCCACGCTGCGGCAGCAGCCGCCACGGCCGCGCTGAACAGCAGCGTCATCGACAGCAGCGCGTAGGTGTTGCGAAGCACGCGCGTCGTCGACGCGTCGTGCAGTGCGCCTGACGCGGTGCCGCGCGTGGCAATGGTGCGGGTGTCGAGGGTTCGGGTCACGGGTTCCATGGAGATGGCCTTCAGGTTGGTTGAGGGTTGGTCAGGAGCGCTGCGCGGCAGAGCCGAGCGAAGCGACACACCACCCGACCTTAGGTGGCCAGATGCGAATGTGAAAGCAGACAATCACGGAGGGAAGCTTCCGAAAAGCGTTCGCATGAACACTGCCATGAACTACCGGCACCTCTACTACTTCTGGGTCGTGGCCAAGGAAGGGGGCGTGGCGCGCGCAGCCGAGAGGCTGGGCATGGCGGTGCAGACGGTCAGCACCCAGGTGCGTGAACTCGAGCGATCGCTTGGCTACGCGCTGTTCAAACCGTCAGGCCGAGGGCTGTCGCTTACAGATGCCGGTCGCGCAGCGTTGCGCCAGGCCGATCAGATCTTTCAGCTCGGCGAGCAGTTGCCCGCGCTGGTGCGTGAAGCCGCCAGCGAACCGGCGGTGCGGCTGGCGGTGGGTATTTCAGAAGGTTTGCCGAAGCTCGCGGTGCGCCGCCTGCTTTCGCCTGTGCTCGAGGAGCCGCAGTTGCGGCTGATCTGCCGCGAGGGCCACTTCGACGACCTGCTCGCCGATCTGGCGCTGCATCGGCTCGATCTCGTTCTAACCGACCGGCCCGCACCGCCGAACCCGAACCTCAAGGTCTACAGCCACGCGCTCGGCTCGTCGGCCATGTCGTGGTACGCGCCCGCGCCGCTTCACCTCGCAGCGTCGACGGATTTCCCGCACTCTCTCGCCACCGTTCCGGTGCTCATGCCCACGACGCAACTCGCCGTGCGCGCAAGGCTCGACCAGTGGTTCGAGCGCCTGAGCATCCGCCCCCGCCTGGTCGGCGAGTTCAGCGACTCGGCGCTGCTCGCGACATTCGGTGCCGGAGGGCTGGGCGTCTTTCCGGCGGCTGAACCGATCCACGACAAGCTCACCTCGCGCTACGACGTCGAGCGCGTCGGCGCGTGCGACGGCGTCGAGGAAGGCTTCTACGCGATAGGCACCGAAAAGAAGGTGCTGCATCCGCTGGTGCAGCGACTGCTGGCGGTGGCGCCGTGAAACGCGTGCGGATGTCGGGTGACACCAGCGAGCCCGCGCCATGCTGATCGATCAACTGCTCCATCAGGTCGCCATCGATGCCCACATCCTGCGCACGATCCTCGAACGCATGCCGGTGCCCGTCTACTTCACGGATGCCAGCGGCCGCATCGCGTTCTGGAACGAGCGCGCATCGCAGGCTTTCGGGTGGACAGCCGAGCAAGCGCAGGGCCGGCTGGTCAGCGAGTTGCTGCGCAGCGACGCCGCCTCACTCGATCGGTTGTGCGATGTCGACCAGAGCATCGGCGATCTTCCGGGCGCCGAGTTCAAGGCGCAAGTGGTGGGCGGCAATGGGATCGCGTTCTGGGGTGAATGGCGCCTGTCGCCGCTGCACGGGCATGACGGCCAGCCCATCGGCTCGCTTGCGCAGGTGCGCGACCTAACCCTGGAGAGAGAGGCTGAGCTGATGCTGCAGGAGCAGACGGAAATCGTCTCCGCCGTCATCCATTCGGCGAGCGATGCGGTGATCAGCGTCGATGAGGGCGGGCGGGTGACGCTGTTCAACCCGGCTGCCGAACGCATCTTCGATCGCACTTCGGCATCGATGCTGGGCCAGCCGCTCGACGTACTGATGCCTGAGCGATTTCGTGCCGGACACGGGGGCGATCTCACACTCTTCGGCCAATCCAAGGCGACCCGTCGGGCGATGGGTGCCGGCAGGGTTCTCGGGCTGCGTGCCGATGGCGCCGAACTCGAGCTCGAAGCGTCGATTTCGCACGTCACGGTGCGTGGCCGTCATGTGCTCACCGCCATCCTGCGCGACGTCACCGATCGCGTGCGCGCCGAGCGCGAACTGGTCAACTACCAGCTCGAGCTCTCGGAACTGACCCAGCGCCTGATGGCGCAGGAGAAAGCCACCACTCGCGCTCTGGCGCAGACCTTGCACGATCGGCTCGGCCAGACGCTGACCGCCATCCGACTGTCCTACGACGCGCTCGACACCTCGATGGGCGGGCGCACGCCGGCCGTTGCCTTGCCGCGGGTGCGTGCCATCAGCTCACTCATCGATCAGGCGATCGGCGAGGTGCGGCAGGCACTCGTCGAGCTGCGGCCGCCACTGCTCGAGGACCAGGGCCTCGTCGCCGCCATCGAGAACGAACTGCGCGCGCGCTCCGACGAGGCTCACCCGGTGCAGTTGCGGCTGACCGTCGAGGCCGCGACGCAGGGTGTGCGCTGGCCTCCCGATGTCGAGTACGCCGTGTTCATGATCGCCCGCGAGGCCGTCAGCAACGCCTTGCAGCATGCCGAATCCAGCCAGGTGGCGGTGAACGTGGGCGGCGGACCGCATCGGCTGCAACTCGAGATCACCGACGACGGCATCGGCCTGCCGGCCGAGGTCGCCTTCGGCCGACCCGGGCACCTCGGCATGGTCGGCATGCGTGAGCGGGCGCTGGCAATCGCTGCGCGCTTCTCCGTCGAGCCGGACGATGGTCTGGGAACACGCGTGTTGCTGCTCTGGGACGCCGACGCATGACGATCTACCAAGCAAGGGACAGCTGGTGAGCCGCGTCTATCTGGTCGACGACCACGCGATGGTGCGCGATGGCATGCGCGCAGTCCTCGAGGCCTCTCATCACGAGGTCGTGGGCGAGGCGTCTGATCCGACGGCGGCTCTCGCCGACGTTCTGCGCTTCGCGCCAGACGTCGTGTTGCTCGACCTGAACCTGGGTGACCGCTCGGGCCTGGAACTGCTCACCGCACTTCAGCCACGCGACCTGTCGCTGCGTTGCATCGTGCTGACCATGTCGGCCCAGCCTCGGCATGTGGCCGAGGCCCTGCGGCTGGGTGCCTACGGATACGTGCTCAAAGGTTCGCCCGCACGAGAGGTTCTGGCCGCCATCGAGGAGGTGCTGCAGGGCCGCCGGTTCCTAGGCCAGCAGGTGGCAGATCTGGCGGTCAAGGTGATGAGCGGAGCGGCGGCTGGGGGACTCGATGAGTTGTCCCCGCGCGAGCAGCAGATCGTGGCGATGGTCGTGCGCGGGCAATCGAGTGCCGCGATCGGACATGCGCTGCACCTGTCTCCCAAGACGGTGGACACCTACCGCAGCCGGGCGATGGCGAAGGTCGCTGCGACCGACCTGCCTGCGCTGGTGCGCTGGGCCATCCGCGTCGGGCTTATCGACGCCGACGCGCCCTGACCGTCTTCTTCTCGGATTTGGGCGCGGGCCGCCATCCCGGGGAGTAGCCGGTGTTGTGTGGTCTGGCGCACTAACTTTCCCGACAGTCGGCGTCGAGAACTCCCGACACCAGCGCATCGCCCCCTCGGTCGATAGTCCAGTCGAGAGTGCGGGGCGGCGCGAACGTGTCGTCTGGCATGAGTTCCCCCCAATTCATCAGAGGCCACGACATGCGAGACAACGGCAGCATCACCCGACGCGAATACCTCGTCCCCGAAGGCGCCACGCTGGTGTCGACCACCGACCTGAAGAGCCGCATCACCTACTGCAACCCCTCGTTCGTCGAGGTCAGCGGCTATCAGCGCGAGGAACTCATCGGCCAGCCCCACAACATGATCCGGCACCCGGACATGCCCGCCGAGGCGTTCCGCGACATGTGGGCGACCATCCAGAGCGGTCAGCCCTGGTCGGCGCTGGTGAAGAACCGGCGCAAGAACGGCGACCACTACTGGGTCGTGGCCAATGTCACGCCGCTTCTCGAAGGTGGCCGCGTGAGCGGCTACATGTCGGTGCGCACCCGTGCGACTCGCGACCAGGTCGAGGCGACCGAGGTGCTTTATGCCGCTATGCGCGAAGAGGCGGCGGCCAACCGTGTCGTTACCGTGCTGCATCGCGGCCGTCTGCGCAGCCGCACACTCTTCGGACGCTTGCACACGGCGCTCGAGTGGGGCTTGTCGGGCAAGTTCCGCGCGAGCGCCGTCGCGCTGGGCTGCGTGGGTGTCGCGCTCGGCGCCTGGCTGCCAACGGGTGTGGGCCTGCTTGCCGCGTTGGGGACGGCCGCGCTGCTCGGCGTTGGCGTTGCGATCTGGCTGCAGCACAACACCATCACGCCGCTCAACGACGCCGTGGCTGCGGCCAACCGCATGGCTGCAGGGGACCTGCATCAGGCCTTGTCGGCCACCCGCGTCGACGAGGTGGGCAAGATCAACCGTGGTCTCACTCAGCTCAACGTCAACCTGCAGGCCATCGTCGGCGACGTGCGCCAGCAGGTCGAAGGCATCGACGTGGCGTCACGCGAGATCTCGGCCGGCAGCCTCGATCTGAGCAGTCGCACCGAAACGCAGGCGAGCAACCTGCAGGAAGCCGCGGCGTCGCTGGAACAGATCACCAGCACCATCCGCGCAAACGCCGACGCCGCACGCCAGGCGAACCAGCTCGCCGAGGTGGCCACGAGCGTTGCCGAAGACGGCGGGCGCGCTGTGAGCGCGGTGGTCGAGCGCATGGGCGACATCCAGAAGGCATCGCGCCGCATCAGCGAGATCATCCAGGTGATCGAGGGCATCTCGTTCCAGACCAACCTGCTGGCGCTCAATGCGGCTGTCGAAGCGGCTCGCGCGGGCGAGCAGGGCCGCGGCTTTGCGGTGGTGGCTGGTGAGGTGCGCGGACTGGCCGCACGCACGAGCGGCGCGGCCAAGGAAATCCGCGCGCTGATCGAGGAGTCGGCCAATCAGGTCGAGGGCGGGCGCCGCCTGGCCGAGGACACCGGCCGCACGGTGACCGACACCGTGGGGTCGATCCGCAAGGTGGCGGCGCTGGTGGCCGAGATCAGTCATGCCTCCTCCGAGCAGGCCACGGGCATGGGTCAGGTCAACGAGGCGGTGGCCCAACTCGACAGCCTGACCCAGCAGAACGCCGCGATGGTCGAGGAGTTGTCGGCTTCGGCGGCGTCGCTCAGTCAGCAGGCCGGTGTGGTGGCCGAGGCGGTGCGCGTGTTCCGGACTTGATCCCGATCGAGGCCGTCATCTTGCTCACGTTGCTGGCTGACCCACGTGCCCGCGAGACGGTGGCGGTGCTTTGCAAGCTCGTCCATCCTCGCGTGGTCGTCACTCATGCGACCAGCGTGGCCGACGCGGTCTTGGCGCTCGGCCGCCATCCGCTGCAACTCGTTCTGCTCGACCGTGCGCTGTGTCAGCCCATGCAACCCTTGCTGCGTGTGGTTCGCCGCGGCGCGCCGCAGGCAACGCTGTGGGTGTTTGGAGACTTCGCTGATGGCGAAGACGATGCCATCGGTCTCGATCGGCGCCACTGCGCCAGCGAACCTCGTGTGAAGCCGTGGACCGAGCTCGTGCCGTCGGTCAACTGCTGGCTGAAAGAGCGACAACAACAACGAGGAGACACAACATGATCATTGCCGACATCCCTTCAGACGAGGCACAGCGCGTTGCACGTCTTCATGAACTGGGCGTGATTGGCAGGTCGCGCGATCCGGTGATCGACGGGCTGGTGCGCTGCGCTGCCTCGTTGACCGGCTGTCCGATGGGCTTTGTCAGTTATGTGGACACCCAAAGCCAGTGGTTCACTTCTCAGCTCGGTCTCGATATCGCCTCCACGCCGCGCGACATCGCGCTGTGTTCCCACGCCATCCTGGGTCAGGAGCCCCTGGTCGTCGAGGACACCTTGCTCGATGAGCGGTTCCACGACAACCCGCTCGTCACCGGGCCGATGCAGTTGCGCTTCTATGCCGGGGTGCCGCTGTCGGTGGGCGGACAGAACGTCGGCACCTTGTGCGTGGTCGACCAAAGGCCGCGCCAGATCGACGAGCGGCAGCGCGCCCAGCTCGCCGACCTGGCCCGGGCCGCAGCGCACTGGCTGTCGAACCAGCGCACCCAGGCCGAGTTGAACCACGTCCACGCTCGCTTTGTCGACTTCGCGAGCGCAGGCACCGACTGGCTCTGGGAGTGCGATGCCTCCCTGCGCTACACATGGTGTTCCGAGCGTGTGCGCAGTTTCACCGGCGCAGGCCCCGAGGCGTTTATCGGCCGCAGCCTGCCCGATGGTCCCTTGCTCGACGAGTTCGGTGAACCGCTGAATCCGCATCGCCGCTACACCGATGTGCTTCGCGCAGGCCGTCGCTTCGATCACCTCATCGTCGAACGCGAGTACCCGGCGGGACGCTTCTACCTCGATCTGTCGGCCGTGCCGCGATCGGACGCCCGTGGGAGGCTGATTGGCTGGCGCGGCATCGCCACCGATGCGACCGCCCTGATCGCCGCACGCCTCATCGAGAGACGCCGCGCGCACATCCTCGAGAAGCTGTCGGCGCACATCCCTGGGGTGATCTATCAGTTCCAGATGTTTCCCGATGGTCGCAGCTGCTTCCCGTTCGCGAGCCATCGCATCGGCGACATCTACGAGGTCGATCCGCAAGCGGTGCGCAGCGATGCGAGCCTGGTCTATGGACGCATCCACCCGGACGACATGGACGCGGTGACGGCCTCGATCGAGAAGTCGGCGCGAGAACTCTCGACTTGGCATCACACCTACCGCGTGATCCTGCCGCAGCGTGGCCTGCGGGTGCTCGAGGGACAGTCATCGCCCGAGCGCCTGCCAGACGGCAGCACGCTGTGGCATGGCTTCATCAGCGACGTCACCGAGCATCAGGCTCAGCGCGAGGCGGCGCAGGCTGCTCGCGAGCGCGAGAAGGCCGCAGAGCAAACGAATCGCGACAAGAGCCTCTTTCTCTCTCGCATCAGTCACGAGCTGCGAACGCCGCTGAATGCCGTTCTCGGTTTCACCCAGCTGATGACGCTCGACGACAAGTCACCCTTGCCCTTCGAGCAGGCGCGCCGCGTCGAGCAGGTCGAGCGGGCGGGGCAATACCTGCTGGCGCTGATCAACGACGTGCTCGACCTGGGCAAGCTGGGTCAACGCGAGCCCCTCGACCTGACGCCGGTCGTACTGCGGCCCGTGATCGACGAGACCCTGCAGATGCTTGACGGCTTCGCCCAGCAATACCAGGTGCCGCTGCGCGCGCCGCTGTCCCTCGATATCCAGGGCTTCAGCGTGACGGCCAACGCGCGTGCGCTCGAGCAGGTGCTGGCCAATCTGCTGAGCAACGCCATCAAGTACAACCGACCGGGTGGCGAGGCGCGGGTTGCCGTGGAGCGGCTCGGCACCGATTTGCGCATCAGCGTGAGCGACGACGGCATCGGCATCGCACCCGACAGGCTGGGCCAGTTGTTCCAGCCGTTCAACCGCTTGGGTGCCGAGCAGTCGGGCATCGAGGGCACCGGGCTTGGCTTGATGATCGTGCGCCAGCTCGTCGAAGACATGGGCAGCACGTTGAAGGTGGAAAGCCAGATCAATGTGGGCACGCGCTTTGAGTTCGTCCTGCCCCTGGCCGCCTGCGCAGGCGGCGCCACGGAGCAGCGCCCGCCTGCCGATGCGAGCGATGCAGGCGACCACGCCGAGCTGCTGTACATCGAAGACGAACCCGTCAATGCCATGCTGGTTGGGGACGCTCTGCAGCGCTTCTCTCATTGGCAGCTCACCGTGGTCGGAGACGGCGACACTGGTCTGGCACATGCCCGCGACCGGCAGCCCGCGGTCGTGCTCACCGACATCAATCTGCCCGGCATGTCGGGCCTGGAGGTGGTGAAAGCGTTGCGACTGGATCCGTCGACCCGCGACATCTCGTGTATCGCCTTGTCGGCCGATGCGACTCCAGAGCAGGTCCGCCTCGCGCTCGAAGCCGGCTTTGACGACTACCTGACCAAGCCGCTCGACATGCGCGAGCTCGTGCGTCGCATCGCCGCCCAACTCGAGCGTCGTCGCGCGCGGGCCGAAGCACTGACGCACTGAAGACAGTCAGACCTTCCGCCACCGCGGCCGGTGGCGTTCGCCGAGGGAACCTTTCGTCGCGACCCGGCCCCTATGATCCGTCCGCGGCATGCAGGCCATCTGGCTGCATGGCCGCTCGGCACGCTTCCAAAGACCATGTCACGACTGCTTCTCCCCGCGCTGAATTCTTCCTGCCTCGTTTCCTGATTGCCCTCGCGCTGTCGTTTGCGGCAGCGTCGACGTCCTGGGCCCAGTTCCGCGTCGAGATGTCGGGCGTGGGCGCATCGCAGGTGCCGATTGCCGTGGCGAAGTTTCGCGACGAAGACCGTGGCGGCCAACCGCTTGCCGGCATCGTACGCGCCGACCTCGAGCGCAGCGGCCTGTTCCGTGGCATCGACGCTCCCGGCACACTCGACGAGACCTCGTCGCCGGCCATGACCGAATGGCGCGGTCGCGCTGCGGATGCACTGGTCGGCGGTTCGGTCTCGCGCCTTGCCGACGGCCGATTCGATGTGCGCTTCAAGCTGTGGGACGTGGTCAAGGGCACCGAGCTCGTCGGCCAGAGTCTGGTGGTCGATGCGGCCGACCTGCGCTTGGCCGCGCACCGCATCGCCGACATCGTCCACGAGAAGCTCACCGGGCAGAAGGGCGTGTTCTCCACACGCATCGCCTACGTGACCAAGGGCGCTGGCCGCTTCACCCTGCGCATCGCCGATGCCGACGGGGAGGGCGGACAGGTGGCGCTCAACAGCGCCGAGCCGATCATCTCGCCAGCCTGGTCGGCTGACGGACGCGAACTGGCTTACGTGTCCTTCGAGTCGCAAAAGGCGGTGGTCTACGTGCAGGATGTGTCCACCGGCAAGCGCCGATCGGTGGCCAACTTTCGCGGCTCGAACAGCGCACCGGCGTGGTCGCCCGACGGGCAGACGCTCGCCGTGACTCTGTCGCGCGATGGAGGATCGCAGATCTACCTGATCGGCCGCAACGGCGACAACCTGCGGCGCCTGACGCAGAGCACCGGCATCGATACCGAGCCGACCTTCTCACCCGACGGCAAGACGGTCTACTTCGTCAGCGACCGCGGCGGCAGCCCGCAGATCTACCGCATCCCCGCGGCGGGCGGCGGGGTAGAGCGCCTCACGTTCACCGGCAGTTACAACATCAGCCCGGCGATCAGCCCCGATGGCCGCACCATGGCGTACATCGCGCGCACCGGCAACCAGTTCAAGCTCGTCGTGCAGGAACTCGGCGGCGGTGCGCCCCAGTCGATCAGCGACACCGTCGACGACGAATCGCCGAGCTTTGCGCCCAACGGTCGGCTCATCGTCTATGCGTCGCGGTCGCAGGGCCGCGACGTCTTGATGACCACCACCCTGGACGGGAAGATCCGCGCGCGGCTCGCCTCATCGAACCTCGATGTGCGCGAACCGGTGTGGGGGCCGTACCGTCGTTGATGCCGCGTCGTTGATGTCTCATCGTTGATGTCTGTCACCTTGAAAGGAAGCTTCATGCGTTTGCCCACCCTGCTGCTCACACCTCATCCGCTGTCGCTGCGCAGCCTCGTTGCCGTGCCGATGTGCGCGCTCTTCCTCGTCGGCTGCGGCTCCAATGTCAAGCTCGACGACACACCGGCGCCTCCTGTCGAAAGCCGCACCGGCAAGCCGGTCGGCGGCGGCGGCGACGCCAGTTCCGGCACGACCGCAGGCGGCACCTCGCAGTCGCAGGTCACGCCGGTCGACCTCACCCAGGGCAAGGGTGGCATGGACGCCAGCGGCGCGGGCCGCACCATCTACTTCGACTACGACAGCTACGTGGTGCGTGCCGATGGTCGTCCGGTGGTCGAGGCCAACGCCCGTGCGCTGGCGGCCAACCGCAGCAGCAAGCTCTCGGTCGAAGGCCACACCGACGAGCGTGGTGGGCGCGAGTACAACCTCGCTCTCGGCCAGAAGCGCGCCGAGGCGGTGGTGCGCGCTCTCACACTGTCGGGCGCTGCCGACAACCAGCTCGAGGCCGTCAGCTTCGGCAAGGAGCGCCCGGCTGCAACGGGGTCTGACGAGAATGCATATGCCAAGAACCGACGCGTCGAACTGGTCAGCCGCTGAACGCGCCACCTTGCAGCGCGTCGGTGCGCGCCCACCGGCCGCGTCGGCCGATGCTCGGGCCGTGATGCCGATCGCGTCCGCGCGGGCCCGATGGCGATTCGCCACCGTGTCGCGTGGTGTGCTGTGTGCCGCCTTGCTGGGCTGCGGCACGGCACATGCGGGCCTGTTCGACGACGACGAAGCGCGCAAGGCGATCCTTGACCTGCGTCAGAAGCTCGAGCAAAGCAACGAGCAGAACCGGCAGAAGCAGGCCGAACTCAACCAGCAACTGCTCGATCAGATCGGCCTGTTGCGCAGCAGCCTGCTCGATCTGAACAACCAGATCGAACTGCTGCGCGCCGACAACGCCAAGTTGCGCGGTCAGGTGGAGCAGTTGGCGCGCGAGGTCGGCGACGTTCAGGTGCAGGTGAAGGACCAGAAGGCCGACATCGACCAGCGCCTGCGCCGCGTCGAGCCGCAAAAGACCTCGGTCGATGGCACGGAGTTCATGGCCGACGCCGAGGAGATCCGCCTGTACGACGCGGCCATGACCAAGGTGCGTGCGGGCGACTTCGCTGGCGCCTCGACCGCGCTGGCAGTGTTTCGCAGTCGCTACCCGGCGAGCGGCTACGCCCAATCGGCACTGTTCTGGCTGGGCAATGCGCAGTACGGCAAGCGCGATTACCTCGAGGCCATCAATTCGTTCCGGGCCTTTGCCAGTGCCTATCCGGGCGACCTGCGCGCCCCCGAAGCGCTGCTTGCGGTGGCCAACTGCCAGTTCGAGTTGAAGGACACCAAGGCCGCGCGCAAGACGCTCGACGATCTGTTCAAGCTGTATCCCAACTCCGAGGCGGCACTGGCGGGCAAGGAGCGCCTCGCAGCCATCAAGGGCTGAGCGTGTCCACCTTGGCCACGCGATTTGCCCCGGATGGCATCGCAGATGCCCTGAAACCGGGCGGAGGCCTTGGCGAAGCGGATCTCGAGCGTCGCTTCGGGGGGCTGCGCCGGCTGCATGGCGACGCGGGATATCTACGCCTGCGGGCGGCACGTTTCGCGGTGGTGGGCGTCGGTGGCGTCGGTTCCTGGGTCGCCGAAGCGCTGGCCCGATGCGGTGTGGCGTCGCTGTCGCTCATCGATCTCGACCAGGTGTCCGAAGGCAACATCAACCGCCAGATCCAGGCGCTCGGCGCGACCGTCGGCCAGGCCAAGGTGGTGGCGCTGCAGCAGCGCATCGCCGACATCCATCCGGGCTGCGTGGTCAACGGCGTCGAGGAATTCGTCGACGTCGACAACTGGCCAGCCTTGTTGTCCGAGCCCGTCGACGTGGTGATCGACGCCTGCGACCAGGTGCGCGCCAAGGCCAGCATCGCGGCCTGGGCTGTGGCCAGCGGCACACGGGCGGTGACCGTGGGCGCGGCCGGCGGCAAGCAGCGCCCGCAGGCCGTCGAAGTGGCCGATCTCGCCGACGCGAGCCACGACCCACTGCTCGCGTCGCTGCGTCAGCGCTTGCGCCAGCACCACGGCGCGCCGCGCACCGGCCCGATGGGCGTGGCGTGCGTCTTCTCGCGCGAGCCGGTGGCCTTGCCGCCCGACGCCTGCGACACCGAAGGCAACCTCAACTGCCACGGCTACGGGTCCAGCGTGACCGTGACCGCGACCTTCGGCATGGTTGCCGCCGCAGAGGCCATCCGGTTGCTGCTGGCGCGGTGATCGCCTGTGAACAACGCGGGCTGTCACTGAGGCTGCCGGGCGAGCAAACCGGGCTAGAATTTCCGGCTGCTTTACGGAGGGTTGTTAGCTCAGTTGGTAGAGCAGCGGACTTTTAATCCGTAGGTCGTGGGTTCGAGCCCCGCACAACCCACCAGCACCTTCGGTCGATATATCCAATACGCTTTTCGCGTGTCGGGCTCTTAGCTCAGTTGGTAGAGCAGCGGACTCTTAATCCGTAGGTCGAGTGTTCGAGTCACTCAGGGCCCACCAAAATTTCAAGTTCGTGATCAACGGGCTGTCGGCATTGGCTGGCAGCCCGTTGTCTCTTCTGGCACAGGTGGTTGCAATCGCAGTCGACGCCGGAGGTGCGACTTAAGGCGGCATTAAGCGCGATGCAAGAGGATCCATGCACGAGACGGAAATGCTTCCGGTCCGTGCAGCAAGGATCCTCGATGTTCATCGCCCTCAACGCGCGCCAAGACCTACCCAGCCGCCATGTTGCCCCCCGTGCCCCCGTGCTCGAAGTGCACGGTCCCGGCAGCGCGGGCCGTGGCGCGGTGGAGGCCTTCATCAGCCGCATCTACGCCCAGCGCTTTGGCGCCGATCTGCGCAGCTTTGCTCCGATGCTGGTGAGCCTCAGCGACGATGGCGGTCTGCTGGCTGCTGCCGGTTACCGCCCGGCGGCGCAGGGTGAGTTGTTCCTCGAGCGCTACCTGGATGCCCCGGTGCACACACTGCTGGGCGCTCAGGATGGCGTTGCGCGCGAGCGCATCGTCGAGGTCGGCCATCTGGTGGGCGATCAGAGTGGCGCCGGCCGCCGCTTGATCACTCTCATGGGTCCTCACCTGGCGGCGCAGGGCTTCGAATGGGTCGTGAGCACGCTGACCGAAGAGTTGCGCCACCTCTTCGTGCGCATCGGCGTGACCCCATTGGCGCTGGGCCGTGCGGACCCTGCCGTTCTCGGCGATGAGGCTGCACTGTGGGGCAGCTACTACGAACACCATCCGGTGGTGCTGGCTGGACATTTGCCCCATGCATTGCGCCAGATGGTGCGCAGTCGGGCCGTGGCCAAAGCGGCCGCATGAGCGCCGACGCCGACGTCGCGTTGCGTGACGGCCAGCGCAGCTGGTCGCGCGGCGAGATCGAAGCGCAGGCGCGAGCTCTCGCCGCCCGGCTGAGTGAGCAGGGCACGCAGGTGCTGGCCACCTTGCTGGACAACGGTCCGGCCTGGGTGGTGGCGGATCTGGCAGCACAGTCCGCCATGGTGGTGCACGTGCCGCTGCCGTTGTTCTTCACCCCGCAGCAACTGGCGCATGCGATGCAGGTGGCCGGTGTCGACACCGTGCTCACGTTGCCGGGCATGGCCGCCGGCTGGCCGCAACTTCAGGCGGAGCCCCGCATCGTGGCCGGCGAAGCGTTGGTGCAACTGCGGCTGCCGGCGAGCCGCCCCTTATTGCCCACGGGTACGAGCAAGATCACCTTCACGTCGGGCACGACAGGCGCGCCCAAGGGCGTCTGCCTGCGTGATGACGCGCTGCGGGGTGTCGCGGCGGGTCTGGCTCAGGCGTTAGCGCCTCTGGGCATCACGCGCCACCTCAGTGCTTTGCCCTATGCCGTGCTGCTGGAAAACATCGCCGGCCTGATGGCGCCGTGGGCGGCGGGTGCCACGTGCATCGCGCTGCCGCTGCAGCAGCTGGGCCTCAAGGGCTCGTCGAGCTTCGATCCCGCTGTGTTTCAGGCTGCCGTGCAACGCTGGCAGCCGAACAGCCTGATCCTGTTGCCGCAGATGCTGCGCGCCTGGGTGGGTCATCTGAAGCACAGCGGGCAACGTGCGGCCGCCTCGTTGAAGCTGGTGGCCGTGGGCGGTGCAGCGGTCGGGGCCGGCCTCGTGCAAGCTGCACAGGCCGTGGGGATTCCGGCCTGCGAAGGCTACGGGTTGTCCGAGGGCGCTTCGGTGCAGACACTCAACCTGCCTGGCGCCGAACGCCCGGGCAGCGCCGGCCGAGTTCTGCCGCACGCTCGCTTGCGGGTGGCCAGCGACGGCGAAATCCTGATCGGTGGCACGCTGTTCGCGGGTTACCTGGGCAGCAGCGTGGACCCGAGCCCCGCGATGGCGGACTGGTGGCCCACCGGCGACCTCGGCCACATCGACGACGACGGTTTCCTGCACGTGTCGGGCCGCAAGAAAAATCTGCTCATCACCGGCTTCGGCCGCAACGTATCGCCCGAGTGGGTCGAGATCGCGCTGCGCGAGCAACCTGTCGTGCTGCAAGCGGTGGTGTTCGGTGACGGCGAGCCGGCACTCAGCGCCGTGCTGTGGCCCACACAGGAGGCGATCCCCGACGACCAACTGCAGGCCGCAGTGAATGCCGCCAACGCGACGCTGCCCGACTACGCCCGCGTGCGGCTCTGGGCTCGCGCCGAAGCTCCGTTCAACGCCGAAAGCGGTCTGGCGACTGCCAACGGTCGCCCCCAGCGCGCGGCGATCTGGCAGCGCCACGCCGACTTGCTGGCCCCTCTGCCCATTCACTGAAGACCCCCTCCCATGAACCTCTACACCCGGCTTCAAAACGACACCATCGCCGATCGCGCGAGCCTCCTCGCCACACCCATCATCGAGGGCTGCCTTCGAGGCGAGGTGTCGCTGCCCAGCTATGTGGCCTTTCTGCGCGAGGCCTACCACCACGTCAGCCACACCGTGCCGCTGTTGCGCGCCTGCAAGCAAGCGTTGCCCGATCGCCTGCGCTGGCTGGACAGCGCGCTCGACGAATACATCGAGGAAGAAGCTGGCCACGACGAATGGATCCTCGATGACCTGCGTGCCTGCGGCGACGATGCCGAGGCGGTGCGACACGGCCAGCCCGGGCATGCCACCGAGGTGATGGTGGCGTACGCCTACGACGGCATCGCCCGGCGCAATCCCCTGTCCTTCTTTGGCATGGTGCATGTGCTCGAGGGCACCAGTGTCTCGCTGGCGCTGATGGCGGCCGACGCGATCCAGAAGCCCCTGCAACTCCCGAACGCCGCATTCAGCTACCTCCGATCGCACGGCACGCTCGACCTGCAGCACACGGCGCACTTCGAGGTGCTGATGAACCAGATCGACGACCCGCGAGACCAGGCCGACATCGTTCACGCGGCGCGTGCTTTCTTCCGCCTGTATGCCGATGTCTTCCGCAGCCTGCCGCTGCCAGAGTCGACGCCGACGCGCCGCACCGCGTCGCCAGCAGAGGTGGTGGCATGAAGGTCGCGCTCGCTCGTGTGCTGCTGACTGGGGCCAGCGGCGGCATCGGCCGAAGCGTCGCCCAGGCGCTGCTGGAGGCCGGATCCGCGGTGATGCTGGTGGGTCGCTCTGCCTCGGGCCTGGCGACACTCGCGGCCGAACTGGCGCAGCAGACCGGCGCCGACGCGTCACGCGTCGTCTGGCATGCGGCGGACCTGGCGCAGGTCGAATCGATGGCGCCACTGGCCTCAGCTGCCGCAGCCTGGCGTTGCAACGTGGTGGTGCACGGCGCGGGGCTGCCAGCCTTCGGCCGCCTCCAGAACCAGGATGCGGCCCTCATGCAGCGCGTTCTGCAGACCAACCTGCTGGCACCGATGCTCTTGACCCAGGCGCTCCTGTCGCATCTGCAGCGCCAGACGCGGGCGCAGGTGATCTGCATCGGGTCTGCGCTGGGTCGCATCGGACTGCCGGGCTACAGCGTGTACGGCGCCAGCAAGTTCGGCCTGCGCGGTTTTGCAGAGGCCCTGCGGCGCGAACTGCAGGACGGGCCCGTGCGCGTGCAGTACCTCGGCCCGCGCAGCACCGACACCGGGTTCAACGATGCCCGCGTTCGCGCCTACAACCAATCCACCGGCAGTCACAGCGACAGCCCGCAGCGTGTGGCTGCCGAGCTGTTGCAACTGCTCGAGGACGAAGCCGCCGAACGCTTCGTCGGGTTTCCCGAGTTCCTGGCCGTGCGTCTGAACGGCCTCGCTCCTGCACTGCTCGACGGTGCCTTTCGCCAGCATGGCCGCAGCCTGGCTGCGGCAGATGCGGCACCTCCTGTCCTTGCCCCCTGATCCCTCTTTTTCGAGACCGACACCATGAACCCGATCTTTCGTACCCACCGCCGCGCGGTCTGCGCTGCCGCCTTGCTGAGCCTGAGCACGCTGCTGATCGGTGCCGCTGTCGCAGCGCCCGTGGACGACGCGGTCGTTGAACTGCAGCGCGACTGGGAAGTGATCCGCTACCAGACCCCAGCATCCGAACGCGAGAAGCGCTTCGAGGCCTTGTCCGCAAAGGCGCACGCCACGAGCGAACGCTTTGCCGGCCGAGCCGAGCCTCTGGTGTGGGAAGGCATCATCGTCAGTTCATGGGCTGGAGAGAAGGGCGGTCTGGGCGCACTCGGTCTCGTCAAGCAGGCCAAGGCGCTGTACGAATCCGCGATCCAGATCGACGCCAAGGCGCTCAACGGTTCGGCCTACAACAGCCTGGGCGTCCTGTACTACAAGGTGCCGGGCTGGCCGATTGGTTTCGGCGACAAGGACAAGGCACGCGAGCTTCTGCAGAAGGCGCTGGCCATCAACCCGCAGGGCATCGATCCCAACTACTTCTACGGCGAGTACCTGCTCGAGACCAAGCAGCCGGCCGAGGCCCAGGTCTACCTCGAGCGCGTGCTCAGTGCCCCCGGGCGGCCGGGCCGCCAGGTCGCCGACACCGGTCGACGTGAAGAAGCGCGACTGCTCCTTGAAAAGACCGTGAGCAAGTAGACGAGGGCGGGTTCAAGACGGCGCCGCGTCCTGATCGCGGCGCACCACGACCTGCACACCCTGGCCGCCGGGGCGCGCGCCGAACTCGACCTGCAGGTCATGAAGCGCCGCGATGCGGCGCACGATGGACACACCCAGGCCGCTGCCTGATTCGTCCTGGCCTTCGGGGCGATGGAAGCGCTCGCCGAGCCGCGCCATGGCTCGGTCAGACAGCGGCGGTCCGTCGTTGGCAACGCACAGCCGGTCGGATTCGAAGCTCAACAGCACCGTGCTTCCGACCGGGGCGTAGCGCACGGCGTTGTCGACCAGGTTGCGCAGCAGCAGCGTCAGCAGTGCGGCGTCGGCTTCGAGCGGCAACGCTTCCTCGCCGGCGGTGGGCCAATCGCAGGCCAGGTCAATGCGTCGGCGCTGGGCCAGAGGCAAGCAGTCATTGAACACGTCTTCAACGATGGCTGGCCATGACACCTTGCCGCGCTGCGGCAACTGCGTGGCCGACTCCACACGAGAAAGTGCCAGCAACTGCGACACCAGGCGCTCCATCCGGTCCAGCCCGGCACTGACGCGAGCGGCGGACTGCTCACGCGTGGCCTCGTCGTCGGCGCGGCGCAGCACGTCCCATTGCGCGCGCAGCGCGGCCAGCGGCGTGCGCAGTTCGTGCGAGGCGTCGGCGGTGAATCGGCGTTCTCGCGCCAGGGCCTCTTCGACCCGACCGAACAAGCCGTTCATGGCCACCACCAGCGGCGCCAGTTCGGCCGGCACCTGAACCTGCGCCACCCGTTGCAAGTCGCTGGCGCTGCGTGCCTGCACTTCGGCCGTCAGATGGCGCAATGGTGCGAGCGCGCTGCGCACCGCCCAGGCCATGGCGGCCAGCAACACCGGCAACACCAGCAACCACGGAAGCAACTGGCTGCTGGTGAGTCTGAACACCAGTTCGTCTCGCTCCTCCACCTTCTGCCCTGCCGCCACCAGCCATTCGCCGGTGAACGACTGAAGGTAGTACACGCGCCACGTTTCACCATCGAGGTTCTCGTCGACGAAGCCGGCAGCGCTGGCCCGCCGTGGCAGCAATGTGCCTTCGCGGTCGGACATCAGGAGCCGTCCATTGGCGTCCCAGACGGCGAGTGCCAGGTCGCGCACATCGGCCTCGCCATCCTGGCCACTGCCCGGCTGAAAGGGTGCGGGTTCGACTTCGGGAGCGGCGCTGCGGGCTGGCGACAGCGTGGCCTGGGTCTGTCGTGCCAGGCGGATGAGCTCGGTGTCGAACAGCTCGTTCACCTCATGCCGCGCCCTCGCACCGGATACCAGCAGCGCCACGCCCCAGACCACAGGCGCGCAGATCAGCAAGTACAGCAGCAGCCTGCGCTGCAGGCTCATCGGTGTCGTCATGGTGACCTTTCGGGCGAGCCGAGCACGCAGCCCACACCGCGCACCGTCCGCACGATACGGGGGTCGAGCTTGAGCGGCCCGGCCGACAGGCCTGCGCCCAGATCATCATCGTCTTCCACGATCAGGAGTCGCATGCGTCGAGTTCACGCTGCAAAGCGGCGCGTGGTGGTTGCTGTCGGAACGCCTGAAGAGCGCCATCCGTTCGGTGGGCGCAAGCCTGCGTTGCATGTTACGAGCGCAAGGAATGTCGAGGACGGTGCGCACAGAGGTGGGCGAGTTCCTCAAGAAGAACGGCCTGGACGTGGCCTGCGCGGTCGACGGATCCGACGACATGGGCAAGGTCAAGGCCTTCAAGGGCGCGACCGTGCTCGGTTCGTTCAAGAAGCTCGTCTGCGTCTTCCGCGGGGCTTCCTTAGCCGCTGGGTCGAGTGCGGTGTGCCACCGCACGCAAATGAAGTCCGTCGCGCTGTAACTTCCATCGCGCCCGGTCGACCCATGGGAGCGAGCTGCTCAATTCAGCTCGTGGCCAGTGGCGCGGATTCGCCGCACTTCAGGCCTTCATCCGCGCACACCTCGTGCCTACACATCTACGGAGATACCCATGAAAAAGATTGCTCTTGTCCTGGCTTCGCTGGCCATTTCTGCAGCCGCCTTCAACGTCCAGGCTCAAAAGATGGACCCGAAGACCCGCGAAATGGTTGTTGCCGAACTCAAGGCCGCCATCAAGAGCGGCGATCTGATCGAGCCGTTCACCCACAAGACCTTCAAGGAGCTGTACCCATCCAAGTACCCGATGTCCGACTCGGACGCCGACAAGATGGCCAACGACATGATGAAGAAAACGGGCAAGAAGTGATGGCTGCTCCCGGGCCGAAAATGCATTCATGCCGAATGTCGGCGGGCCCGGGAGTACCTCATTCATGAAGCGCAGAAGTTTTTCGTTGGCTATCGCCGCATCGAGCGGTGTCTTCTTCCCCTTGTCTTGGCGCAACGCGGCGGCGGCGACGCTGAGTGCCGGTGACACGAACCTGGGAATCAAGACCGCACTCGACCGCGGCGCCAAGGCGGCGGTCGAGTTGCTCGGGAAAAAGGGTGGATTCCTCGACAACCCGAAGGTGCGCATTCCGCTGCCCGGCTTCCTGAAGGACGCCGCCAAGCTCGCCAAGTACACCGGCCAGCAAAAGCAGGTCGACGATCTGATCACCGCCATGAACCGCGCCGCTGAAGCGGCCGTGCCCGAGGCCGAGGCGCTGCTCGTCAATGCAGTCAAGAACATGAGCGTCGACGACGGAAAGAAGATCCTCACCGGTGGCGACAACTCGGTGACGAAGTTCTTCGCCGGCAAGACGCGCGAGCCGCTGTCGGCCAAGTTCCTGCCCATCGTCACCAAGGCGACCGAGAAGGTCTCGCTCGCCGAAAAGTACAACGCTCTTGCAGGTCAGGCCGCCTCCGCCGGGCTGCTGGACAAGGACGACGCCAACATCCAGCGGTACGTGACGGGCAAGACGCTCGACGGCCTGTACCTGATGATCGGCGAGGAAGAAAAGAAGATCCGCCGCGACCCGATCGGCACTGGCAGCGACATCCTGTCGAAGGTGTTCGGGTCGGTGAAGTAGCGGGGCGTCGCCGCCGCGGATGGTGGCGGCACGGTCCTCGTCGGTGGCCGGTTGCCAGACCTGTCCGACGAGTGCGGCGGCGAACAATCGGTTACAGCACTTGCGGCTCGGCTGAGTTGGAATAGCGTGGTGGCGGTTGCGAACACGAGCCGCATCGGTACCAGTGCGATCGCTGTGCGTTCGCCGGTTTCCATCACCCACCATGCCCGCACCATGACATTCCAACGCCCCGCCTCCCGCTTCGTTCCCCATGTTCTGAGCGCCTCTGCACTCGCTTCCCTGCTCGCTCTCGCAGCCTGCGGCGGCGGCGGCGGCGGC
>VYKX01000551.1_pt1 | contig 23536 bp, 26 predicted proteins | sample 5114471 | NCBI WGS metagenome assembly VYKX01 (sample SAMN12291785, study PRJNA351875) | freshwater metagenome | isolation source: freshwater lake | place: USA: Michigan, Gull Lake | collected 2013-08-08
AATTCATAATTCCCAACCCCCAACCCCTATTCCCGAAAAACTGATAACCGCTCAGGTACAATAAAACCTTGAGGCTTAATAGATATTGAGATTATGGGTAACACTTTCGGACGACTATTTCGGGTTTCCACTTTTGGAGAATCTCACGGGGGTGGGGTAGGAGTGGTTATCGATGGTTGTCCCCCGCGCTTAGAAATTTCCGAAGAGGAGATTCAAATCGATTTAGACCGTCGCAAACCGGGACAAAGCAGAATCGTGACCCCGCGTCGGGAAAATGACATTTGTGAGATAATTTCGGGCGTTTTTGAAGGCAAAACCCTCGGTACACCGATCGCTATTTTAGTGCGGAATCAGGATGCTCGTTCGCAAGATTACAACGAAATGGCCGAAAAATTCCGACCTTCCCATGCGGATGCCACCTACGAAGCAAAATACGGCATTCGCAACTGGAAAGGAGGAGGCAGATCTTCGGCCCGGGAAACCATCGGCCGGGTGGCCGCAGGAGCGGTCGCTAAAAAAATCCTTAAATCTGTCTATAATGTCGAGATTATCGGCTATGTGAAGCGAATTAAAGATATTGAGGCAATCATCGACCCCAACACCGTCACCCTCGACGAGGTGGAAAGTAATATAGTGCGTTGTCCCAACGGGGAAACGGCCGCCAAAATGATCGCCCTGATCGACCAAATTCGCCTGGATAAGGACTCGATCGGCGGTGTGGTGGAATGTGTAGCCAGAAATGTGCCGAAAGGTCTAGGAGAACCCGTTTTTGATAAGCTAGAAGCCGATTTAGCTAAGGGGATGATGTCCTTACCCGCGAGTAAGGGATTTGAAATCGGATCGGGATTCGCGGGAACCTTCTTAACCGGCAGCGAACACAATGACGAGTATTTTATCGATGATAACGGGGAAATTCGCACCACTAGCAATCGTTCGGGAGGCATCCAAGGGGGAATCAGTAACGGTGAAAATATTATTATCCGCATCGCTTTTAAACCCACCGCGACTATCGGTAAAGAACAAAAAACCGTGACGCGCACCGGGGAAGAAACCACCCTGGCAGCCAAAGGAAGACACGATCCTTGCGTTTTACCCCGGGCCGTCCCTATGGTGGAAGCGATGATGGCTTTGGTATTATGCGATCATCTGCTCCGTTTTCAGGGACAATGTACGGTTAGCGATCGCTTTTTCTAAATCTTCACCCGCGATGAAATTTTTATTCCTTCATTCCAATTTTCCCGCCCAATTTCGCCATTTAAGCACGGTTTTGGCTCAAGACCCTGGAAATCAAGTGATTTTCGGCACTACCAGGCAAGAGGGAGAGATACCGGGGGTAAAAAAATTTATTTACAAGGAAAGTCGCGCTGTTTCTCCCCAAACCCATCATTATGTCCGTCCCTTGGAAAGTGCGGTTTTACAAGGTCAAGCGGTTTATGGTGTTTGCCAACAACTGAAAAATCAAGGATTTTATCCCGATATTGTCTATGCACATTCTGGCTGGGGGCCGGGCCTATTTATCAAGGATATTTTCCCGAAAACTAAGTTTTTAGCCTATTTTGAATGGTTTTATCATGCCCATGGTTCCGATGCTGATTTTGATCCGGCGGACCCCCTTAATGCTGATGCCGAGGCCCGGATTAGAATTAAAAATGCGCCAATCCTCATCGATCTGGTCAGTTGCGATCGAGGTTTATCGCCGACTATCTGGCAAAAACAGCAATTTCCCCGCGAATTTCACTCGAAACTGACGGTTTTACACGATGGCATCGATACGGACTATTTCTGTCCCCGTCCCGATGTGCAGTTAGTGATTCCAGAGATAGGTTTAGATTTATCCGGTGTCAAGGAGATTGTCACCTATGCAACCCGGGGAATGGAACCCTATCGCGGTTTTCCCCAATTTATGACGGCTGTTTCCCTAATTTTAGCCCGTCGGCCTAACTGTCATATCGTAATTGTCGGGGAGGATCGGGTTGCTTATGGGAAAACTCTACCGGACGGCAAAACCTATAAACAATTGATGTTAGAAAGCCTTTCTTTGGATTTATCCCGGGTGCATTTTACCGGTTCTCTGCCCTACGGTCAATATAAACAGGTTTTACAGGCATCGGCCGCCCATATCTATCTTACTCGTCCTTTTGTGCTTTCTTGGTCAATGTTAGAGGCTATGGCTATGGGTTGTGTGGTGATTGGTTCCGATACTCCCCCCGTGCGAGAATTAATTACTGATGGGGAAAATGGTTTATTAGTGGATTTCTTTTCTCCTCAACAAATAGCCGATCGCGTGGATGAAGTGTTAGATTATCCCCAGGGTTGGCAAAATCTGCGTTTAAATGCCAGGGAAACTATCAAGCAACGCTACGACCTCAAACAATGTTTACAGGATCATCTAGACTGGTTATTGAGTTGATTTTTCAGTGATCAGTAATCAGTGAACAGTAATCAGTGAATAGTAAACAGTAATCAGTGAAAAGAAAGCTGCGAACTTGCTGGGTAATTAGTCACCGCAATAAGGACAGCCTTATTGAGAATGACTAAACATAGAAGTATTACCGGGTAAGGGTTTCTCAATCAACATATATGAAATACTTATACTAAATCCAGTTATTAAAGACTGATTATCTATTCCTCCTTTTGCCTCTTGCCTCTTGCCTGTTGCCTGTCCTGATATGTAGCCTATGCTCAACGGATTTAGTATAATATCGCTATTAAATCCTTTCTCTTACAATTCTAATTTCTTCCCAAGCAGGAATATTACCTGCTCGTCTTTCTTCTAATAATACGGAGGCGATGAAACGGTTAAAAACTTGTTCTCTTTTGATGGAATATTGAGAATTTAATTCTCGGCATTCTGCCACTGTTAAGTTAACCCATAATCTTTAGATAGGCGGAAAAAATCACCATTTTATATTGTTATGTTGATTCAATAATTTTTATCCCTGCTCTAAATTCCCGCAGTGCTTGAGCATGATTTTCTGTATTAATACAACGCAGCAATAAACCTACATCTAAACTCGGTAAAAGTTGCGATTTACTAACAGCCTCATATCCCTCATTTCCTAAACTATAAAACAATAACTCATCATTCATCCAAAACCAAACTTCAGGAATTTGTAACCGTTTGTATGATTCATCACCTTCTCTTTTAACCTTTTCAAATTCATTTTCTAGGGTGACAGAACCAGTAGGAGTAAAATCTAATCCCAAAAATTCTAAATAAATTTCTACTAAAGAAGCAATACGTTTTTTGATAGTTTCGTGTTTTTTCCCTGGCATTTTTCTAATCTCCAAAACTCCATCTAAAAAAGATAACCTTAACCCTGGGCGATCGATTAGCTGTTCAACAGCTTTAAATTCTCTCCAGGTTAAGTCACTAATTAAAATTGGTTCTGCTTCTCGTTCGATGAGTGTAGTTATCATGATTTAAACCCAAATTTAGAGCGTGAATTTTGTTCACTATGATATGATATAAAAACAGAGTATCATAAAAAACATCATGCAAGCATACAAACTCAAAGGAAAAATTGATCAATCTGGTAACTTGCTGATTACCGAACCCCTGAATTTACCCCCCGGAAACCCATTCTGATATAGTTTCTTGACTTTCTTGGCCGTTTGCTAGTCGTTCCATTATTAAAACGACTTCGGGTTCTGGAACATCCAACGAATATCCATTTAATTCCAGAAAGATAGCCATTACTACGAAAGCTACCCGTTTATTACCATCTATAAAAGCATGATTTTTAGCAAATCCATAACCATAAGCCGCAGCTAAATCAAATATACTGGGTGTAGGTTCACCATAAGCAAGTAAATTTTTCGGTCTATCTAAACTAGCTAAAAACAAATTGTTATCTCGCACACCTGCAAGACCACCATGCTGTATTAATTGGTCTTCATGTATAGCTTTAACAATTATTTCATCTAACCAGAAAATTCCATTCATTTCCCTAACTCATGAAGTGCATTTCTGTATTTTGTGCTGACTTTTCTGTAAGCCTCCATTGCTTTTTCAAAATCAGGATTACCAGCAGTTATAATAATACCTGTTGGTGTTTCAGTGACAAATACACTGTCTCCTTCTTGAACTTTAAGTTTTTCCATGGCTTCTTGAGGTAATGTTATAGCCAAGGAATTTCCAACTCTACTAATTTTTAAGGTGTACATTTAGTTAATAACCTCCTATTCAGCCAATTTGAGATAATAATATAAAAACAGAGTATCATAAAAAACATCATGCAAGCATACAAACTCAAAGGAAAAATTGATCAATCTGGTAACTTGCTGATTACCGAACCCCTGAATTTACCCCCCGGAAACAACTAAAATCAAGGTTTTGCAAAACTGGTTTGAGAAAACCCAACCTGCACCTCCTGATTTTGATCCAGATCAAGCTAAATGGGAATATTTAAAGGAGAAACATAACCTGTGAAAGTCTTGCTTGATACCAACATAATTGATAGTGTAAACTTAAAGAGTTCATCTATTACCAAAATTCTATGACTCGCTGGTTTAATATTGCAGGTCCCTGTTCAGACGATATCCACTATATGCTCTCTCCCACAGTCAGATTACCAGATTTAGAGGAGCTAATTCAACAACGTAGTTATTTTGTTCTTCACGCACCACGACAAACGGGGAAAACCACCGCTATGTTATCCCTAGCAAAACAACTGACTGATACTGGAAATTATGCCGCAGTCATGGTATCTGTAGAAGTAGGAAGTGCATTTAATCATGATCCTACTGCCGCAGAATTAGCAATTTTAGGGGCATGGTATAATACAATTGAGGATAGTTTACCGACCGAATTACAACCTCCTGCTAAACAATGGCAACAGGAAGAACCAGGAAGCAGAATTAAGGCTTTTTTAAGAGGTTGGGCAAAAGCTATCAATCGTCCCATAGTATTATTTATAGATGAAATTGACTCTTTACAAGACCAAACATTAATATCAGTTTTACGACAGTTAAGAGATGGTTTTCCTAAACGTCCAGAAAATTTTCCCTCATCAGTAGGATTAATTGGTTTACGAGATGTGCGAGATTATAAAGTAGCATCGGGAGGTAGTGACAGATTAAATACATCCAGTCCTTTTAATATTAAAGTTGCTTCTCTGACTATGCGAAATTTTAATCTGGTAGAAGTAGGAGAATTATATCAACAACATACAGCAGCAACTGGACAAATTTTTACACCAGAAGCAATAGAAACAGCATTTTATTTAACACAAGGACAACCCTGGTTAGTCAATGCTTTAGCTAAAGAAATTGTAGAAAAAATGGTAAAAGATAGAAATATCGCTATTACCAAAGAACATATTTTAACAGCCAAAGAAATATTAATTGCTCGTCAAGATACTCATTTAGATAGTTTAGCGGAAAAACTCAGAGAAAAACGAGTTAAAAACATTATTGAACCAATTTTAGCAGGGCAAACCTTACCCGATACCCTAGCAGATGATAGGCAATATTTAATTGATTTAGGATTATTAAGACGTGATCCGATGGGAGGATTAGTTATTTCTAACCCTATTTATCGTGAAGTTATTCCCCGCGTTTTAGTACAAGGAACTCAGGACAGTTTACCTTTAATTAGTCCTAGTTGGTTGACGGCAAAAGGTGAATTAAATATTGATGGTTTATTAACAGCATTTCTCAAATTTTGGCGACAACAGGTCGAACCTTTATTAAGTAGTGCTGCTTACCATGAAATTGCCCCACATATAGTATTAATGGCTTTTTTACATCGTGTGGTTAATGGTGGGGGAGTTTTAGAAAGGGAATATGCAATTGGTAGCGATCGCATGGATTTATGTTTGCGTTATAAAGATGTAATTTTCGGGATTGAATTAAAAGTATGGCGGGATAAAAAACGTGATCCTCAAGCTGATGGAATTGAACAATTAGAATCTTATTTAGGGCGTTTGGGGGTAGATTTTGGTTGGTTATTTATCTTTGATAGGCGGAAAAATGCCTTACCAATGGAAGAAAGATTATCAACTGAGGTTGTGCTGACGGAAAATCAATATAGAATTACTGTGATTTGCGCTTGAGTGTTTCCAAAACTCACTGTTTTTAGCAGAAATAAATGGTATCATAAAATTAATAAAAATGCACTCGTCACATCATGAATTACAGAGACTATATCACAATTGAACCCAATAAACGTGGTGGTAAGCCTTGTGTACGTGGCTTGCGAATCACAGTTTATGAGGTGCTTGAATACCTAGCTTCGGAAATGACAGAAGAAGAAATTCTTGATGATTTTCCCGACCTAACGCGAGAAGATTTAAAGGCTTGTATTGCTTATGCGGCTGATCGTGAACGTCGGTTAATGATTTCGACTTGATCAGCATGAAATTACTATTTGATGAAAACTTATCCCCTAAATTATCCACCCGTTTGAGCGATATTTTTCCAGACTCCCTTCATGTTCGAGATGTAGGAATGAAAGCAACAATAGACCCCATAGTTTGGAATTATGCCAAAGATAATGATTTGATGATTGTCTCGAAAGATGCTGATATGCACGATCTAAGTTTAGTGTTTGGGAATCCTCCCAAAGTCATCTGGCTGAGACTGGGAAACTGTTCTACTTTACAAGTTGAAAATTTACTGCGTCGGGAGTTCAGTACAATCAAATTATTTTATGAAGATAAAAATTCATCATTGCTTGCTCTCTCATAATCTTCCTGAAAATTTGGAACTGCGTTCAAACCAGTAATAAGGTGCGTTACATTTGACATTTTACATTGTACTCTTTACTCTTTACAAAAGTTCGGGAATTTGTAAGCGTTTGTATGCTTCCAGTTTATTAATTCCTCCACTACTAACAACCACCTCAATCACTAAATCAGGATGTTTTCTATTTGCTTCCAACTCAGAAGATTCATCACCTTCTTTTTTAACCTTTTCAAATTCATTTTCTAAGGTGACAGAACCAGTAGGAGTAAAATCTAATCCCAAAAATTCTCAATAAATTTCTACTAAAGAAGCATTTTTCTAATCTCCAAAACATCTAAAAAAGATAACCTTAACCCTGGGCGATCGATTAGCTGTTCAACAGCTTTAAATTCTCTCCAGGTTAAGTCACTAATTAAAATTGGTTCTGCTTCTCGTTCGATGAATGTAGTTATCATAATTTAAACCCAAATTTAGAGAGGGAATTTTTCTCAACATGATATCATATAAAAACAGATGATCATGAAAAATATCATGGAAGCATACAAACTGAGAGGAAAAGTAGAAATCATAGTCTAACAAACTACCCTTAATCATACCACAGCCCCGATCAGTAAACCTTTTGAGAATACAAAATCATCAGACCTCTTGTAAAAATCAAAAATTGTTGTTAGGATTAGAAGTCAGTAGTCAGGAGAATTAAGAATGAATAATAATCAATTAAATGGTCTATTTACAACAGATTTTATGCCATTTAATCCTTATTTTTGAGGTTTTTGCCCCCTCAAAAATTAATTATGCAAGAGATATTATCTAATATATACTAAATCCGTTGAGTATAGGCTACTTATAAGGAGAGGCACTCATGCAAAACGGAGAATAAATAATCAGTTTTTAATAACCAGATTTAGTATTACTTGTTAATACTGCACACTTAAAACTCAAATCTGATAACTGATAACTGATAACTGATAACTGATAACTGATAACTGTCTTACTCGGCTTTTACCAAACCCTGAGAGCGAATACAGGCCTGTTCCCAGCGACAATCGGGATTAACTTCCACCGGTTTGAGTTGCGCCCAGATTTCGCCTTGAGCATCGGCATAAAAACTATCGATAATAGCGGCAATACGAGTACCAAAAGGTTCGGTAATGAGGACAGAATCGGTCAGATTAAATACTTCGCCATTGGCTCCCGTCGCTTTTTCGATGACAGGAATTTCTGCTTTGGGAATTGGTTTTCGGAATAGAGGAGCCGAATCGGAACGAGGACGGAAAGGAGATTTTATCTCGCTACTGACTGATTTTACCGTTTCTGCGGCTGGTTTTTCCTCGATGATTTCTGAAGGGGTTTCCGGGGGTTTGGGGGGTACTGCAGCCCTAGAACCCTTTTTAATAATTTGTAGAGGTTGTAGGGGAGGAGTGGCTTTAATTGGCTCTTCGGGGGTCGGGGGGTTCAGGGGTGCTAGGGGTTTTCTTCGGGGGACGTGGCATGATACGACAAGGAAAATAAAAACTATAGAATTATTGAAGCACATCGAGCCGCTAACCCGCTCGACCGATGCTTGTATCAATTTTGCTGTGGCTAATTCTTCCCTGGCCCCGGGACAGATACCCGCACTATAGCTATTTGGGAATTAGTCGATTCCCCTCTCCCCTCCCAACTTATTGAAAAAACTTCTCATTAAGTATTGACAAAAATTCCTAATAAGCTTATAGTTATTTATAGTGTTCTCCTCTCAAGGATCGGCAGTGGAACCGCGCGGCAGTCTCTAACAATGCGGTTCCCATTTTTTTTTGGAACGATAAAAGGCTTTTAACGTCTCTAAACTTCTAGGTTTCCTCATCCTTTGGCTTTTATGAACGATAATTCCGACCTGTACCTCGATCATCTCACCCATGCGGATACTGTCATTACTGCTGAAATTGTCGAGCATGAGAGTCAATCAACAGATGAGACAGATTGGCCGGCTCTATCCTCTCATTTACGTCAACAAAATCAAGAATTACAAGCGGAGATCTGGCGACGGGAGCAAGCTCTCGCAGAACTGCGATCGCAGTTAGCCGAGCAACATCGTCGCTGGCAAAGTTGTGATACCCTAATCCAGCAGCAAAACGAGGAACTGCAATACGAAAAGCAACAATTACAGCGAGCTTTAGGAGAAATCGAACAGTATCGTCAAGCAGAACAACGGCAACCGATGATTATTGCCAATTTGACCGCAGAATTGACCCGCACGCGTCAACAATTAGCCCGTTTAGAGCGAGAATGTGCCTTAATTCAGGAAAGTTATCAGGAAAAAAGCCAAAAACTGTGCAACTATGACCAGCAATTGCAGGAATTACGCACCCGTCTCCAACGTCAGCAACGCTACACCCTCCAGTATAAAGCGGCCTTAGCCCAGTATTTCCAGCGCGGGAGCGATCGCAATTCTCCCCCGGATTTAGCCCTTGTCGCCAAGGCAGCCGCGATCGAGCCTTGGTCTCAGACAGAAAACCAAGAAAGGGATGAAGTGGCTCCCATCGATGAGTTTTTAGCGGAATTAGAGACAATTGAGCCAGTAGAATCCTTAAATAAGAAAGATAGGGATTGGCCCGCACCTATCATCTCCCCTTCCCCGAAATATTCCTCTTTTCGGGTTGATTTGCCCACTTTTATTAAATATCGCCAAGAAGAAAATAATTCCTGAACAACAGAAAGAGAGCCGGCGACTGTCCATGTTTCGTCTCGGCTCTCTATTCTGGTTCGCTCCTCACACTAATTAAAACCTATCATAAGCTGATGGTTTTGTCCACTAAATTCATAAAAGTTAATATTTTTATAGTTCCGTCATCGGCAGCAGTTGCCATTTTTGACGGAGAAGACGGTTAAGTAGTTTTTGACTGACGCTAATCAGGATTAATCTCGATCGCTGAATTGGGGCCGATTCTCCGATAATGCGACAGTTACGCTCAAAATTGAGCATTGCCTCGCAAAAATTTGCGGTTAGGGGATAGGGTTTCTGGCGTTCCCAACAATCACAAACGGTTAAAATTTGCAGGATTAAAGCTATTTCGGCGGGATGATGCCACGATAATAGTTCAGACTCGATTAATCTAATTTTTTCCCTATTGAGCAGTTGTAACAAACCAGAATAGCGAGCGTGAGTGTATTGAAATAAAAAGAAAAATTCTCCTCTGGGATGGAGAGGAAGCTCATCCGAGAAAAATTGATCGATTAAATCGTTTAGTTTCAGTAACCAAAAGGACAAAAATTGCTGATCTAATAATAATTCTAGCCATCCTTCTTTAAGCTGAATTTGCGGAAAAAGGACGATTAAATGGTTAAATATGGTTTGAAATTGAGCGGGCGTAAAATAATAAAACAGAGGTGAACGATAGAGGATAATATCAGTTTTTGGGCAACGATAGAAAGTTAATTTATGGTTGTTTTCTGGAAAAATATTAATTAATTGTTGTTTTAAACAATGCTCGATCGAGGGATGATTGCAGATAAAATTCATACTCAGAAGGGTAAACGAGGCGTTTTTTGCAGATCAAAATGGTCGGTTTATTCTAGTGTTCTCATGAGAGACATTCTAGATTTTGATACGCTTAATCAACAATCAGTTAATTGTGTCTAACTGATATGAGAACTACGATAAATTTAGCTGATTATTGCAAATCTCGCTGAGTCCACCAGCTTAATACTATTATAATTGTCTGGATTTTCAAACTCGAATTTCCATAAATAATATATATTTGATTTCTTAGCAAAAAATAGTGTAACAATTTTCTTTTTAGTATGCAGTTGCCATTGTTTAGATGGATAATACAACTGTCTGATAATTACATTGTCTATACTTAAGTTTTTGGCTTCAATCAGGACAATTTGGTTCTTGCCTTCATACCCTGCATCCACCTCTGTTTGTACACCTTTAATTTTAAGAACATGATCATTAATTTTTAGTGTAAATTCAGGGGTATATTTTCTACCACGAATGGTTAATACTAGGCTATTATCTTTGATAAAGTGACGAATTAGACTCGATGCGTAAGCGAAGTCCAGATGTTGCATTTCTGAATCACCTATCAAAGAAGTTTCTAATTGAAAATCTAATAAAGTTCGATAATTTTGTATGGGTGTTTCTATGATAGGAATATCAACATAACCCTCGCCCTTTAATATCACGTACTCTCCATTCTTGACTGGTAAAATAAACAATCCTAGCTTTTTAAAAACTTCTGGACGGCTTTCTCTTGTATCTTGTTTACATAAAATTCTTACTTCTCTTTCCCCTGTAGTTTCAAAATGTTTTGTGGCTGCTTTAATCTGTTCAGCCTTAATAAAATAAGGATGATTACAAAAATCATGATCGTGCAAGTTATATCTATCGAATACAGCTTGCCACCCTCGCTCTCTTGAAGAAATATTTTTATTCATGTCGTCTTTTCTGTTAGGCTTGATTTTTGTCAATTATTGATCAGTAATTCCCAGATTTCTCCCCTATTATTGCCCTGGGAATTAATATTTCGTCGGGCTTTTACCCTTTGAATATTATAATCTTTATATAAATCATCAAAAAAATTATTGTCAGAGTCAAAGTTTTTAACGTCGGAATTACTTAAAATAAATTTATAACCTGCCCGATCGACTCGATCGATAAATTGTTTTAATCTTATTTGCTCCTCATCGTTAAAATTTTCTTTAGTATAAGAGGTAAAAGCTGATGTTTTTTTAATCGGTTTATAGGGAGGATCAAAATAAAATAAAGTCTTGTTATTGGCATAATTTAGGGTTTGGACAAAATCTCCTTGTAGGATCGTTACTTTTTGTAAATGATGGTTGACAGCTAATAAGTTTTCTTCATTGCAGATCAATGGTTTGACATATTTTCCAAAAGGGACATTAAAGAGTCCTTTGCTATTGACTCTATAAAGTCCATTAAAACAAGTTTTATTGAGAAATAATAACAAAACTGTTTTTTCTAGATCGTCATCGCAGCTGCGAGAATTAAATTCTATTCTTTTATCCCCAAAAAACTTTTGTTGTTCCTCTATATTTTTAAGTTCATAAAAATCCTGCTGAATTTTTTTAAGCTTGACTATTAATTCTTTGACATTATTTTTAATAACATTATAAGCCATGATTAAATCAGGATTAATGTCATTAATAATAACTTTTTGGACAGAAGAAAAATTATTTAAGACTGAGAATAAAACTGCCCCACCTCCGACAAAAGGTTCAATGTAGTTAAACTGACAATCTTGAGAAATCTGGGAATTAATCAAAGATAGAATATTGGGAACCAGTTGAGTTTTGCCTCCCGCCCACTTTAAAAAAGGTTTGCCGCTAACTGTTTTCCTTTCAGACAAAGAAGTGGTCATTATTCCTACCAGATTATCCTAATTTATTCAATTTACAGCGCAATTCAAGAAAACCTGAAAGGCGGATTTGGGATCAGAAAGGTAAACGGGGCATTTTTTTCAATACTGACTCAATTTGGTTGATTAAATCCAGCAGACGATTGCCATCCACATGAACCTCGCTGGTGGGATAATTAGCGAGGACTTCGATGATTTGAATCTCGTTATCGTTGAGGGCAGAAGTGACTAAGGAACCCCGTAAAGCTTGCCGACTAGCAGCCCGATTGGGGGTGTGGACAATTTCGGCGGCATAATCTAGCAAACTTTCGCCAAAAAAACTATTAAGAAATTTGGAAAGAAAGACGGCATCCACCGCTACGCGACGATTAAGGATTTTACGGAATTCTTCGGGTTTTTGGTTAGCCATCTTTAATTGTGCCGCTAAAGCGGGAGCTAATTCGCCTGTTTCGCTCAATTGCTTTAATTCTGATACCGATACAGACCCTTGGAAGATGTAGTATTTGATGATAGCTGATTCGGCGGCTGACAAAGATTGACAAACACCGAGAAAGATAGATATTCCTAGGGGAAGTAAAAGATTTTTGAACATAAACCAAAGGTGCAAAACAAGCGAAAAGCGGTCGGGATGATTGACTCATTCTAGCGGAATTGGTTGCCGCTTAGGAAAAACTTAAGACGGGGTTGATTATCTAGAGATGAATTTTTTAGTCACCCAACTAGAAGCAGAAAGCTGATAGCTTAATGCCAATCATTAATTTACATTCGCGAGAGGGCAGCGATTTTCGCTAGTTTATCTTTTTCCAAACCGTTGAGATCCTCTAGCTTTAACCATCCTTCCTTTAACAGTTGAGCAAAGACAAAAATTAGGGAAGTATAGCGATAGTCATATTTACCATCAATCTGATGTCGTCGGGCGCTTAGATAATCGTGCATTTGCCAGATATCATCTAAAACCGTGATCTGAACAGACTGTTCTTTAATATGTTCTATTAAAGTGCTAGTTTCTCGCTGATAGGCTTTTTGGAAAGCAGTTTGAGCAATTTCTTGTTCGGTATCTGACCAAATTATTTCACTCACGGGCATGATTTTAGTTTTAGGGATGATAATTTTGGGTTTTTGAGCTACCATGACTCTTGGCTCCGACATCTGTAAGAATGATTGTTTAGTTATTCTTACCTACATCAGAGAGGAAACTGGTGTATTTCCCAATTTTTTAAAGTCAGCTTTTTGATTGTAGAAAAAAAAGAGTTCACTTGACAAGGAACTCTAATAAATTTCATCAGAATTTTTAATGATTTCTTCCAGTAGCTATTTAGCCACGGGCAAAGTTTAATAATTCTTTCGGAGAAGCTAATAAATCGATCGCTACGAAGAAAATTTTATTATCAGGAGTTAGGAGGAAGCGCCATGCCATATTCATACCCACACCCGCACCAAACCAGGGGGTTTGTACTTTTCCCGTCACTTTAATCTGAGTAAAACCGTCATCGGTGGGTTCCACTACACCGCATTCGGGGATTAATTTCAAATTTTGGCATTCTTCGCGGAAAAAGCGATATACTGACTCTTTACCGACGATGGGACGTTGGAAAGGTGGTTGCAGAGCGCCGTCAGGGGTGAATAATTCAATTAATACATCAAAGTCATTGGCGTTGAGGTTGTCCATATAGTTGAGGACGGTGGCATTGGTAACGCCTTCAATGCTAACTTTGGTCCGTTCGGCAATATTTTGGGGAGGAACCACGGGTTCGGAAATACGGTTATAATCGCCCAGTTTCTTGGGATCGTAGCCCATATCCACCACACAATTCCGCAGAACGGTGATTTGTTGTCCCGACTCTAATTTTTTAATCCCGTCTAAAACGGCGGTAGCATTAGCAGATAGTTGATAACCCTTGGGAATTGGGGCAACACTGCCATCTTCCATCCATTGTCCTAATTGATACCAGAATCCCAGTTTGATATTAGCAGACCAAGTGCCGTAGGTACGACAAATCGGGGTGTCAGCATGGTTCGCTAAGTCGCACATCACCTGCGACTGTTGCAAGGGTGACATCTGCCGAATTTCATTCATGGTGTTTTCGGCAAATACCATACTAGCGGCGCCGGGGGCGGCAACGGTGATGGTTTTGCCCATTTCTAGATAGGCAAACCAAATCAAGGCTAGTTGATCTTCGGTATTCAGCTGATTGAAACGCGCAATCGTGGCAGGAACCACATCCGCTGATAGCGTGTTGGGGAAAATGCTCCGCGCTGATTCGATCGTAAACGGCATAGATTCACCTTGAAGTAAAGTTTTGTATCAATTTACTCCCATTCTATCATATTTGCGCCCCAAGGCAGCACCGATGGAGAAACTTTCCCAAAAAAAGCTGTACTTTAGATCACACTTGCCCGGGATTATCACCAAATCTTGATGGTTGAACAACTGTTCCATCACTTATTTAGGGTTTGCGGCAGCAGCGATCGCTGCTTGAGGATGATTTTTGCTGCTCTAACTCTAAATCCGGTTATTAAAAACTGATTATTTATTCCTCCTTTTGCATGAGTGCCTGTTGCATGAGTGCCTGTACTGATATGTAGCCTATACTCAGCGGATTTAGTATAACTCGTTTTCAACCCGGGACTACTCTTGATGATCCCTAGTTTTTTCTAGCATTTCTCACCCCGTAGCAGGCCGTAAATTTCATCCGTATAGTCATAAAACTGAGATTGTCGTTTAATTTTATAATTACGATCTACGGGTAAATTAATTGTTAATTCCCGTTGTATAGTCCCTGGCCTAGCACTCAAAACATAAATACCTAATTTTTTGCCAAATTTCAATTAAATATTCGTGCATTCTTTCTTTGGTTTGTACATCTAAAGCGGCAAAAGGTTCGTCCATTAATAAGACTTTGGGATGACAGGCAAGAGAGCGGGCGATCGCCACCCGTTGTTTCATCCCACCCGATAGTTCTCTAGGATAAGCATTAGCGAATTGAGTTAAACCGACAATATCCAGATAATAACAGGCCACTTCCCAGCATTCTTTTGTCGATAATCCCTGTAGTTTTAAGCCAAATTCAACATTTTTTTGGATCGTCATCCAGGGATAGAGTGTATAATTTTGAAAAACCATACCGCGATCGGCTCCTGGCCCTGTCACTTCAACACCATCAACGGTAATTTTGCCAGAAGTGGGCTGCTCTAAACCCGCAATCATTCGCAACAAAGTTGATTTCCCTGAACCAGAGGCCCCGACCGCACAGACAAATTCAGCACTGTCAACGTGTAAATTAATATCTTTCAGAGCGACCACAGCACCTCGTTTAGTGATGAAAATTTTATTGAGTTGAGTAATTTCTAAGTGCATTAAGGTTCTTCTCTTATCATTAAAATAACTTTACTGGTGACATAATAAACTCTGTGCTTGAGTTTTTAAGTTAACGAGTAATTGACCATTTACAAGTCCACTGCAAAAACAAACGAAAACTTAAATCTAGAGCAAAGCCAATAATTCCCAGGACAATTAAACAGGCAAAAATTTCATCGGTTCTCAGAAATTTTTGAGCCAATAAAATCCGTTTGCCTAATCCATTATCGGCCGCCACCAATTCCGCCACCACTACCAAATTCCAGGCAGCCGCCATATTAACGCGAAAAGTATCAATAATATTAGGAATAATATAGGGAGTAATCACTTTAAATAAAACCTGTTTTCGAGTTCCTCCAAGGGTATAAGTTACTTCGATCAATTCACGGGGAATAAACTTGACCGCATCCATAATCATCAGGGTATTAAAGAAAATTGTCCCGATAAAAATCAGCATAATTTTTGACGTTTCTCCAATACCCAAATAAATAACCAATAGGGGAATAAAAGCAGGAGCGGGCATATAACGTACAACGCCAATGATCGGTTCCATTAAACTACGAATACTCGGAAAAGTTCCCATTAAAATCCCCAGGGGAATAGCAAACAATCCTCCCAAAAAAAAGCCACCAACTACTCGTAAAAAACTGGTAATAGTATCTTGAATTAAAAAGCCCTGTTCTGCTAATTTTCCTAGTGCTTGAATAACGGCTAAAGGAGAAGGCAAAAATACGGATTCAATGCCCGCAAAACTAGAGATTAGTAACCATAAAATAAGCGGGACAATAATAGAGGAAATCATTAAAGTCCACTTTAGGGATTCGGGAATATTCTCGGTAATCCGCCAAAAAGTGCTTTGAGGAAGCGTTTTAGGTGTTGTGGTCATGGGATTTTCCAAAGAAAAGAATAATTTTGATAGCCAATATCACCCAGTTATCAAAAAATTCTTGAGGTCAACTTGTCTCCCTAATCCCTCTTGTAGATAGAGAATTGGAACCTTTAATTTCTCGATCTACAAGAGGGGATAATTAGGCTTTTTTGTCTTGATTTGCCAACACCTTGACAAATTGGGGATCTAAAATGGTTGTTAGATCGGGGACTTTTTTAATAAAGCCAACTTCCCTCATAAAATCAGCCATTTTTTGAGCGGCAAAGGGCATATTTTTCATGGTTTTACCAGGACTAAACGCTTCTAGGTTTTCTTCTAAGGTGAAAAACTTCGTTCCCTCTTTATATAGGGCTAATTCTTCTGGGCTAATGCCCGCACGCTTGGCCATAATCTCATCGGCTTTTTGGGGATTTTTAGTCATAAACTCTCGAACATCAAACCATGTTTTTACCAAAGCTTGAACCTGTTCTGGCTTTTCTTTGATTAATTTGGCACTGACAACTAATAAATCAGGAATAGCACCAGAAAAAGCTTTAGAACTAATTAATTCTTTAGAACCTTTTCGTTTAAGTGCTGTTGACCAAAAAGGTGGAAAAGCACCAACTGCATCTACTTTTCCCGATGCAAAAGCGGCGGCAGCAGCCCCTGTTTCCATGGGTACAATTTGCACATCTTTACGGCTCATTCCTTCTTTTTCTAGGGCTAAACTGAGGAGAAAATCACCGACAACGCCTTCTTCGACTGCAACTTTTTTTCCTTTTAAATCTTGAATCGTTTTAATCTCTTCTGTGACAATAATTTTGTCATTTCCCGACGAGTTATCATTGACTAAAACAGCAACTTGACCATTCACTGCATCTCCTGCAAAAGCGATGGTATCGTTGAGAGTTTGACTATTTCCATCTAATTGTCCGGCGGCCAAAGCTTGTAAGGATTCAAGATAACCATCAAACCATTTCATTTGAACATTAGCCCCATTTTTAGCAAATAATCCCTCTTCTTCAGCGATCGCCCAGGGCCACCAACCGGCCCAATTACTATAACCAATGGCAATGGGGACAGTGTTACTCAGAGAAGTACTTGCATTGGGGGTTTGCTGAGGAGCTTGATTACAACTAATGGTCAGGAGTAAGCTACTAAAAAAAACGAGAGGTAAGGAGAAAAAATTGCGCCGTTTCATAGGTAATAGCCTTTAGAGGTGACAGCTAGTAAAACAGAAATAAATCTCAAAAACTGTTACTGATTAACAATTCAAAAACCTCGGAGTATTGACTTGGCTTTTTACCCAATTTAACCATTCTTCTAAACCTTCTCCTGTTTGAGCAGAAAGAGCGATAATCTTTACATCGGGATTCATGGAGCGAACATTTGCTTCTAAACGGTTTAAATCAATCTCTAAATAAGGAGCCAGATCTAATTTAGTAATAATCAGACAATCCGCTTCTTGAAACATAATTGGATATTTGAGCGGTTTATCTTCTCCTTCAGTCAGACTTAATAGAGCAACTTTTGCGTGTTCCCCTACCTCAAATTCGGCAGGACAAACTAAATTTCCCACATTTTCCACCAACAATAAATCAAACTCTTTGGGGTTATAATCTTCTTTGAAACGATGGATTCCCCCGGCTACCATTTTGGAATCTAAGTGACAGGAGCGACCTGTATTAATGGCAATCACAGGAACTCCATATTGTCTCAGGCGATCGGCATCTAGTTCGGTAGTCATATCGCCTTCAATAACAGCCATTTTTAATTGATCTTTTAAGGCTGCGAGGGTTTTTTCCAATAACACAGTTTTACCCGCACCAGGACTACTCATCAAGTTTAAACAGGTAATGCCCCACTCGTCAAAATGTTCCCGGTTGTGATCGGCTCCTGCTTGATTGGCATGAAGTAGATTAATTTCTAGGGCCGCGTCAAAAGTTTGGTGCATTTTAATTGAGAATGAATAATTGATCATCGAACTTGTATAAGCGATCGCCCAACTTTGTTTAAGAAACTAAAGAATATTCAATGTGGTCAATTTTTAACTCTCGACCTGAACGAATATCCTCCATCGGTGATCGACAAGTTGGGCAAGAATATTGCTGGCCAATTTGGGGTTGATAATCCTTTTGGCAGCAATGACAATAAGCAATTAGGGGAATATTTTTAATTGCTAATTCCACACCAGCAAGAAAAGTATTGGCAGTTTGAACTTCAAAGGCAAATTGTAAACTGACCGGTTCGACACAGGTAAATTCACCAACCATGAGATGAATTTTTTCAATTTTGAGCTTTTCAGGTTGGCTATTATACCAATCTCGAACTGTCATAATTAACGCCTTGGTCATATCAGTTTCGTGCATAGGAAATTACTGCCAGGGTTCGTCAACGGCCAGATTGGCCTCAGGATGAATATAATAAGGCTTTTCTTTACGGGGTAATTGACCTGAAATAACCAGATGGGCCATGGCATCACAAATAACACGGGTAGCCATCAAAGAGGTCATATCACTAATATCGTAGGGAGGGGAAACTTCCACCACTTCCATACCACAAATGGGAGCTTTTTGGATAATTTTACCTAATAAAGCTAAGGCTTCACGGGGTAATAAACCGCCCGGTTCTGGCCAACCTGTACCGGGGACAAAACCGGCATCAATGCAATCAATATCAAAACTAATCCAAACGCAATCCGTACCATCTAAAGCTCGTTCTAAGGCAAATTCGGCGGCAGCATCAATGCCTCGTTCTACAATGTCGGTGACGGTCAAAATATTAGTGGCGCGCTCGCGGCAAACTTTAACACCTTGACGGGGAACTTGCCAACCACCAATCCCTAATTGGACGAGATTCTTAGCAGGAGCATTTTTCATATTGGTGGCATGAAACCAGGGGCAAGTGTGCATCCGTTCATCTAAATCCGTTTCCTGGGTATCCACATGGCGATCAAAGTGAATAATACCGACTTTTTTATCCCCTAAATGCCGACAAATACCCCGCACTGTCGGAAAACCAATGGAATGATCACCCCCTAAAATAATCGGCAAGGCACCGGAACTAAAGACATGGGCAACCCCCTTAGAGATTTGATCAAAGGACTTTTCATTATTAGCAGGAATGGTGAAAATATCCCCCAAATCACAGAGCGTAATTTGTTCGCGCAAATCTACCCCTAATTCAAAATTGTAGGGCGTATAAAGAGCCGAAATCCGCCGAATTCCCTGGGGTCCAAAACGAGTTCCGGGTCGGTAAGTTGTCCCCGAATCATGGGGAACACCCACGATTGCCACGTCATAATTGCCCACATTCCGCACATCTTCCAAATAGGGAGCCTTCATAAAAGTATTAATTCCCGCATAGTGGGGTAACTCACCCCTGGAAAAGGTGGGAATACTGCGATCGCGGATACTATCGGCCGCCTCTAAACCGTAGGTTAACCCCTGAGAAACTTCCTGTTGCCAACCGGTTAGGGGCAAATGGCGTTCTTTTTCTAAGGCCTGTTGAGCTTCGGTTAAATCAGGGGGTTGAAAAGTAGATTCCTCGGACATCATTTCACCTCAAAATACAATAACCCGGGAGTCTTCAAAGACACTGCCTCAAAACAGTTATCCTCAAAGTCTCCTGGGCTTTTATCCCGCCGTGTAGCCAGCTTAGATGGAAAAATTTTTTGATCCGCTCATTTAAGACTAGCTTGCTCCTCTCGGACCTGACATTTAAAGACGCTTAAATCGGAACCCTAGAAGCAATTTCTTTGACCCTATACGATCTCAATCAAAAAAAACAGTATCACAGACTACAAAAAAGAGATTTTTTCCGCTTAAATAGGGTCTGCTGAATAAGTCTCTTGCTGGGGTTAGGAGTCGGTCGGGGAATTCAGAATAACAGAATGACCTGATATTCAGCCAACCCTATATAATAAAAAGTATCTCCAGAGAATGATTTTTCCTGTCTCTATGCAACACCCCTCTCTGACTCGCTTTGAACCTGCGACTACTCTTGATGAAATCTATTCAACTACATCTCCTGAACCCCTATTAACTCAGAAGGAAATAGATGCTTTTTATCGAGAAGAAATGAATCGGGTGAGAGGGGAAGATAAAATTGAGCGTCTAAAATTAGGGTTAAAACGGGTCATAGATACGCAACAATATTACAAAGCCTGTTTAATGGGACACACGGGGGTAGGCAAATCGACAGAATTAACTCGTTTAATTAATGATCCTGAGATTAAACAGCATTTTGAACCCCTGCGATTTAGTGTTTTAAGTGAACTCGATGCGATTAATTTCAGTCCCCTTGATGTGTTTCTCTTTATGGTGGTGGAAATTGTTGAGAAAACCGCTCAAATTTCTCGGCAGCCTAGTAGTAAAAATTTACAAAAGCTTTGGGATTGGTTTAGTTCTGAAGAATTTACCCACAAGGAAACCAGAGAAAGTCAAATCAAAATGGAAGCAGGAGCGGGAGCAAAAGAAGATTCTCTCTGGAATAAAATTCTCGGACTTTTTGCCTCTCTCAAGGGAGAATTCCGGTTTGCTTCCTCGCGAGAGAAAAAAGTTGTTGAATACCGTCTTTCCCGTTCCAGAGATTTAATTAATATTGCTAATCAACTCCTGAAAGAATGTAATCAGAACTTACAGGAAACTATGCAGAGAAGCTGGCTAATTATTGGAGAGGACTTCGATAAAGCTGGTGTTTCACAGGAAGCGGTCAGGGATTTATTTTTAAACTATTCTAATATTTTCAAAGATTTAGACATTCACATTATTTTTAATATTCCGATTGGATTGTATAATTCATCTCCTGGGATTAACCTCACTTTTGACCATAATCTCCTGATTCCCGATACTCCAGTTTTTTGCCAAAAAGATCATACTCCTAACCAAAAAGGACGGGAAGCAGTGAGAAAAGTTTTAGAAGCAAGAGTTAAATCTAATTTATTTGAAAATGGACAAATAGAGCGGGTTATTATTGCCTCTGGTGGCAACATCAGAGATTTATTTTATTTAGTTAGAGAAGCTTCTGATGAGGCAATTGTCAATCAACAAAATCTGATCATTTCTAGTCATATTAGCAGGGCAATTCGCAGTTTAAGAACAGAATATGAAAGACGTTTAGGCCAAAATCCTTATGATATCGATTCTGTTAGTTATGGGGATAAGGTATTATTGTTAAAACGAATTTATGATGCTAATCCAGAAGCACAAATTCCCAATGAGATATTATACGCTTTATTAAATGATCGAGCGATTCAAGAAGTAGATGGAGACGGGGAAAGATGCTTTATGGTGCATCCCCTTGTGGTTGATATTTTAAATGCTCAAGGTCATATTCCTACTGGTCCCGATGGAGGTGTCCCCGGTGGTACATCAAGTTAATCAAACTAATCAATCGGAGTTAGAACCGGGTACTATTGCCCATACGGCAGCTCGTTTGCTATTATGGGGACGAAGACCATCTAGAGGTTTAGCTAGGGTGGAATTTTATGATAAGTTTTCCCGTCAGCAAGTAGTTAGAGAATTAGAAAATAAACTGCAAGAACAAGGCATTATTTTTCATAAAATTGTCTTACCAAGATGGGAAAAACCCTCTTTTGTCTTGAACTTCTTGTTAACACAATTGGCAGAATTGGAGTCGGGAGTAGTATCAATTACTGGTTTTGAAACCGCTTTTAGTTCTGATGTTTCCCTAGTAGATGCCTTGCAATTAATTAATTTCAATCGAGAAAATTTAGCTCGCTTCAATCTCCGACAAATTTGGTGGATGACCCATGATTTTACTAACAAAGTTATTCGGTTTATGCCAGATTTAAATTCTTGGTTTTTCCTGCGGTTATCTTTAACAGAAAATTCAACCCAAGCTACCAACTATAATCAGCTATTTACCGATAAAAATACCGTTAATGATCCCTATAATTTACCAGGAACAGCAGTTAACTTTGTTGGTAGAGAACAGGAATTATCCCGGATTAATCAAGCTTTTCAGCAATCTTCCCCAGTGGTTTTAAGTGGGATGGGAGGTTCGGGAAAAACTGAATTAGCTTTACAGTATGCTTGGCAACATAAAGGGGATTATCCTGCGGGTATTTGTTGGATAAATGTCCTTAACAGTGAACCCGGTTTGGCTATTTTATTTTTTGCCAGAGAATACCTGGGTTTAAACATCCCCAATCAGGGAACCTTAAGTGAACGAGTGCGTTACTGTTGGCAAAATTGGCCCGAGGGAAATGCTTTAATTATTTTTGATGATGTGCGTGACTACGACCAAATTAAATCTTATCTACCACCGGTAAAAGAATCTCGTTTTCGGGTTTTGATTACAACTCGCTTTAGTTACTTAGGGGTATCGCTATCAACGATAAACTTAGATGTTCTCACAGCAGCGCAAGCTTTAGATTTACTGCAAACCTACTTAGGAAAAGAACGTCTAACCGCAGAGTTAGAGGCAGCCAAGCAACTTTGTCAGTGTTTAGGATATTTGCCTCTAGGATTACAATTACTAGGCAGTTTTCTGAAACAAGCAACTACTGAAACTTTAGCAAATACCAAGGAAAAATTCCCGAAAAAAGGCTCGGAATATCTCAACTCTGATAAGGAGGAAGTCCGCAGTATTAAAACAATTCTGAATCTCAGTTGGCAGCTGTTAGAAACACAAGCACAAAAATTAGCTCTGTGTCTCAGTTTATTTGCTTCGGCACCTTTTCCCAAGCACTTAATCATCAGTTTATTTTCTGATGAAGCTAAAGACGAGATAGAAAAATGGTTAACCGATAGCTTGGTTAAGCTTAATTTGCTGAAATCTTTAGGCAATGAATGGTATCAACTCCATCCCCTCATCCGTCTTTATTTACGGGAAAAATTAGAAGGTTCCGAGATAGCCAATACCGCAAAAAGTCGTTATTGTACAGTGATGACAGATACATCGAGAACAGTCCCCGACACTCCTACTCTAGATATTATTCAAAATCTGACTCCCTTAATTCCCCATATTGAACAAGCTGTCAGGGAATATCCAGAATATATCGCTGATGAGGATTTAGTTTGGTCTTATACGGGTTTAGCTCGTTATTATAATGGACAAGGATTGTATGCTATTGCTGAACCTTACTGTCAAGCTTGTTTAACCGCAACTCGAACCCGTTTAGGAGACAATCATCCCGATGTCGCAGCTTCCCTCAACAATTTAGCACAATTGTACCAATCTCAAGGCAGATACCCAGAAGCAGAACCTCTCTATCTAGAAGCGATTAATATTTTC
>VYKX01000113.1_pt1 | contig 23416 bp, 19 predicted proteins | sample 5114471 | NCBI WGS metagenome assembly VYKX01 (sample SAMN12291785, study PRJNA351875) | freshwater metagenome | isolation source: freshwater lake | place: USA: Michigan, Gull Lake | collected 2013-08-08
ATCCCATCCCGAACTCGGCCGTGAAAACCCCCAGCGCCCATGATACTGTGCCTCAAGGCACGGGAAAGTCGGTCGCCGCCAGGTCCGCAAAGCGAAAAGACGCTCACTTCACCTCGACACCCCAACCAGACGCCCCGACCGGAAACCATACGGCGGGGCGTCCGGCGTTCGGGGGACCGGCTTCTACTCGGCCGGCACGAAGCCCGTGGCGTCAGCCGGCCCGCGGAACGAGCCTGTCCTTCGCGATCATCGCGTGGATGCCCTTGTTGCCGTTGACAACCTGCGTCACCCGCAGGTCGACGACGAGGCTCGCCAGCGCGTAGGCCTCGTGCCGGGCGAGGCCGGTCCGCGCCACGATCAGGTCGAGCATGCCGCGGAGCGCCACCACCACCGCCTGATCGAGGCTCGGATCGAAGGCCATCGTGATTAGATGCGTCGGCGTCTCGGCCATCGGCCATTCCAGCCGCATGTCCGGTCGCGCGGTGAGGCGGAAGGTGCCGACGAGCCCGGTCTCGACGGCCGTGACGCAGACCTCGCCGTCGCCTTGCGCGCCGTGGCCGTCGCCGACCGAGAACAACGCCCCGTCGACGTGAACGGGTAGGTAGAGCGTGGTTCCCGCGACGAGTTCCTTGTTGTCGAGATTGCCGCCGTTGCGCCGGGGCGGAAGCGTCGACACGAGCCCCCATCCGGGCGGCGGCGCGGTTCCCATCACGCCGAAGAAGGGCGCGAGGGGGATCTCCTGCCCCCACGGCAGCTGCGCGGTCGTGCGGGCCGCGTCGAGGGCGAGGTGCATGAGGTGGCGCTCGTGGAAATCGTCCGGAAGCGCGCCGGAGAGCGGCCGGACGAAGGTATAGGCCCAGTCGTCGGCGAGGCCGATCGCCTCGATCGCCACCTCGAGCACCTGGCCCGCACGGACGCCGCGCACGGCGATCGGACCCGTGCAGATGTGCCCGGGCGCGCGTGGCGTCACCGACGCGTGCACCGCCCGCAGCGCCGGCCGCACCGTGAAGGGAGCGGGCGGGAGGATCTCGGGTCCTCCCGACACGGTGGTAACGACGACGGTGTCGCCGCTGTCGATCGTGAGAACCGGCGGCAGGTCGGCGTCGAAGAACCCCCAGTGGACGGTCTCGGGCGCGACGTCGAGGCGATGGCGGGTCATGAGCGGGCGGGTTCGCAGGGCGGTTGCGGGATCGGGGAGGTTAGGCCGGCGGCGCCCCGCACGCATCCCCTTTCCCGCCCGCGCCGGAGCCGATCGCGCCCGATCCCATCGCGGAACGCGCGGCGGCTCAGACCCGGAGCACTTCCGCCTCGGAGATCGCCCGGCCGTCCGGCCGTGTCCGCCGGGGGCGGCCGAGGCGCGACAGCAGCACCACCGGACCCAGCCCGGCGATCACGATCAGGAGGGCGGCGACCGCCCCGTCCTCGTAGGTGCCGCGCGACGCCTCGGCGAAGACGTGCGTCGCGAGGGTCTCGAACCCGACGGGACGGAGCAGAAGCGTCGCCGGAAGCTCCTTCATCACGTCGACGAACACCAGGAGGCCCGCCGCGGCGAGCGCCGGCCAGAGGATCGGCACGTGGATCCGCACCATGGTCCGCAGCCGGTCCGCCTTGAGCACGCTCGCGGCGTCGTCCAGGGCCGTCGGGATGTTGGCGAGGCCGGCCTCCACGCCGTTCGTCGCGATCGCCAGGAAGCGCACGACATAGGCGTAGATCAGCGCCGCGCCCGACGCCGTGAGGAACAGCCCGGTCGGGACCCCCGTCGCCCAGCGCGCGACGGCGCCGATCCAGGCGTCGGCCGTCGCGAGCACGGTGACGAGGCCGATCGCCAGCACCGTTCCCGGCACGGCGTAGCCGAGGCCGGCGATCCGCACCACCGCGACCGCCGCGACCCGGCGCGACCGGCGCACCGCGTACGCCACCACGAGACCGAACAGCACCGTGACGGGGGTGGCGATCAGGGCGAGGATGATCGTGTTCACCATCTCGCCGAAGAGGACGGGCGAGAGGCCGGCGAACCCGATGCGCGATGCCGCCTCGTTCGCCAGATGCGCCACCGGCACCACGAAGCCGAGGACGACGGGCAAGGCGACGAGGACCGTCGTGATCCGGCCGGCGATCCCGGTCAGCGGGCGCGGCTGGAGCGGACGCATCTGGCGGGCCGTCGACGCGAACCGCCGGCCGCTCCGGGACCCGCGCTCGATCAGGACGAGGAGGAACACGAGCGCCAGAAGCAGCATCGCGATCTGCGAGGCGCCCACGAGCGAGGACCGGTTCAGCCAGGTGGCGTAGATGGAGACGGTGAGGGTCTGGATGCCGAGGAAGGAGGAGGCGCCGATGTCGTTCAGCGTCTCCATCAGCGCGAGGCTCGTCCCGGCCGCGATCGCCGGCCAGGCCAGCGGCACGGCCACGGTGCGGAAGGTCCGCCAGCGGGACGCGCCCAGCGTGCGCGACGCCTCCAGAAGGTTCGCCGCCTGCATCGTGAAGAGCGCGCGGGCGGGGACGTAGACGTAGGGGTAGAGGACGATGCCGATCACGAAGATCGCGCCGCCCATCGACCGGACCGCCGGAAGCGGCAGGTCGCGCGGGTTGGTGATCCCCAGCAGCGACCGCAGCGCGGTCGGTCCGACGCCGAGCGGATGGAGGACGTCGACGTAGCAGAAGGCGACGATGTAGGTGGGGACCGCGAGCGGCAGCAAGAGCCCCCATTCGAGCACCCGCCGGCCGGGAAAGTCGCAGGCGGTGACGACCCAGGCGCAGCCCGTCCCGACGACCGTGACGAGAAGGCCCACCCCCGCCATCAGCACCAGCGTGTCGATCGCCGCCCGCGGCAGCACGTTCGCCGCGAGATGCGCCCACAGACCGTCCGAACTGCCCGTCGCGATCAGCGCGACGCCGAGGACGGGAAGGACGGCGAGCCCGCAGACGGCCGCCGCCACGGCCAGCCACACCGCGGACGGGCTCAACAGATGGCGGGGCGGACGGGCGGACAAGGCCAAGGATCGGCTCGACGCTTGGGGCGGGCGTGCGGCCCACGCGGGCCGCACGCGCCTTGATTAGTTGTCGAAGCCGACCTTGTCGATAAGGTTGCTCGCCGCGCGCCGGTTGGCCGCGACGTCGCCGAGGCGGAGGTCGTCGGCCCGCAGCGTACCGAGCTCGGCGATGATCGGGTCGGGCATCACGCCCGCCTTCACCGGATACTCGAAGTTGGCCTTCGCGTAGATCGCCTGCGCCTCGTCGGAGACGAGGAACTCGAGAAGACGGACGGCCCCCGCCCGGTTCGGCGCGTTCTTCGCGACCGCGGCCCCGGAGACGTTCACGTGCGTCGCACCGCTTCCGAAGGTGGGGAGCACGAGGTTGATCGCGTCGCCCCAGCGCTTCTGGTCCGGTCCGCCGGCACCGCTGCGCATCAGGCCGACGTAGTAGGAGTTGGCGAGGCCCACGTCGCAGATCCCGCCGAGGATGTCGCGCGCCACCTCGCGGTCGCCGCCGGCCGGCCTGCGGGCGAGGTTCGCCTTGACCCCGCGCAGCCAGGCCTCGGTCTGCGCCTCGCCGTTCCTGGCGATCATGGCGGCGACGAGCGCGGTGTTGTAGGGGTGCTGGCCCGAGCGGACGCAGATCCGGCCCCGCCACTTCGGATCGGCGAGGTCCTCGTAGCGCATCGCCCGCTCGCTCACCCGGTCCTTCGACGCATAGACGATGCGGGCGCGCATGGAGAGCGAGAACCAGTGTCCCGACGGATCGCGCAGGTTGGCCGGGATGGCCGCCTCGAGGGTCGGGGACGACACCGGCTGGGTGACGCCCTTGTCGACGAAGTCCACCAGATTGCCCACGTCGACCGCCATCAGAACGTCGGCCGGGGAGTTCGCCCCCTCGGCCGCGACGCGTTCCGCCAGCCCCGTCGTCAGGAACAGGGTGCGGACGCGGATGCCGGTGCGCTGGGTGAAGGTGTCGAGCAGCGGCCGGATCAGGCCCTCCTCGCGCGAGGTGTAGAGCGTGAGGTCTTGCTGCTGGGCGGAGGCGCCGCCGGCGAGGACGAGGGCGAACCCGGCCGCGGCGAGGGCGCCAAGGCGCGATCGCGTGGACATGACTGATCTCCCGTGCGTTCCGGCGCCGTCCCGTGAGTCGGCGCTTATGTGAGAGTGATTATCAGTCTTGTTCGCAATTGACAACCGCGGACGACGCCGCGTGAGCGATGGCCCGTTGTGACTCCAACCATAAACAGAGTCTTTCTGACACCATAACCGGTGTAAGCCATTGACGAAGAACCAAGATATTGACGCCACGTGTGCGTCATCGTGGTCAAAAGGCGGGCAGTGTGAGTGGCGTGCCCCATAAACTGAGTCATTCTGGCCCCATAAACTGAATCGGTCCGCACGCCGTTGGGGCTGTGGGTGATTGGTGAAGATCACGGTCGACTTCCAACAGGATCTGCCTACGTGTGCAAGCTGTATCCCAAATAATCACGGACTTGAAACAAGTTAAGAGAAAAATCTGCCGCATCATCTGGGTGAACGACAATCACGAGTTTGTTGCAGAAAACATGCTCCCTCGACGCATCGGCGAATGATTGCGCGATTTTCTCCACCATCTTTTTGCGTGGCGTTGAAACCCGGCCGCGACCTGTGCCGATAAGTGGCATAACGATAGTTCCTGTTTCTGCCTTTCGGACCATCTCAGTCCAAAGTCGCTCCAGTGCTACATCAATGATTTGTACGCTAGAACGGGCATTCCGATCGGAGCCCATATGGGACATCGCGACTAAGTAGAAATTTCTGCCATGGCTGCGCACTCGCGCCACGGTTCCGATCGGATATTCTCTTTTCTTCCCCGGTCTTTGATCATTCAATTCAAAGTGATCATTTTTAAGTGAATCGTCGATTTGGCGATCAATTTCAGCAGTCTGCGCGTTGAAAAATTTGGTTGCAAACTGCCCCTGAAGGCTGTTGGTGGCGATCAGGCCACTGCTTAGATCGGTATCAAAGGTCGAGTTCGAACTGATGATTATTTCACCAGTCTCCTTGAAGATGTCACCAATTTTTACTTCAATCGAATAATCCTTGCCCGGTATTTTGTAGGCTATCTTTGTGACTGGCCGCCGCGTCATTAGATTCCAGAAAATAGCAACCAGCGCAATGAGTAAGATCCCGTACTGACTATGCTTGTCTTTGGTATAGATTGAGAAAAAATCAGCGATCTCGATCGCAAGATAGATGAATCCAATTGTTCCACAAAGTTTGGTGACCGCTTCTGATGAAAAAAGGGCATACTTCCAATATGCGAATGTCTTCCACGAATCAACTAGGTACTTCATGCTATTCCCAGCTTCTGGTAGACATGCTCACTAAAAAAGTAGGGTCCAGACTTTTTATCTTTTCTGTACCTTAGATGATCAGCGGGCCACTCAGACATCGCGTGCTCGATGATTGACCTGAAATAAGGAACGTATACTGCCAACTGATTTCTTAGGGATGGCGGGCAATAGCTATCTTGAGTCTTCGACTTATTGATATTCACAGCAATGATAGGGAGATCGAGCTTAACTGCCGTCTCAATTTCCCATTCGACAAACTTCCTGAGGTATCGCGTTTTCTCACCGATCAAAACTATGAAAAGCTTCGAGTTTGCAAATCTCTCTCGAAGTTGGCGCTTGATACTTTCTTCCTGACTTGTATCACGGGCGCTATTCAGATCATGAGCATTATGAAAATTGAAACTGGAACCGTCTTGGACTTTCCAAGCTGTCATCAGACGATAGTAATGCATGTCGTTGTCGCCGTCGAAGCAGATATAGGTCTTATTTCTGTACGGCATGACCGCCTCGTGCATGGCCGGGGGTATGATCGGACGTCTTCATCCTAACGGAATCGCCACAGATTCGAACCTGTTTTCGTTCGCCTGCCTCTCGGCTTCTGCAACCAATGGCCCGGTACCTTGGACATGTGCAGCTACATCAATGACCAGATCGGGGCTTCATTCATGATTGAACACCTGGGCACAAGCTGCTTATGCCGCCCAAGCCGCCGAAAGTGCCTCCGCCTGCTGTAGGACGTTCTGCACCGCGGCATCCTGAAGATCCGGCGGATACCCATGCTTCCGGAGGATCCGCTTCACCAGCACGCGGATCCTGGCCCTGGCCGTGTCCCGATGGATCCAGTCCGTCGTCACGTTGCTCCGGACGCTGTTGACGAGTTCGGTCGCGATGACCCGCAGCGCCGTCTCGCCCATGACCGCCCGGGCGCTGTCGTTCTGTGCCAGCGCGTCGTAGAAGGCGATCTCTTCCTCGGTGAGGCCCGTCTCCTCGCCCCGGGCCCTGGCGGCTTGGATGTCCTTGGCAAGCTGGATCAGTTCCTCGAGCACCTGAGCGGTCGTCAGGGCGTTGGCATGGTACCGGGCGATCGCTGCCTCGAGCCGTTCGGTGAAAGCCTTCGACTGCACGACATTACGCTTCGCCTGCGCCCGCACGTCCCCGTTGATCAGCTTCTTGAGCGCTTCGATCGCGAGGTTCTTCGTCGGGATTTCTCGGACCTCCGCGAGGAACTCATCGCTCAGGATCGAGATGTCCGGTGATGCGATTCCTGCCGCGCGCATGATGTCGACGATCTCGGTCGAGACGACCGCCCGGCTGACGATCTGTTGTATCGCCATCTCCCGGTCCAGCGACGCCCGCCGCCCGATGCCCCCGTGGTCCTTCGACAAGGCGATCCGGACCGCCTGGAAGAACCCGACCTCCTCCCGGATCGCCTTCGCCTCGTCACTGGCCGACGCGAGAGAGAACGCCTTCGACAGCGCCAGCACGGCGTCCGGGAACCGCCGATGGGCCCGCTTCTTCCCTTCGTCCGTCGTCTCCTTCGACGCGGCATCCTGGTGGAGGGCGAGCACCCATTCCATCGCGCCCGCGAGGATCGACAGCCGATCGGCCGCCGATGTCGAGGCCTGGGTCGCGGGCCGGTAGTCGAAGCCCGTCGGCAGATCCGGGCTGAACATGGCGCGGACGATCTCGAATCGCTCCATGAGAACCCGGATCGCCTCGCTCTCGTCGATCCCTGTCTCCTGCTGATCGGTCGGCGAGTATCGGCTCAGGGCATCCTTCAGGTTCTGCGCGATCCCGATGTAGTCGACGACCAGGCCAGCAGGTTTGTCCCGGAACACGCGATTGACCCGGGCAATGGCCTGCATCAGGCCGTGACCGCGCATCGGCTTGTCGATGTACATGGTGTGCATCGACGGGGCGTCGAAACCTGTCAGCCACATGTCGCGGACGATGACGAGCTTCAGGGAACCGTCGGCTTTCTTCGCCCGTTTGGCCAGGAGTTCCCGGCGCGCCTTCGGCCGGGCGCCGATGTGAGGTTGCCATTCCGGCGGGTCGGAGGCCGCGCCGGTCATGACCACCTTGATCGTTCCGGCATCGTCGTCATCACTGTGCCAGGCCGGTCTGATCTTGATGATCGCATCGTAGACCGCCACGCAGATGCGGCGGCTCATGCAGACGATCATGGCCTTGCCGTCAAGCGCTGCGGTTCGCGCCTCGAAGTGCTCGACGATGTCCTGCGCGATCAGGGCGATCCGCTTTTCGGCACCGACCAGGGCCTCGACACTGGCCCACTTGCGGCCCAAACGTTCCTTCTCCGACTCGGCCTCGTCCTCGACGAGTTCGGCGATCTCCTCGTCGATCTTCGGCTTCTCGTTCTCGTCGAGTTCGATCCGGGCGAGACGGCTCTCGTAGTAGATCGGAACGGTCGCACCATCCTCGACCGCCCGGCTTATGTCGTAGACGTCGATGTCGTCCCCGAACACCGATCGGGTGCTGACGTCCGCAGTCTCGACGGGCGTGCCGGTGAACCCGATGAACGACGCATTCGGGATGGCGTCCCGCAGGTACTTCGCGAACCCGTAGGAGATCGATCCATCACGGCTGTCGACCTTTGCTCTCAGGCCATACTGGCTCCGGTGGGCCTCGTCGGCGATCACCACCACGTTCCGCCGGTCCGTCAACGTCGGATAGTCCGTCGTTCCGGGTTCCGGCGTGAACTTCTGCAGGGTCGTGAAGATCACGCCGCCGGACGGGCGATCGAGAAGGCGCCGCAGATGATCGCGATCCTCGGCCTGCTGCGGGCTCTGCCGCAACAGGTCACGGCACATGGCGAACGTGGCGAATAACTGGTCGTCGAGATCGTTCCGGTCGGTGAGGATGACGATTGTCGGGTTCTCCATCGCCGGATGCTTCACCACGCACCCGGCGTAGAAGGCCATCAGGAGGCTCTTTCCCGAACCCTGCGTATGCCAGATGACACCGACCTTCCGGTTCCCCTCGGGCCTCGTTGCCTCGACGGTGAGCGACACGGCCTTCCGGACGGCGTGGAACTGATGATAACCGGCCAGGATCTTGATCAGTCCGGCATCGGCCTCGCCGAACACCACGAAGTCACGAAGGACGTCGAGGAACCGGCGCGGTTCGAAGACGCCCTGAAGAACGGTCTTGAGTTCCAGTTTGCCCTTCGGCGCGATCTCGATGCCCGTGACGGTTCGCCATGGCATGAACCGCTCCTTATCGGCCGTCAGCGAACCAACCCTGGCGACCATGCCGTCGGAGATCACCAGCGTGGTGTTGGTCCGAAAGAGCGACGGGATCTGGGCCTTGTAGGTCTGAAGCTGATTGTAGGCCCCCTGGAGCGTCGCGGCCTCGGTGCCGGGGTTCTTCAGTTCCAGGACCGCCAAGGGCAAGCCGTTCACGAAGATCACGATGTCGGGGCGGCGGTTCACCCCGTGCTCGATGACGGTGAACTGGTTGACCGCAAGCCAGTCGTTCCGGGTTGGGTCGTCCAGATCGACCAGGCGGACATGCTCGCCACTGATGGTTCCATCCCCGCGTCGGACCTCGACGGGAACCCCTTCGACGAGAAAGCGATGAAGCCGACGGTTTTCCTCGACGAGGGACTGCGTCTCACTGCGTAAGGTCTTCGCCTTTGCCTCGACGATCGCATCCTCGGGAATGCCCGGGTTCAACCGGCGCAGGGCGCTGTCCAGGCGACCGATCAGGACGACATCGCCGTAGCTCGCCCGCTCCGGTGTCGCCGCGTCAGGAGCGATCACCTGCCCATGGACGGACGCGTACCCGATCTCCGCCAGCCAATCGAGAGCGGCTTCCTCAACATGGCTCTCGTCGATCCCGGTCATGGTGCGATCAGCGCAAGGGGACGGGCGCCCGGCGGGCACGCTCGCCGGAAAGAAACTCATCTAAGCTGGCTAGATTGGCCTGCGGTCCCATCACTTTCCGCATCGCCTGAACAACTATCTTCGGTGCGAGGACGTCCTGATTACCGGTGAGGATGATTTGTTCTCCCTTGGGTGTACGCAGCTTGACATGGGAGCCCTTGCCTCCCGGCACGACGCGACAGCCCCAGCCGCGCTCCAGTGCCTTCACCATCCCAGCGGTGGAGACACCGGGTCGCGGGTCGATACTGCCGACTGGGAAGAGTGGCCGTGCCCCGACCGGTAGGACAACGTAGATTTCCTCCGTGATATCCATCATCGAACGGATCACATCCGACGAGACTTGCCAGTGCCTAGGCGGCGTGGTGGGCGTGATCGCGCCGTCCTTCACGCGCGATTGAAGGCTGTGAAGCGCGGGTTGGAACAGGGCGTCCGCGAGGAAGTTAAGTCCCTCTCTGTAGCCCGGTGGCTGTGATGCGAAAGATGCTCGGAGGTGCGCACGCAATGCTTTGCGGAAGGGGGCGCCCAACTTTTCCTTGTATCGGGGTTCGTTGAGACGCAGATAGCTGTCTGCATTCGCAAGGCTCTCCTCGATGCAATTTGGCGTCAGAAAAGTTGGACGATAAACGTTCCACTTGTATGGCCGGTAATGGTCCTTCCCTGTACTGACAAGAAGCCGGAAGCCGAGGCTTTCGACCTTATGGTGGAACTGCTCGTGCAGGAACATCGTATAGAATGCGGCACGCAAGAGGCGCCGCACGGTCGCCGTAAAGCTAAGCTTGAGCGCCGCAACCGCCTTCCAGTCGACGTGCCACGCGATGGATAACGCCTCATGAAGAACGCACTCCTCACGGATGTAGATCCCCCAACCATGGCCGAAGAAGTGAATCGGGCAATACCAAGCGCAGATACCTTCGGGAGGCGGCCACTCGACGCGTGGTCGGTCTTCTGGCCGCCTCCACACAGTCCCGGGGCGGTCCATGATTTCGCGTAGGCGTCGAGCAAATTCGCGAACGCGATCGTCGCCGAGATCCAACACAGATCCATCATCGCCATCGATCTGCGGATACTCTTCGTCTCCAAAGACGTCGTCCAGTGATGTGGCATAGACGGTCTCACCTTCGCGTAGGCGGCCGATCTCACGCATCCCTTCAATAGGAAAAGCGGGGTCGAGCGGTTCGATGCCATGGTCTGCGAGCACGTCCAACGCGGTAATGATCTTTTCGTCGGTTGCCATGGTTCAGACTGCCCCCCCTATGTCTGCTTCTGCGTCGCGGACTGGGAGTTCACCGGACAGGAGGCGAGGGAGAAGAAGGTCGCGCGTTTCGGCAAGGGATATAGCCTCGCGTTGATTACTCAGAATTCTGTCGAGCATTGGCGTAACGAGCTTACTGAATGCCATCATGATCTCGGGCGGAGGCAGAACGAGGGAAAGACCTAGCACCGCAGAAGGACTGACACGTTGATGGCTTTTTGACGTTCCAGAGACCATTGACTCCAATCTCTGGCGAAAATGGCTCTCAGACGTGCAGCAATAGATGAAAGCGCGATTATCAGTCGAGATCGGCTGCAATACTAAAAACTCGGTGGATGCGATAGCTCGCGGCCCCAAATTCACGTCGACAAGCCATACACGTACGATTTCTGGATTCAGCTTCGACACGAGAACTGCTCCGGGCGGTACTATGAACTTGTTGCTCATAATACTGCGTCCAGCCTCCCTCACAGGGTGTCGCCCGGCATCAAAGGCTGGCAGACTATGATGCTCGAAAACCTCGTCTGGATGCTCGGTCGGAATGACGGTGGTATTGATGAGGTGAACAAGCGCCGAAAGGCTTTCATTCGCCCACCGGTCCGGTGTCCCTTCATCGTTGAGGCGATCTGGGAACAGAGCCCATAGGTCGGAGGCAAGGTAGGGCGGACGGCCCTCCATCTTCGCGCGGGTTGGGCCGAAGTCGACGAACCAGTCTTTGAAGATCGCTCGCGCCATCATTTCGAGCGTCGTGTTCATCTGTCGGTTCAGGTCGATCTTTTCGTCGAGAGCGTCGAGTATGGAGACGATGGCGCGCTGCTCTGCCAGCGAAGGAACGGCGAACGCGAACGATTTGATGATACTCTCGTTTAGGTTCGGCATCGTGGCTCCGATCGCGTGGAACTTGAACCACTCGACTGAGGCAGGTGACGCCAGAACGTGCGATAGGAACTCCGGATAAACGCTAGATGCCGGATGGTGAAGTCGGAAGCGAATAGCACCAGTTCCGCAAACAAATCCATCCTCGTCGTCGCGCACGATGGCCGACCGTCCCGTCGCTTGCACTCCCCTACGTGCAAAGAGAATATCACCCGGGCGAAGACGATGCCGCTGTAAGGATTTTGCCTTATCCTCACTTATGTTAGGCAGAACCGAGTGTTTAATTCGGCGATCTCCAATCGCCTCCGTGGGAACAACAGGAACACCGCGCACGACGTAGTCATGGGCGTGAAGCTGTGAACCGAATGGCCCGGTTTGAATTTCAGCAACTCCCGCTGAACACAGTTCACCAAGCGTCGTAGTGCGCCAGTCAGCCATTACCGAAGCCTCGCAATCCGACTGTGATCTTCTCTTGGAGTCGAAATGACTCTGCGAAGTGCCTTTCGAGGTCGGCCTTCAAGGTCGCGAATCGTTCCTCGAAAGCAACTTCATCATTCTCTACGTCTGCTGCGCCAACATAGCGCCCCGGCGTCAACACGTGACCGTGGCTCCTGATTTCTTCCAGTGATGCCGCTTTACAAAATCCCGGAATGTTCCCATTCGTGCCCGCTTCAGATTGGCCGCGCCAAGCGTGGTAGATGTCGGCAATCCTGCGGATGTCGGCTTCTGAAAGCTCCCGACGCGTTCGGTCCACCAGCGTCCCCAGCTTGCGGGCGTCGATGAACAGCACCTCGCCACGCCGGTCGCGAAGCCCGCCGCCGGGGTTCTTGTCACGGGCGAGGAACCACAGGCACGAGGGAATAGGGGTGGAGTAGAAAAGCTGCCCGGGCAGCGCGACCACACAGTCTACAACATCGGCCTCGACCATGGCCTTGCGGATCGCGTCCTCGCCGTTCTGTCCCGATGACATCGATCCGTTCGCGAGCACGACCCCCGCCCGACCGTTCGGTGACAGGTGCCACAGGATGTGCTGGAGCCACGCGTAATTGGCATTCCCAACCGGAGGGACGCCATGAACCCACCGAGGGTCCTCCCGCAACCGCTCCCCACCCCAATCCGAGATGTTGAACGGCGGGTTCGCAAGGATGAAGTCGAACCGGAGATCCCGAAGCTCATCCTTATGGAAGGTTCCCTCGTTGTTCCACCGGATATCGGCATCGATGCCCCGGACGGCGAGGTTCATCTTCGCCAAGCGCCATGTCGTGTAGTTGCTCTCCTGCCCGTAGATCGCGATGTCGCCGATCCGGCCACCGTGGCTCTCCACGAACTTTTCCGACTGGACGAACATGCCGCCCGAACCGCAACACGGGTCGTAGACCCGCCCGCGGTATGGTTCGAGCATTTTCACAAGGACCTGAACCACGGAGCGCGGTGTGTAGAACTCGCCACCCCGCTTCCCCTCCGACCCGGCAAACCCACCGAGGAAATACTCGTAGACCCGCCCGAGTAGGTCCTTCGCCTTGTCCGTGGAATCGCCGGTACCGATGCCGGAGACGAGGTCGATCAACTCGCCCAACATGACCTTGTCCAGGGCAGGACGGTTGTAGTCCTTGGGCAGGACGCCCTTCAGTTGGGGGTTCTCGGCTTCGATCGCTGCCATCGCGTCGTCGATGAGCTTTCCGATTGTCGGCTGCTTCGCGTTCGCCTGGAGATGAGACCAGCGGGCGTCCTTTGGCACCCAGAACACGGCATCGGCCGTGTATTCGTCCTTGTCCTCCGCGGCGGCGGGATCCTCGGCCAGCAAGGCCGCGCGCCTTGCCTCGAAGGCCGTGGAGATGTGCTTCAGGAAGATCAGGCCGAGCGCGACGTGCTTGTAGTCCGATGGCTCCAGGTTCTTCCGCAGCTTGTCGGCCGCGAGGAAAAGCTGCGCCTCGATCCCGAGCGGGGCAGCCCCTCCCGCCTTCTGCTTCGTGGTCTCGGCGCCTTCCGGGTTCTTTCTTGGACGTCCGCGTGGCACGTGATTGGTTCCGCCTGCAACGGGGAGGATTCGGATGTACCACCTTAACGGCAGAGCCGATGCGACGCCACTGGGGCCGGGTCGCACTTTGCGCCCGACCCCGAAATCTCTCCCGACGACGCCCCGACCAAGGGTTGGATTCTCAGTGAACGATCCGCTCCGTGTTGATCGAGAGCACAACCTCGACGGCACGCCGCAGACGCCTGACGTCCCCCTTCGATACCCGAAATAACCTCTTGAGCCCTGCGATCGTCTGGACGTCGAACTCTGGCAGGTCGGTCGCGTCGCCGACGAGTTCCGTGACGACGCTTCTCACGACGGACGGGAAAACCGAATCGAAGTGCTCCACCCTGGGCCCGCCGACGGTAATGACCTTCAAACGGGACAGCAAGGGCGCGGGCAGTTTGTCGGCCCGGTTCGCGGTCAGGATCCACGAGAGGTGCGAAAGATCGAGCGGAGACATGAGCGCTTCGTCCGGCCACTCACTCTTCGTGTCGTCTAGCATCGTCAGAAGCGTCGACCAAATCGAACCGTTGCGCGACGGCGTGTGCTTGTCGATCTCGTCGATGACCATCATTGGGTTCGCAATGCCATTGACTGCCATCGCGATCGCCGGAGCGCACGGTGTGACAGACGACCATCCCCGTGCGGTTCCTTCGAGGCTGCGGTTGTCTGAACCGGCCCCGGATTGCCGCGCGATTGGAACGCCGACGAGCTTCGCGAAGCGCGCGGCATAGAAGCTCTTTCCCGCCCCGGGGGGACCGACCAGCAGAATCGGCGGGATCCTGAAGGCGAGGTGACCGGCGGCAATCCGCATGTTCATCGACCTGCAGATCGTCTCGGTGACCTCGTGCATCCACGGAAACTCCAGATCCAAGACCGTCCGCAGAAGATCGACGGCGATCTTCGACGTGATCAGCGGCAGGGGTTTCGTCAGCACGCCGTAGGCCTTCGCGAGTTCCCTCCCTGTTCCTGCATCCGTCCCGGCGATCCCCCGGGGAAGAACGACCACAGACATGGAATCGGTGGATCGTGCAGGTTCGGCTGGCTTCGGTGGCGGAGAGCGAATTGCCTCCTGAGCCGTCTGAATGGACGCGATCGTGCGGTCGATCTGATTCCGCAGATCCTTCAGAAGCCCGCGGCGGATGCTGCTCGCATGATCAGTCTCCGGCCGGAAAGCGGTAATCAATTCCGTGAGCGTGCTCGACGCCCGAACAATCACGTTCGGTGGTCCGTTGGTCTCCGACCAGCTTGCAGCGACGTCAAAGAGTTTGGCGCGGTCGGCTCCTTCTTCGGCACATGCCTGCCCGAGAATCTTCTCGACAAGAGCGCCGACGGCCACGGCGGATCCGAAGGCCGCGGCGACCGCACACCAGGACCACGCCACATCTGAATGGGCGGCGTTCAGCATGTGCCGATCACGCGCGGCGACGGTCATCGCGATCCTGATCGCCGCCTCTTCGCTCTGTTGCACCATCAACGTAGGGAGATCGTCACCGAGGGCCTCGCGCGGCGTCACTTCGGCGAGCAGCACGATGACGCGCCCGATGTACTTCGTGAAAACCGGCCGCGGGACACGCCGCCACAACTCCAGCGCCGGGATGTCCGCCGCTTCGTCCTTCTTGACCGAGAACCGTCGCATCCAATTCACCGCGCGCAGGGGAGGAAAGGCCCCCCGCCGTGGTGCAGGGGGCGGTCACGTCTGAGGTGCCGCGGCGTGTATTCGGAGCATGTTGGGGATCGGCATCATGATCAGGGTCGGTTCCCGAAGAGCGCGACGATTTCGTCAGCAGGCGACAGAATGCGCAGGACGCGACCCGCGGCGACAACGGTGCATGTGTCTTGGACAACGTCGTCGTCGGAGATCAGCGTCACGGCAAACCGCCGAACGAAGTGTCGTCGCCCTTCGTCGTCCGTCATCAGGACGAACGCATCGCGGCTTCCCGGTTCCTTCAGAGAGCGCCCGGACCGCCTTTGTCGGCGAACAGGTACTTGGTCTGTAGTTCTGTCGGTCATCGTGCGCCCCGAACTGAATGTACCCCGAAAGGGTTCGATCAGCGGAAAGCGCGTATCCGTTGGCGATGCATGCTGGCGTCGATCATGGATCGGAACATATGCGGAACATGTGTTCGCTGTCAATCGGATCCACGCCGCAACCTGACGGCACATGACGGTGTGCTGTTTGCCGCCCAAAATCGTACCAGCAGTCCGATCGACCGTGGTCCGAAGACAATAGCAAGCTCGGGGACCGTCGCCTCGGCCATGTCCGGAAACGGTGCCCGATCAGCGCGCCACATGGCACGGAACCCATAAAGCGAAAAATCGATTGACATATCGGAGGACCGCAGTCATAAGGGGAGCATGTTTCAGCGAACCATACGCATAGCGCTCTAGAGCGCGCGTCCCATCGGCTTACTAGGCCGATGCGTGCATCCGTCGCCAAACCTCTCTCCTCATTAGCTTTTCTGACTTCACCGCCGTTTCCGGCCACGATCGTCGTGCGCCCTGACGTCCGGCGGTGCTCAGGCACCATGGGGTCAATATGACTGAAGTCCTTTCGGCAATCTGCATATGCGGCGTGACGCCTGCCCCGGACGAAACCCGGTGGACCGCCCGCATCTGCAGCGACATGCCGTTCAGGACCGATGAAGAAGCCCTACCTCCACACGCTCCCGCCGCGGGTCACTCGGGACCGTAGCTTCTCCTACCTGGCCGGGCGGGTTCGTGGTGCCGTTCCCGCGCTCAAGTCGGATACCGACACGTCTTTCACGAGTGCCGACCTTCGAGACTACCTTTTCGTTCTCGAAGTGGACCCGACCGTCATCAAATATTGGGTTCGCACCGAGACGACTGCATTCTCGATTGCAGGCGAAGTGACGAAGCACACGTTCGCCGCAAAGGTCGAATACATCGGCAACCGAACGGAACTGCACGACATCCGACAGGACCACCTCGCGGAAGAATACGTCGCTGCGGTCTCCGCCTTGCAACTCCACTTCCCCCATCGCTGGGTCCGACCTGGTGATTATCGCACTGGGCGGCGTTGGGAGAACGTTGTCCGGTTGATGCAGGCGCGCGGTCCGACTTTGGTTCCGCCCCAGTTCCCGCTTCGGCTGCTGTCGGTTCTCCGACCGGAGCCGACCCCGCTCCGCAAGGTCTTCCACGCACTGTCGGACATCGAGAACGTCGAACAACTGGTCCTCCGCGCCATGGCGACAGGCGGGATCGGTTTCGACCTCGATGAAGAGATCGGTCCGGACATGGCGATCTGGATGGGGAGGACCGGTTGATGCCTTGTTCGATCCGCTTCCAGGAGAACGAGATCGTTCTCATCGACGGTGAGGCATACCGGTTCGCGCGGAAGGTGGGGTCCGAACACCTGTTCCAGAAGCGCTCGAATGGTCAGAGGCTGACGCTCTCATGCGCTCAGATCCGGGTGCGACTTGTTGCCAATACGATGGAAATCATCGGCTTTCCACCTAAAGGAAAGTCGGATGAGGACCTTGCTCCGCGTGATGAAATCATGCTGAGCCAACATGAGAGACGAGTGAGGTTCTTGCGGTCCCAGTTCGTTACGCTTGCTCAATCATCGTATCCCCACGGTTTGAGATTGAGGGAGGCAGCCTATATTATTGCGAACTATAAGAATGCGAAATACAAGTTGAAGGACGAGAACGGTCAGGACCAGCCTGTCCCAAGTCCCGCCTCGCTCGTCAAATGGGTGAAGCGGGCGATGGCGACCCGCAATGATCCGCGGCAGCTTGCTCCGGAGACTTCCAAGCGCGGCAACCGGACGCGCCGGATGCCGCAGGAACTCATCGATCTGATCGACAGGGCCATTCGCGAAGTCTTTCTCAGCGTGACACGCCCCAACCTTGGCGCGGTCTGTCGGCAGCTTGAGGCGGATGTCATCGAGCACAACGCGAAGCCGGGCATTGAGAAGCTCAAGGTGCCGAGCAGGACAACGGTCTCGAAGGCGTTGAACAGGTATAGCCCCGAGCTTCTCACTGCCTTGCGCCTGGGGAAGGTCGAACATCGAGCGCGTCACGTCGAAGTCGGCACGGCCGAGACGACGATGGCAATCAACGAACGTTGGATGATCGACAGTCACAAGATCGACCTGGAAGTGCTGGGCGACGGATCGGAGAAGCCCTATCGCCCCTGGTTGGTGGCGGTCATGGACTGCCATTCCCGTGCGATCGTCGGATACAGCTTCTGTCGCCAGCCCAATACAAATGCCGTTCGCATGGCGTTGAGGAACGCCTTCCTGCCAAAGGAGGCGATGGAGAACCGCTTTCCGGGGATCGCCGCAAAGTGGCCGATGCACGGGATGCCGCTGACGCTCGTCTGCGACAACGGATCAGAGTTTAAGAACAAGGCCGTCGAGACGTTGATGAACAAGATGCTGATCACGACCGACTTCAATGCGCCTTTCGCTCCATGGCTCAAGGGAATGATCGAGCGGCTATTCCTGACGATTGAAGAGAATGCGTTCAAGGACCTCCCTGGCGCCCGTGCCCCGTTCGTAAAATTGACCGATGACAATTCAGTCCGGACCGTTCCCGTTCTGAAGTTGGCGGATGTGGAAGAGAGGTTCGTGCGCTGGATCGTCGATGTCTACCATCGCGAACTTCACGGTTCTCTGGAGACCAGTCCACTGGAGGCGTGGAAGAAGTCCGCTCAAAAGTTCCCTCCAAAACTGGTTTCTTCTCGGCTGGCCGACGATGTTCTGAAACTGGCGGTGGCTCGTGAAGTCACCCCCAAGGGCATCAAGTTCGAAACGCTGTATTACCGATGCCCGGAGATCGACTCCGTTATCGGAAACGGAGAGACGGTCAGCATCCGCATCGACCAGGGGGACCTCGCGAACATCGAGGTACTGCATCCCTTTGAGAGGAAGTATCTGCAGGCGCCCATCCGTCCAGAGTATCGAAAGTTCGCTGATGGCGTTTCGCTAGCCGACTACATGTGGGCGAAAGCTGAGAGAAGATCTTCGCGTCGCGCATATCGACAAGGTGTTGAAGATGGCATCGCATCGGCCAATAAGGACTCCAGCAATTTCAGAACCGAGGCCTTTAACGAATCGACCCGCGTTCGCGAGGAACTCAAGAAAGACCGCAAGTTGTCGGACGTGCTGAAAGATACGGAAGACAACGGCGCCGTCGATCCCTTTGCCGATGCAAGCGAGATGCCTCCTCAGGGTCCGGGACCCGATCAGGCGACGTCGAGCAAGGGAGCGAGTGACGACGCAAAGAGCGCCGAACCGGCCCCAAGCGCTCAGGCAACGGAGGAACCGCAGAAGGCTCGGCGACCTCTGAAGACGACGATCCTGCCCAAGGAGAATCAATGACTGAATTCACTGATGATCGCCTCACGAGGTTCGATGGAACGGTAATTGAGACAAAGCAACTCAGGACCGTTCTGGATGAAATCGACCTCCATAAGCGCTTCGGAAAGCAACATAGTGAGGCACAGTGCCTGTTGCTGACGGGCGGAGCCCGGGTCGGCAAGACATTCACGTTGCAAAGGTACATGGCGGACTTCCCGAAAAAGTGGGTCGACAATGAGGGGTGGCAACGCCCGGTGATGAAGACGAACGCGCCGATCGGATGCACGCTTAAGGCGTTGTCGGCGAAGATCCTTTCCGAACTTGGGGGGATTGAGAAGCGAGGCGAGAGAGAGGAGGCGCAGACCAACCGAGTAATCGAAATGCTGCGGACCCAGAAGGTCGACCTCTTGATGATCGACGAAGCTCATCACATGATGAAGAGAAATACAGAGAACGTGATCTGGGATGCGTCAGAATGGTTGAAGGAACTTCTCAATTCGAATGTCTGCTCTATCGTCCTGGCAGGTCTGCAGCGTACAGTCCGCCTCTATGAGGTTAATCCACAGTTACAGGGTCGCAGCGGCGGCATGATCGAACTGACGGGTTTTCGATGGAACGATCCTGAGGAGCGGAGCGAGTTCATTGATGTGATTGCCACGCTGCATGAGATCCTCGAACTCGCCGGGGGCGTCGACCTGACGGAGGAGAGGGTCTTCACGAGGATTTTCATGTTGACCGACGGCCATGTCGGTCTGATCAAACGGCTCATTCGCGGAGCATTCATTCGGTCGATTCAGGCCGGTGACACGGGTCTTTCGTGGGCCGCATTGGTCGCGTCTGCCGATGCGCTCATCCGCGGTCGCTCGCAGCCGATGCAGAACCCGTTCCGCATCGAAGATCAGCAGATCCGGATGACGGTCCCATGATCGTCGGTGACCATCCAGTAACCGAACCGAAGGGCAATCCGTTTCGCGTCCCGTCCGTCGTCCCGCCCATCGCTGGCGAGAGCCTCCTTGGCATCCTGTTGCGGCACGTCGAACGAAACTCCCTTTGGAGCGTCAAGCCCCTGATCGACAGAATGTCCGCAGGTGCGCGGACGACGGACAAGATCCCTTTCGACACAAAGGCCGTCTCCGCCGTCGCTGACATGCTTTCCCTCAACGCTGCAGATGCCTTTGCAGCGGCACACGTCGAACCGGAAGGCTCCTATCATCTTGTTGGAAAGCGGGTTTCGACGCGGTTTTTAGCGACAACCCACATGTCGTTCTGTCCGGCTTGCCTTGAGGAGGCGGCGTTTCATCGTGCGGTGTGGAACCTGTCCGTCGTTCCCCTGTGCGTCCGGCATCGCTGCCTCATCCGTTCGTCGTGTCCAAGGTGCGAGGCTCCCGTCGGATGGTTCCGCGCACGTCTTCTCGAATGCCCCTGTGGTCATGATCTTCGGTCGGCGCCGCATGTCACCGTCGATACGGGCCTTGGTTTGGCCCGCCATGTCGATCGGTCCCTAAGGCTGGCATCCCCTGACGGGACTGCGCTCACGGTCGCTGACGAGATCGGGATCGAAGGATTCCTGGACATGGTCTACGTCATCGGGTGGCGGATGGTGGGCAAAGCCGCACCTCGACAGCCGTCGAGATTTGCACTCCGCAATCCAAGAGAGATCCTGGCCGTAATGGACGAGGGATGGGCAGCCTGTAATGATCTTCCTGGTTCATTCGTCAGCGCCCTTACAATAATCCGCGACCATGTTCGTGCAACACGAGGGCCACAGGAAAACGTCCGTGACGCCTTCGGCTCTATCGGCAATTGGATCAATGAGCGGTATCACGGTCCTTGGGGGAAACTTCTCCACCAGATTTACGATGATCATGCCGTGGTTTTGGCTGGTCTTGAACGCCAGTCCTTTGGGGCTCGGAGGTACAAGCGTCGATCTCGTGTCGGGAGATGAGCCGAGGGCCGTCAATCGTCGGGGCCGATCTCCTGACGGTCCGTATCATCCGACCTCCACTTGAGAAGACAAGCCTCGATCATCTGAGGGTATCCATAAATCTCTGATGTTCTTGCCGCCTCCAAAGCGAGGTCAGCGAGTTCAGAGAACGGTTGCTGTCTGAGCCGATAAAATAAGCGGATCAGATCTGATGAGTGTCCACGCTCTAGTATTGAGCGGATCGTCGTGACATGGTCGTATTCATCGGGGACAATCAGATTCTGGTGTTTCATTTTTTATGACCCCAATGCGTGAGTGACGACAGATATCTGATTTAATGTTGATCTCAGCGTGAAGTGTAATCTTCGTTAACGAATTATGTCGTCCATCTCTTGCCCTGATGGGGTTCATCCTGGGCATGACAACGTTCTCGATCGGAGCTTGGCTCCTGAACCTTTCTTTCTCGGCAATGGTTCAGGGGGCCCAGGTCGGTAATTTCATCGGCCTCGTCGGATGGGTGGTGAACGTCGTCCTTCTTTGCTTCCTGCACTGGCAGCTTGCCGTTCGCTCATTCTCACTCTGCCATCAGATCCCTGATCGCGTGTCTCAGTGGTTCGGTGCCCACGCCTCGAACCTCGGCGAAGAATCCGACTTCGGTGCAGCCAAAGGATTCGTCGGCGGTATCGTCACAGGCAAGCTGGCTGGCGGTGTCGGCCAGGGCGTCAAGGGCGTCGTGGGGATGCCGAGCGCGATTGGCGACATTCAGGAGAAGAAGGCTGAACGCGAATTCCGTCAGGGCCAGAGGGCTGCAGCAAGCGCTCCAAAAGTAGACAGCGGTGATGACCCCAAGGGACCACCGGGTGGTGGGGATGGCAAGGACGGAAAGAACAAATGAAAAAGGGGGCGGTTTTCCGCCCCCTTCTCTTTTCCCCGATCGAAACCTCAGTCGAGGTAACGGTCGGGGATGGATATCCCGAGTTCGGCGGCCTTCTTACGGAAGGCAGGCTCGTAGACCTTGATCCGACCCACGGTCTTCTCGCCACCCTCGTCGTACCGAATGCCAGTCCCCTTCGCCCACTGGCTGGCAGGGTTCTCGGCCTTGTAGGCATCGACCATGGCAGCCAGACCCTCCGAAGCGCACTGCTCCAGAGCCAGCTTCCGCGTCAGGTTGGCGACCTGAGCCTTCAGGGTCTCGATGCTCTGGAGAGCGATCGCGAGAGTTTGCTCGGTTTCGAAGGCAGCCCGGCGATCCTCACGGGCCATGTTCTTGGCATGAAGCTCCTGAGCCGCCTCCCAGGGCGCCCGGCCAAGCTGCTCGCCGACCAGATAGCCAAGCGCGAAATCGGAACCGTTGCTCATGGAACCCTCCTGCGACGATCGCTGTCGGTTATTCTTTCGATTGTGCAGAAGACCGTCAGGTTGGGCAAGAAGGCTGGGAAGCGCGGGTTCCGGGCGGGGTGTGTAGGGCACAGCGGATCGCAAAGCGCGCGGAGACACCATGACTGCACGCTTCCACCCGCCATGGCCGCGAGAACGCCAAGGTACGTCAACATTCTTGTTTCAGGTCAATGGCTTACTCGATTTATGGTGTCAGAATGACTCTGTTTATGGTTGGAGTCACACCCGTCATCGACGGGGGATGCGACGTGGCATCCCCCTCGACGTCACGCCGTCACGCCGGCGCGGCGCTCCGGCCGATGGTCCCCGCGAGCGCGTCGCCGAGGCGACGCTCCTGCTCCGTGGTGAGCGACGTTCGCAGGATCCTCGCCCCGCGGTACTTCTCCAACTCGGGCAGCACCTTGTCCGGGTTGACCTTGCGGATAAGCACGAACAGGGCGGAGGTGCCGGGCTCCAGCGTTCCGGCCAGCTGGCGGATGTAGTCGTCGGGGATGCCGTAGTCGGCCACCGTGCCGGCGAGCGCCCCGGCTCCGGCCCCGACCGCGCCCCCGACCGCCATGCCGGCGAGCGGGTTGAGAAACAGGAGGCCGACGAGCGAGCCCCAGAGCATGCCGGAGAGGCCTGACCCCGCCGCGCCGATGGAGACGAGGTCGACCGCCTGCTTCAGCCGCACCCGGCCGTCCGCCTCCCGGACGGCCACGCACGCGTCCTCGAGGTCGATGAGGTAGTCCCGCTGAAGACGGCGCAGATCGTCGAGAGCGCGATCCGCGGTTTCGCGATCGGGAAAGCCTATGCAGACGAGATCGGGCATCGCGTCGCCTCCTCAGCGCGTCGGTGCGGGCGCCGGCGCCGGCATGGCGTCGCTCGCACCTGAGGTGGGACCCGCGGGGGCGGTCGCGTCGCCGGTCGTGGACGGCGCCAGGACCCGCCAGAGCAAGAGGCTGAGGACCACCAGACCGACGATCCAAACCCATTTCGGCATGTCGCCGCGTCCTGCGGCCGCCCCCGTGCCCGTCCCGGCCGTGGTGCCCGCCGACCCCGCCGTCGACCGCGTCGTTCCGTCTTCCGGCGTCGTGTAGACGCCCGATGTCTTCACCGGGTCGGCCATGGTTCACCTGTCGTTTCGGCTGCGCACTCGCGGATCGCCAACAGGTGCGGCCGGCGGAGGTTCCGTTCAGCCGGGGCGGCGCACGGCGAGCCAGCAGCCGAGATCGCAGCACAGGTCGAGGAGGTGGTGTGCCCCGTCGTCGGCCACGGCGATCCCGGCCTCCGCCGCCTGCCGCGCGAAGGCCGCCGGATCGGGGACCGTCGCCGTCAGGATCGCGACGAACGGATCGGCGGGCCAGGGCGCCCGGGCGACCGCCTCCGGCAGGCCGCCGCGACCGGCGACGACGATCCGGCCGCCGC
>VYKX01000116.1_pt1 | contig 23366 bp, 24 predicted proteins | sample 5114471 | NCBI WGS metagenome assembly VYKX01 (sample SAMN12291785, study PRJNA351875) | freshwater metagenome | isolation source: freshwater lake | place: USA: Michigan, Gull Lake | collected 2013-08-08
ATGGCCGCGGCGGGTCGTCGTCACGCTGCCGCGGCGGATGACGGGTTGGCGGCCGCGTCGAGGGCGCCGCCGCAACTGCTGCCTTGGCCCGCGGTGCAGCCGTAGCAGTGGTCGGCCACGCGAATGGCCTCACCCACGCCACTGGTCGACAGCAGGTCACTCAGGTGCGGTCGCGCCCGGCCATTCATCCGCGCGTGCAGGCCGAGCATCTGATTGAAATCGCAGTCGTAGAGGTCGCCCTGCCAATCGACGCTGACCATGCTGTTGCACATCACGGTATGCAGGTTGTCGGGGCGGTAGGCGCCCTTGAGCAGTTCGAGATACGTCTGGAACGTGCCCTTGGAAATCAGCGTGCTGCCGAAGCGCTGGATCGGCATGTTGGTCAGTGCGTACAGGTGGTTGAAGCGAATACCGAAGTGCTGCTGCAACTCGCGCTTGTAGTCGGCCTCGAGCGCGGCTTGCGGCGGCGGCAGCGACGGACCTTGCGGGTTGTAGACGAGGTTGAGCACCAGCTGCGAGCCCTCGGCGCCGTAGCCGAGCGCATTGAGTCGCTGCAGGCCCGCGATGCTGCGGTCGAACACACCCTCGCCGCGCTGACGGTCGACATTGGCCACCGAATAGCAGGGCAGGGAGGCCACGACCTCGACACCTTCACCCGCGAGGAACTCGGCCAGGTCTTTGTGCCCGGGCTCGGACAGGATGGTGAGATTGCAGCGGTCGATCACCCGCACGCCCAGGCGGCGTGCCCCATTCACCAGTCGGCGGAAATCGGGGTTGAGTTCCGGCGCGCCGCCGGTGAGATCGAGCGTTTCGATGCCCCGCGTGCGCAGCACCTGCAGCACCAGGTCGATCGTGTCGCCATCCATCGCCTCGGTGCGGTTCGGCCCGGCATTCACATGGCAGTGCAGGCAGGACTGGTTGCACCGATAGCCCAGGTTGACCTGAAGCGTGTCGAGACGGGCGCGCTTCAGGCGGGGGAAATCGGTCTGGGTCAGCAGGTGAACGGTCTCGTGCATGAAGCTTCCTCAAGGGCGATGCTGCCGGACGGCGGCTTGGCTTTCGCCTGACTTTAGGCGGCGCGTTGGGCCGCTGCCAGACGATTGCCCAGCTTTGTCGATGGGAATGTCGCCGGCCTTACGCCTGAGCTTGCGGGGACTTGTGACCTTGCCGTGAGGACCTGCAGGCGAGCATCCCGCAGAATCATCCGAACGTTGCCCCTCGGCTGAATCCACTGCAAACGCGGACCCATCCCATGCACGACATCGTCAAGAACTACTACGGCCAGCAGTTGCAGAGCTCGGCCGATCTCAAGACCAGCGCGTGCTGTGACATCAGCAGCGTGCCGGATTGGCTCAAGCCACTGTTGGCGCGCATTCATCCCGAGGTGCTGGCGCGCTATTACGGTTGTGGCCTGATCTGTCCGCCGCTGCTCGAAGGCTGCCGCGTGCTCGACCTGGGTTGTGGCAGCGGTCGCGACGTGTACGCCCTGGCGCAGCTGGTGGGTCCGCGCGGCGAGGTGGTGGGCGTGGACATGACCGACGAGCAGCTGGGCATCGCGCAGCAGCATCTGGGCTTTCATGCCGATGCCTTTGGCTACCGCAACGTGCGCTTTCTGCACGGCTACATCGAACGCCTGGACGAACTGGGCCTGAAGCCGGGCAGCTTCGACGTGATCGTCTCGAACTGCGTGGTGAACCTGTCGCCTGACAAGGACGCGGTGCTCGGCGGTGTGCAGCGCCTGCTCAAGCATGGCGGCGAGTTCTATTTCTCTGACGTCTATGCCGATCGCCGCGTGCCTGAAGCGGTGCGCAACGACCCGGTGCTGTATGGCGAATGTCTGGGCGGCGCGCTCTACTGGAACGACTTCCTGGGTCTGGCCAAACGTCATGGGTTTGCCGATCCGCGCTTGCTGACCGACCGTCCGCTCGAGGTGACGGACACGACGCTGGCCGCGCGCACCGGTGCCATCCGCTTCTACTCGGCCGACTACCGGCTCTTCAAGCTCGACGCGCTGGAGAGCGATTGCGAAGACTACGGTCAGGCCGTGATCTACCGCGGCAGCGTGCCGCAACAGCCGCTGCGGTTCACGCTCGACAAGCACCACGACATCGACACCGGGCGCGTTTTCCCGGTGTGCGGCAACACCTGGCGGATGCTTCACGACACGCGCTTTGCGCCGCACTTCGATTTCATCGGCGACTTCAGCCGCCATTTCGGACTCTTCGAAGGCTGCGGCAGCGCGATGCCGTTCGACAGCACGGCTGCCGCGATGGGAACAGCGGCCTGCTGCTGAAGACCGCCCGCCGGTGATTCAGCCGGCGACCTCTGGATGCAAGACCTCCAGGACCGCAGGCATCAGGACCGCCGTGGCCACCCTGCTGGTGTGCAAGGTGCCTGTGCCCCGTGGCTTTCTTGTCAGGCCGGGTTCAGTCCAGCAGCACCAGGTGCCCGTCGTCCCGGGCCGCCTTGATCGCATCGAGAGTCAGCGCCACCGAGCTCTGCCCGCGACTGCCCCAGATGACGTCGATCGAGCGGCCGCCCATGCTCTCGATGAGGCAGGGACCGATGGGGATGTTCTGCTTCCTTCCGCTGCCGGATCGGTAGGCGACCGGACCGGTGATGCGGGCGCGGTGTGTGGTGAGGCCCGTGACCGCTTGCTGTGAGGCGCTCATGAGGCGTGCTTCGCTGGCGAATCGGTCTTCATGGGGGTGTGTCCGGTGAGGTGACGGGAACCCGAGGATGTGTTGCCGCAACGAGCCGGTCTGTACGAAAGCAGACCTTGAGCGCACGTGTTTGTCCTCGAAGTGCCTGCGGCGGTGCGCTACCGCACTGTGCGTTGCGTTCGGCGCGCCCAAGATGCGAGAGCATCGGCGGCCTGAGGGCACTCGACTTCGAAAGCACCCCATGGAGTTCAAGGACTACTACGCCGAACTCGGCCTCACCTCGGCCGCCTCGCAGGACGAGATCAAGCGCACCTACCGCAAGCTGGCCCGCAAGTACCACCCCGATCTCAGCAAGGAGCCGAATGCCGAAGCCCGATTCAAGGACGTGGCCGAGGCGCACGAGGCCCTGATCGACCCCGAGCGCCGAGCGGCTTACGACGAGATCGTGCGGCGCCGCGCCAGCGGCGAGCGCTACGACCCGTCAGGCGGGGACGGCGGCTTCGAGTTCAGCGGCCGTGGCGGAGACGGCATGTCGGGCGGCGGCGCCGACTTCAGCGACTTCTTCGAATCGTTGTTCGGCAGCAGGGCAGGGCGCGGTGCCGGCGGGCAGCGCCATGCGGGCGGTGCGCGGTCGATGCAGGGCAGCGACCACCATGCGCGCCTGAGCATCAGTCTGCACGACGCCTATCGGGGCGCGCAGCGAACGATGTCGCTGCGCATGCCGGTGATCGACGAGCAGGGGCGATCCGTGATGGTCGAGCGGCAGCTCGACGTCAGCATCCCGGCGGGGGTGCGCGCCGGCCAGCACCTGCGGCTGCAGGGTCAGGGCGCCGCAGGCGAGGGCGGCGGCCCGGCAGGCGATCTGTACCTGGAGATCGATGTGGCGACGCACCCGGTCTTCAGGCTCGACGGACGTGATGTGTACTTCGACCTGCCGGTCACGCCGTGGGAGGCGGCCCTGGGCGCGAGCGTTCAGGCGCCGACGCCGGGCGGGCTGGTGCAACTGAGTGTGCCGCCCGGTTCGACGCAGGGACGCAAGCTGCGACTCAAGGGCAAGGGCCTGCCCGGCGCGCAGCCCGGTGACCTGTACGCCGTGCTGGCGATTGCCGTTCCCGCGTCGCCGGCCGAAGCCGAGAAGCTGGCCTGGCAAGCGCTGGCGGCCGCGTATCCCCTCTACAACCCCCGCGCCGCGCTGGAGGCCTGACGACCATGGCTCAAACCTTTCGCTACGTCACCCCGGTCGTTGTCGAAGACCAGGTGGCGTTCACCTTCACCGCGTTGTGCCGCGCGAGCGGTGCCGACGAAGCGCAGCTTCGCGAACTGGTCGACGAGGGCCTGCTGCAACCCAACGGACGCAGCCCCGACGACTGGGAGTTCAGCGGCCAGGCGCTGCCCCGCGCGAGGCAGGCATTGCGCCTTGCGAGCGACCTTGGACTCGGCGTGTCGGGCGCGGCGATCGTGATGGACCTGCTGGACGAGATCGAGAGCCTGCGGGGGAGTGTGCGCAGGGGGTGAGTGGGATGGTGGTGCCGCCTGAAGCGCAGTGCGGATCGCCGCGCTGAAGAACGATTGATGCATGCTGCCGTCTTGGCGCATGCCTCCATGGAATGATGTCGCTGAAGGTTGCTGCGAGGAGAACGACTTGAGCACGATGCTGGAAGACCTGACCGTACAGGCGATGAAGCTTTCGCCAACGGAACGCACCGAACTGATGGAGCGCTTGGCCGATTCGGTTCTACCCGCTTCGCCTCTTCATCCCGCTTGGGAAGCTGAGATGGCACTGCGCGTGGCAGAGATGGAAGCCGGCATCACCGCGTCGATACCTGCCGAACAGGTCCTTGCCGAACTGCGCGGCGTGAGCAGCGAGGCCATCCCGCGCCCGCCGATGAAGGCGGGCGATGCCCGGTTTCCACCGGTGGGTCGAGGAAGGTCACAAGGTTTCAATCCGCGCCCGCCGATGAAGGCGGGCGATGCCACGCATCTCACCCTTGATGGTCCACACAGGGTGGTTTCAATCCGCGCCCGCCGATGAAGGCGGGCGATGCGTCATGAAGTTCGGCGACCTGACGCACGCCCAGTTCGTTTCAATCCGCGCCCGCCGATGAAGGCGGGCGATGCCGCGCACGATGGGCCAGATGCTGCCAGACACAGCGTTTCAATCCGCGCCCGCCGATGAAGGCGGGCGATGCGCGTAGCTGCCTACTGCTGCCGCCAGTACCGAGAGTTTCAATCCGCGCCCGCCGATGAAGGCGGGCGATGCGATTGCATGGGAAAAAGTGCCATCAGTCATTGACGTTTCAATCCGCGCCCGCCGATGAAGGTGGGCGATGCGCCGTCACGCTGTTCCGTTACAGCATCTCGGCAGGTTTCAAGCCGCGCCCGCCGATGAAGGCGGGCGATGCCAGACGGCCCGTTGATGTCAGGGGTGTCATACGGTTTCAATCCGCGCCCGCCGATGAAGGCGGGCGATGCCTGCCGCCGCCGGTGCCGGTGCCGGTGCCAGGTGGTTTCAATCCGCGCCCGCCGATGAAGGCGGGCGATGCTGCTGAGTCCGAGTGCCTTGGCGACTTTGGATGGAGTTTCAATCCGCGCCCGCCGATGAAGGCGGGCGATGCTGTGCCCATCGACATCATCGACGCCCAAGCGGTTGTTTCAATCCGCGCCCGCCGATGAAGGCGGGCGATGCGCCCCGATTCGCCATGGATCGAGTGGGCAAACCAGTTTCAATCCGCGCCCGCCGATGAAGGCGGGCGATGCAGCACTCACGCGCCGCCGCTTCGCCCGGAGTGGCGTTTCAATCCGCGCCCGCCGATGAAGGCGGGCGATGCTCCAGCCGAACGCATACGCGCTCGACAGAATGCGTTTCAATCCGCGCCCGCCGATGAAGGCGGGCGATGCTGCCGACTGCGAAGCCACCGCTGCTTGGGTACTGGTTTCAATCCGCGCCCGCCGATGAAGGCGGGCGATGCCTGCTCGCGATCTTCCTGCCAGAACGCGCCAAGTGTTTCAATCCGCGCCCGCCGATGAAGGCGGGCGATGCCGTCGGCGAGATCCCAGCCGACCACCATGTCGAGGTTTCAATCCGCGCCCGCCGATGAAGGCGGGCGATGCCAGTTCATGCATGGTCGTGGCATTGACCAGGCGCGAGTTTCAATCCGCGCCCGCCGATGAAGGCGGGCGATGCATGGCATTTGCGACGGGAGCGCTCGTCTTCAAGGTTTCAATCCGCGCCCGCCGATGAAGGCGGGCGATGCGAGGTTCCCGAAGGCGTTGATGGCGTTCCAGATCGCGTTTCTATCCGCGCCCGCCGATGAAGGCGGGCGATGCCGGTTGCCAGCAAGCCCTCGCCTTTGCAGACATCGTTTCAATCCGCGCCCGCCGATGAAGGCGGGCGATGCGGGACAGCTCAAGCGGCAACTACGTCAACTGCTTGTTTCAATCCGCGCCCGCCGATGAAGGCGGGCGATGCGGCCCTGATAGCTGCGCATGGCAAGGCGAGCGAGGTTTCAATCCGCGCCCGCCGATGAAGGCGGGCGATGCGGCCCTGATAGCTGCGCATCGCAAGTCGAGCGAGTTTCAATCCGCGCCCGCCGATGAAGGCGGGCGATGCACGTTCGCCGCCCGGCGTGTGCTCAGGGGCGGTCGTTTCAATCCGCGCCCGCCGATGAAGGCGGGCGATGCGGTAGATCGACGCTCTCTACCCCTGTTCGTTGCGTTTCAATCCGCGCCCGCCGATGAAGGCGGGCGATGCGCTGAGGCCGAGTGCCTTGGCGACTTTGGATGGAGTTTCAATCCGCGCCCGCCGATGAAGGCGGGCGATGCACGTTCGCGACAGGCGTTACGACGATCACGGTGTCGTTTCAATCCGCGCCCGCCGATGAAGGCGGGCGATGCGTTCGAAATCGACAGGGTGATAGACGTCAGCATGTTTCAATCCGCGCCCGCCGATGAAGGCGGGCGATGCGTCGCCGCAGGGCGCTCGCCGCCTGCTTCTCGTGGTTTCAATCCGCGCCCGCCGATGAAGGCGGGCGATGCTTGACGCTCAGCGATGGCGTCTTGTTGATGCTGATGTTTCAATCCGCGCCCGCCGATGAAGGCGGGCGATGCAAAGAGTTGCTGCTGCCGATAGTGGCGCGATGACGTTTCAATCCGCGCCCGCCGATGAAGGCGGGCGATGCTGCCGTTGCCGAGCTCACGGTTGAACATCGAGTTGTTTCAATCCGCGCCCGCCGATGAAGGCGGGCGATGCGTCGGGACACGGAATCGTCGTTGGTGACTACGTGGTTTCAATCCGCGCCCGCCGATGAAGGCGGGCGATGCCTACTATTGCGGCGGCGGTGCGGACCATCTATCGTTTCAATCCGCGCCCGCCGATGAAGGCGGGCGATGCTCGTCGATCTGGATGGTTGTTCGAACACTGCGCGGTTTCAATCCGCGCCCGCCGATGAAGGCGGGCGATGCGCTTCCGCGGCAAGTCCGCGACAGCAAAGGAATTCTGCAGGCTTGTGCGCGAACCTTCGTCCTCAATCGGTGACCGTCCGCGTTGCGCCCGTCGAAACTCGAAATAAGGTGCGCGGATCAAGGGCGCACCTTGTGCGCGAACCCATGCGGATGGCGGCAAGCACTCGGGGTTCGCGTTGCTCGGCCGCTCGGCGAGAAGGGCTCTCACAGGATCAGTGGCCCTTGGAAATCGATCGCCTTGAAATGCCCGTACTCGCGGACCTCTGCGCTATGTGTTCCGGGCAGGCGGTAAAGCCGCAGGCAATCCTGCGATTCGTCGATCTCGGCGCGAAGTCGACGCTCGAGCGTTTCGAGTTGCGCGAGGTCGATCTGGCATTCGAAGACCGACTTCTGCACCCGCTGCCCTGTGGATTCGCAGACCTTGGCGACGCGTCGCAGTCGCCTGCGACCTTCGCGTGTCTCGGTGTTGACGTCGTAGCAGACGAGGACCAGCACTGCGGTGACCTCACTTGACAACAAACGGCACGTAGGTGCCCAGCTGGCCATCGGCGTCGAGTTCGCCGCGCACCGCGCGTGCAAGTAGTCTGGCCTGTACGAGGGGGGCGAGACCGAGCGCAATGGGCTCAACAAGCAAGGGGTGCTGAAGCAGATCTTGCTTGCGCTCCTGAAAGGCCACAAGGACCGCTTTGCGAGCAGCGGCCTGCAGGCTGACGGCACCGCCCTCGCGTTCGACGAAGTCTGTTGCGCTCAGTTGCTGGCGGTTGATGAGGGTGAGCGCCAGACGATCAGCAAAGGGCCGGAACTCCTCCATCAGGTCGAGCGCGAGCGCTGCGCGGCCCGGGCGCAGGGCATGCAGAAAGCCGACTTGGGGATCAAGGCCTACGGTCTCCAAAGCGCTGCGGCAGTCGTTCATCCACAGGCTGTACAGGAACGAGAGCAAGGAGTTCAACCGGTCGCGCGGCGGGCGACGGCTGCGTCCATCTCGCAGGTTGAAGTGTTCGCGCGCATCGGCCCGCACAAGCAGGTTCAGTCCTGCAAAGTGTTCGCGGGCAGCCTCACCCTCGACGCCACGCAGGGTGTTGAGGTCGGTGCAATCGGGCAGGCCGCGCAGACTCGCGGCCAGGTTCTGTGCGCAGCGGGTCAGGGTGGCGGCATCGGCTTCGACCTTGGCTTCGCGGGCGCCACGCAGCAGCACCGCACGCGCGTTGCGAACTTTGCCGGCCACGAAGCTGCGCCCGAGCCCAAGAGTGCGAACCGGATCGAGGCTGGCCTGGTGCTGGGCGCGGCGAAGCAGCACATTGCCGGCGGTGGGGCCTTCGAGCCGAGCTTGAAAGCGACCATGTTCGTCCAGCAGCACCAGCGCAATGCCTTGCTGCGCCAGTTCGTGCATGAGCGGCGTGGACAGCTGGATGTGGCCGAAACAGACGACCGCATGCAAGTGGTGCAGCGGCACTCGCAACTTCAGCTCGCGCTCGTGCTCCACGGCAAGCGTCTGGTTGTCCAGCCGAACATAGGTCTGCGGCGTCGTGAGGTAGAGAGTGTTCAGCAGGTGCATGAGCCGGTGTCACAGATCCGCATCCGGGTCGAACAGCGCGGCGCGCGCCTGGCGCAGCGCGGGCGACTCGGCTGCCTCGGGCTGGCAGCGTTCATGAAGCGAGCAGGCTTGGCATCGCTGGCGTGCGAGTTCACCGCTCAGCGGCGGGGGCAGGCGTTCTGATGCGAGCATGGCGCCCACTTCAGCGGCCACGTGCGCCACTCGCTGGCGCAGTGCCTCGTCAACGGCGACAACACGGCGACGCTTCGACGTGGCGTAAAAAATGGCGCCCTCGGGCACGGCTTGGCCAGTCATGGCCTCGAGGCACAGCGCCTGCGCGGCGAGCTGTAATTCGTCACAGGCGGCAATGGCGGCGATCTTGTTGCGCGAACCATGCTTGTATTCAACCGGGTAGGGCGTGCCGGCGGATGCGAACTCGACCGCGTCGGCCTTGCCGATCAGGTTGAGCGCGTCGTGCCACAGTGGCAGGGCGCGTTCGACCCTGACGCCGTGTTCGCTTAGCAAACCCGGTTGATCGACACGCGCATGCACGGCATGGCCGCGAAGTGTGTGCAGGTTGTCGTCGAAGGCCTGCTCGAGATGAATGAGAGCGCATTGGCGCGGGCAATAGGCCCAGTGCTGAAGGGCGGATAGCGGAACCGGGTTTTCGTTGTTCATGTCACTCGCGCAGCGCCCGGCGCACGCCATAAACTGCTGGCAACGAGTAAGGAGACACGCCCCATGTCCAGCGTTGTTGACCCCAGCGAAGTTGCCACGTTGAAGCGCATTGAAGCCGCTGCCCTGCGCTTGAGTCCTGATCAGCGCGCCGCGCTGGCTGAGAACCTGTGGGCCAGCGTCGACGGCAGTGATCCGAGCGATGCCGCATGGGACGCCGAGATCCGACGCCGCATCCACGACGCTGACAGCGGTGCTGTGGAATGCCGGCCATGGGACGAAGTCATCGCTGAATTGCGAGCCAAGCACCAGGCTTGACGCGCTGCACACGTCTGCCGATGCCGACGATGTTGATCGTCCACCCGGCCGCAGTCCGCGAGCTGGATGAGGCGTTGACCTGGTGCCGCGAACGATTTGGCCGCCGCGTGTCCGACAACCTGCTGCAGCAGTTCGACCGAGCAGCAGCGCTGCTGAAGGCCCATCCAGAGCTCGGCACCGCCGACGATGCCGGCGCGCGCAAGCTGCCGCTGCCGCGATTTCCGTACACCGTGGTGTACCGCATTCAGGGCGATGGCCAGCAGGTATTGGTTCTGGCCTTGCATCATCAGCGGCGTGAAGCGGGGTACTGGGTGGAGCGGCGGTAGCGGTACGCGCTACCTAATCGCTGCGTTCAGCCAACCCGCCGCATCAGCTTGACGCCGCTCGGCATATCGGCCTCGTTCACGCTGAGCTCGTAGTCGACAAAGTTGCGTGGCGCAGTGACACCATCTTTGAGCTTGATCGAGACGCGCTCAAAGAGGCTGTGGGCATGCGCATTGCCGAGTTCGCTGTCGTGCTGGAAAACGAGCAGTGCACGCGTGGCCATTTCGCCCCGCGCGGCCGAGCGATCGTGCTCGAACATCTGCTCCAGGCCCTGCATCAGCAACTCCAGATCTTCGGCCGAGAACCCGGTCTGCTTGGCGAGAAACGCCGAGACGAAGCCGTGCGAGCGGTACAGGCCATAGGGCACGGTGTGCTTGCGGCCCATGGTGCGGTTGTCGCCGCCTTGCTTCTCTGCTTCCGCTTCGGTGGCAACGGCCATGCGGGTGATCGAATGCTCGCTGGCGACGATGGGGTCAGCCGAGCGGGCAAAGGTCATCTGTACGGGGCCGCGCACTTGGCCGCAGTTGACGCCTAGCCCCATGACCGCGCCGAATGTGCGCACGTCGAAGAAGTTCTGGCAGATCCAGGCGCGCGCCTTCTCGACACTATCTGAGCTGCCCTTGCGCTTCTTCTTCGCCTTGGGATCGTCGTCGCCGGCAAGTTCTTCGCTCGCGCCAATGGCCTCGTAGGCCTTTCGGTGGGTCTGCTCCAGTACCGCTTTTTCCTTGATGTAGATGTCGTAAGGGGGCTGCGCGCCCTTGACCAGTTGGACGAAGTTGCGCAATTTCCGCTTCAACGCCACGTCGGTCATCAGGCCGTGGCCGGTCTCGGCGTCGATGCGTGGCATGTTTCCGGCGTCTGGGTCGCCATTGGGATTGCCGTCCTTTACGTCGAAGAGCAGGACGAAGTCGAGTCGGCCGGTAATGGGTGTGTTGCTCATGGTTGGTCTCCCTGGGGTTGCTCGTTTCCGGAATCTGGGCTGGCTCGTTTGGTGAAGAAGGCCTGGCGCTGGTGGTAGTAGCCGAGCGCGAACTCACCTTGTTCTGGAAGAGTGAGCTGGCGCGGGAAGCTGCTCAGCGGCCCGAGGATGTCGCCGATCAACTTCTCGAAGTAGCCGCCCAAGCTGTCGCTGAGCTTCTTGAGGTGGGCGTTCTTCAGCCGCAGCAAGGTGGTGAACACGGCCACAGGCGTGGTGGAGGCCGCGCCGTAGTAGCGGTCGCGGATCGTGGCGTTGATGTTGGGCTGAGCTTGCTCCTGAATGCGCTCCAGCGTGGCGAAGAGTCGGCCCAGCCGGTAGGCGGGTGCGGGGTTATCCATGTCGAGGGCCTCCTTGAAAGTGGATGACGTGGAAGAGGATTCACGGGCGCGGCGGTTGAGCCAGGCCTTGAGAACGCATGCGCGCAGATAGCTCACGTCCTGCTCGGCCTTGCAGCGCTGCACCGCGCCGTTGAGCAGGCCCGCAGGCAGGGGGCAGCCTTCGAGGATGGCGCGCATCCACTCCCCCGCCAAGCGCGGCGGGATGTTGTCGGCCTTGCCTTGCAGCACCAGGCTCGTCAGCAGGCGGAACAGGGAAGGCGTCTCGGGGTCGCTGTCGAAACGCCGCGCCACGCGGATGTCCTCGAAGTGCTGCAGCAGGCGCGGCGCCAGATCGGCAAAGCGCACGCCGGGCAACCAGAACCTGATGCTGATGCGCGATGCGTTGGGCGCCAGACCGAGCACAAAGAAGCGAGTCTCGGCGTGGTCGGTGGGCAAGGTTCCAGCGCGCACGGCCGCGTAAAGGGCGCGCACTGCGTCGCGGCTCTTGTCCGGGTTGTCAGGTTCTCCAAACAAGTCGGCCAGGCTGAACTCGCCATCGAAGGGGTGGGGTGTCTCCGCCCAGAAGACGGTAGAGGTGTCGCCCACTTGCACGCGGTTGCGCGATTCACGGTCGAGCAGCGCGTTCAGCGCCGTCGTGTAGGCGAACACCGCCGCCTCGCCAACTGGCGCGTTGCGGCCTTGCTCCTTGCCATAGGAATTGAAAGCCGCGAGGTTGAAGGACACGATGTTGGCGCCCGAAGTCTGTGCGCCCCAGACGCCTTTGATCGCCCCATGCAGGCGAGCCAGCGGGCGGGGGGCGCCTTCGACCAAGCAATCCGCCAGTTCGCCAGTGGCCTGGGCAGCCGCCAGTGCGCGAATCGCAGCCTGCACGGCGGGCCGCTGGCAGATCAGCATGCCGACGTCGCCTTGCAGTTCGAAGCTGACCAGGGCATTGGCTTTCAGCATTTCCTCCCAGGCGGGCGCGAGGAGCAGTGCGTCGAGCTGCGGCGAGGCGAGAAAGGCCATCAGGGCTTGCAGGCCAGCGTCGCCTTCGGCGTGAGGTACCAAGGCCTGGACGCGAGCAAAGAAGGCGGCGGTTTGCTCGGGCAGGCGAGTGGCCCCAACCTTGGCACTGACGCCCAGGGCGTACTCGGCCGTGTCCCAGAGAAGATTGGAGGCGACACCCGAGGTTTTCTTGACGCTTTGCGGAACAAGAAAACACTGTCCGCGCGGCTTCTTGCCTTGCAGCGCCCGCGTGTCTCGTAACTGCACCGGGCTGCCGTCGGCGCGCAACTCGACGATGAAAGGGATGTCCTTCTCTTCCAAACCCGGAGAGGGGAGCCGCCGGGCGGGATCAGGGTCGCGGCTGCGGCGCTCGTAGAGCTGGGCGAGGGCTTGCAGGATCATGCGGCGGCCTCCTCCAAGGTCGGTACGTCCACCACGCCCTCCCGCATCTGCGCACGGAAGAAGCGCGGCTGCGGCGCGGCGGCGTCTGAAAAGTCCAGGTCGTGAAGCATCCAGCCGAGGTCTCGGGTCTCGGCGATTGCGGCGGGTTGAGGTGTGCCGGGCGCGACCAGCCGCACATCGGCAGCGAACTCGCGGCAGCCGAGGTAGGGCTGATTCACCCACTGGCCCTTCTCGGCGCGTCGCAGGAACATCTCCTCGTACTTCTGACGCGGTTCGCCGCTTCGCACTTCCAGCTCGGCGTGAAGGCGGTAGGCCACGTCACGCAGGAAGAGGCCGGCGCGCTGTTGGCGCTCGTCTTCGACGTAGAGCGCCAAACTGCCCTGACCGGCATTCATGGCCTGCTGCACGTTGCTCGCCGAGATCACCGCTCCAACCTCGTTGCGGCGCAGGTTGATCCAGCGGATGGGCCTCAACACCTCGATTCGCTGCACCCGCCATCGCACAGCCGGCTTCCAGAGCAAAGCTTCGAAGATCGCTCGCGTAGCAGACGGGGTGATGAGGTCATAGCTGACCCGCTCGACCTTCATCTCGGGGCGGGTGAAGCAAGCGTATTCGCCGGCGACATGCAAACAAAAGGATTGGGGCATTGGGTCTCCTGAATTCGAATGACTTGGATCCTTCGAACCGAGCACTATTGAACCAGCGTCATCGCATCCAGCGGGTCATTGCTGGGCAGCAAACCAAAGCGGCTGTCGTAGCGGCTGTCGTCGTCGAGCAAGAAGATACCGCTGGCCAGCGACGACACTGCGCGGGTCCTGAGCAACTCGTCGAGTTGGCGCTTGCGGATGTTGAGCACGTAGCGCTGCACACCGCGCAGCAGCCAGCGGTCGGTATCGCCGCGCTCAAGCTGGGCGATCAGCGGGGGCAGTTGATCGTGCCCGCTCAGCTTCCGGTGCAGGGGGATCAGCAGTGCGGCTTGATCCTGATCGTCGATGAGCTTGAACCTTGCGGCAGCGCTGCGAAAGTTGAATTCCATTGGCCCGCTGCGCTCGGCGAGCAGGTCAACGATGCCGTGAATGTCGTGGCTCTTCTGGCGGCTGTAGAAAAGCTTGAAGTAGCGCTCGAACGCATCTGGAGCCAGTGCATCAGGCAGCCCCTCAGCGCACAAACTGACCGTGGTCTCGGCGGCACTGCGTAGTTGGGCGAGCGCGTACGGGATTGGTCGGACCACCACTCGTACGTCTCCCAGCTTCCCAACGAGGCGACCCTCGCGGTTGCAGCGGCCCGCGGCCTGAGCGATGGAGTCCAGCCCGGCAAGGGATCGCCACACGACAGGAAAGTCGACATCCACCCCAGCTTCGATCAGTTGCGTGCTGATGACATGCAGGGCGGCCGTGCTACCGGCTCGCCAGCGCTCTAGTTGCGCGCGAATTTCGGCGATCACCTGCGCGCGGTGCGCCCCGCACATAGCGGCCGACAAGTGGAGCGTGCTTTCACGAGGAAGCAGGCGGGCCAGCTCGATTGCGTCCTTGCGGGTGTTGAGGATGACGAGTGCGCAAGGCTCTGCCTGAACCTGTGCTGCCAGAGCCGGCAGCTCGGTGGGCGTGCTGAGATCGCTGGGCCAGTGAATTCGTGTGCGGCGCAGTTGTGAAAAGAGCGGGTCGGGAGCGGCGACGATGCGCGTCGGCGTCGGTAACCCACGCAACGCCTTGCGCGGGTCGAAATTGCTGCGATCTGTCAGAACCGGCTGTGTCGCAGTGCAGAGAACCAGGCTGATCCGATAGTGAGCGAGCAAAACGTTGAGGGCGTCGAGGATGGGCTGGAGGAACTCGGGCGGCAGCATTTGCGCTTCGTCCAGCACGATGACGCTTCCAGCGAGTCTGTGGAGCTTGCGGCAGCGAGAGGTCCGACTGGCGAACAGCGACTCGAAGAGCTGCACGTTCGTCGTGACGATCAGGGGCGAATCCCAGTTCTCACAGGCCAGGCGCGATGCCGTGGTTTCGCCACTGGCAGCCGCGTCGGTCTGGCTGTGGTGTTCGATCACCCGACCGGCACCGAAGATCGACGAAAAGACGCTTGCCGTCTGCTCGATGATGCTGGTGTAGGGGATGGCGTAAACCACGCGGCGCATCGAATGGTGCCGCGCGTGTTCTAGAGCGAAGGCGAGAGACGAGAGAGTTTTTCCCCCGCCAGTGGGCACGGTCAGCGTGAAGACTCCAGGCGGGCTGCTGGCAACTGCGAAGCAGGACTGCTGGACATGGGCGCGTGCCACCATCACCGGATGGTCTGCCTGGTTGGCGGTGCGCACACGGTCGGCCATGGTTTGCAGATGCGCTTTCAGTTCGTCTGCGTACTGGCTCAGCGGTGGAAACCCCGCGCGGCGTGCGGCCTTGGCTGTGTCGAAGTGGGCTTCGGTGTCTAGGCAGTCGGCGTCAATCAGGGCCGAGAAGATCATTCGCACGGCCAGCGATCGGGCCATCGGCATGTTCGATCCCAGAAGGGATCGTGCTGCGGCAACCAAGGCTGACCGGCCGGGGGCAGGCATGGGCGATTCCCCATGGTCTGCCAACGCTCGCATCGCCTCGGCGTACTCAGTGCCGGCCTGTGGTTGCGCGAGCCGTGCCCACAGGCCCTGATGGTCGAACTCGGTGGGATGCGCGTCCGCGAGGCCAGCGTGGTGGCCGGCGATGACGTACTGAAGAACTCTCGCAAGCGGCGCGGCGCTGCGCGTGTCGAGCGCCTTGCTCAATTCGCTCAGGGCGTGGAGTGCGCCGGCAGCGGAGTGAGTCTTGTCGCTGCTGGGTACGCGAGCTTCGATGTGCGCGTTCGGGTCTTGCTGCACGTGCTGCTGGAAGCCTGGGCGTGCTTTTCCAAGATCGTGCCACGCACCAGCAAGGCTCGCCCAGCAGTCATCCCCCCAGGCAGCAGAGAACTCGGCAGCAAGCGTGGAGACGCTTACCAAGTGATCGTCGAGCCTGTGCCAAACACCTGAGGGGTTCTGGCTGTGAGCGATCAGCATCGGTTACTTCCTCCAAGGTCGGTGGTTGAAGTTTGAGGTTGTGGCCAGCCACCGGGTAGCCGTGATCTTCAGACTGGGTGAACGAGTGTTGAGGTTGGTGCAACCCGTACCTCCGACTCTCTCGCAACCACGGCATTGCGATCATTAGCGCTAAGTGGCTCACCAGATGAGCCTGCGAAGGCCTTTTTTTGCCGATTCGGGCAAGGTTTTTGTACGCCAACGCACGGTGCCTGAACCCGGAGGCTCGGACGCTTGCCCATGGTCCCGCCGCGCACCCTCGACATTCACACGCTCTGCGCGGTGGCGCCGGCGGTTGCTCCGCGTTCGAGGCCCGCCAAGCTCGGCTTGCTGAAGCGTGGAGCGCAGCGCTGGCTTCCGGCCTGGAGCGGGCCTCGAAACCAGCGGGGGGGCGTGGCCGTCGGTGACGAGACGGCGATGCATTCGGCATGCCTTTGAGTTCCGCTCGGCCGCGTCGTCGCTGACTGCACTGCACGATGAACGCGCTCACCAGGCTCGCCCTCGGGCTCACCGGCCAGTACAAGGCCACACACGCATTCGCTGATCCCGGCAGCGAGGCTCGAGGCGTACGCCCATGCCGCTGCCGGCGCGATGGCACAGAACGTCTACCTCTACTGCGCTTCGGAAGGCCTGGCCACGGTCATTCGCGCCTGGTTCGACCGCGACGCCCTCTCGAAGGCGATGGGGTTGTCGAATGACCACCAGTTGCTGCTGTCGCAGACGGTCGGTGGGATCAAGGCCGCCGATCCCCAACCCTGAAGGAGCCACCCCATGCTGCGCAGCCTGAAAGAACTCGAGAGCTACAGGATCAACGCTACCGACGGCGAGATCGGCCATGTGAAGGACTTCTACTTCGAGGACGACGACTGGGCGGTGCGCTACCTCGTGGTCGACACCGGAACCTGGCTGTCGAGTCGCAAGGTGCTGGTCTCACCCATATCCGTGCTCGAGCCGAACTGGCTGGCGCGCACGTTACCGTTATCGATCAGCCTGGAGCAGGTGCGCAACAGCCCCGACTTCGACTCCGACAAGCCGGTGTCTCGGCAGAACGAAGAGCAGTACATGGGCTACTACGCCTATCCCTACTACTGGAACGGTGAAGGACTGTGGGGCGAGGGCCTGTTCCCGAACGCGATGGCGCCGGGGTTCGCCGGATGGGGGGTCGAACGAGTCGAGCGCGAGCGGCAGCTGGAGGCCTACCTGCGCGACGAACGTGAGCGCCACCGCAACGACGACCCGCACCTGCGCAGTTCGAGTGCGGTGACCGGCTATCACATCCACGCCACCGACGGCGACATCGGCCACGTCGCCGACTTCCTCATCGACGACGACACCTGGGTCATTCGCTATCTGGTCGTCGAGACCAGCAACTGGTGGATGGGGCACAAGGTGCTGATCGCGCCATCGTGGATCAAGGGCGTGCACTGGTCCGACCGCAGCGTGTCGGTCGACCTGGATCGCGAGGCGATCCAGAGTGCACCGCGGTTCGATTGACCGTCGAATGGAGCCGCGATCAGGAGCTGGCCCTCACCAAGCACTACGGCCGCAGCGCTTACTGGGCCGGTGGCCCGTGGCTCGAGTCCGACATCTGAGCGCACGCCTTGCGGCGAGGCGCGCAGGCGTGGTGCCTGCGTGCCTGGCGTTGGCCTGCATGCTGGCGGGTTGCGCGGCCTTTGATCGGGCGGCGCCCGCCAGACCCCTGAGCCGGCCGCTGACGTTGCCCCTGGCGTGGTCGGATGCGCAGTCATCGGCATTAGCCGGCAACGTGGCGACGCCCCGGATGGACCCGATCGACGCACTGCGTCACGAGTAGCCTGGATAAGGCTGTTGGCGCACAGTGGGCCGCGGTGTATGGTCCGTGGCTTCGGTCGCGTCTGGCGCGCGCTGCCGTATCGATTCAATTCCTGTAGCAGCAGCTCCGGGGGCGACTATGGCAGCAGGTGTGATGGATTCGCAGGTTCAGGCAGTCGATGTGTCTGTCGTCATCCCGGTGTTCAACCGATTCGATGCATTGACTGATGCCGTCGCCAGCGTTCTGGCGCAGACGCGGCTTCCCAAGGAGATCGTCATCGTGGATGACGGCTCTACCGATGGCGTTTCGCAAATCACGCTCAGCCATGCGGACGTCAGCATTCGGCAGATCCGGCTGCAAACGAACAGCGGGGCGCAGGTTGCCAGAAACACGGGTGTGCTGGCGGCGCAGGGAGAGTGGATCGCGTTCCTCGACGCCGATGACCTGTGGGAACCCGAGAAACTCGCGCGTCAGCTTGAGTGCATCGAAGGCTGCGGCGGTCGAGTCGACGCGGTAGCGACCAACATCTTCATGCGGCGGCCCGGACAGCCTGACGTCGTGATCAATCCACGGTGCCCCCGGTTCGATGCCAATCTGAGTCTGGACTTGATGATCGAAGACATGGCTTTGCAGACCTCAAGCCTGATGATCAAGCGTGCGGTGCTGCTGCAGCATCCCTTCGACACTGAACTCAGGCGGCATCAAGATTGGGATCTGGTGCTGCGGCTGACTTCTGCAGGGTGTCGCTGGGGCTACCTGCACGAGCCACTTTCCGTTTATTGCTCTGATCTTGACCCGCGGCGAATTTCAGAGTCGAAGCACCGTGTGGAGGCAACCAAGTTCTGGCTGAAGAAGCAGTCGGCCATGGTCGATCCCCGTGCCGCGGCGTACTACTTTTCGCGTAACTGCCTTGGCTCGGCGATTCGCGAGAACGTCACTGACGGCTTGGGGTTCTGGTTGGTCTTGGCAACGCGGTCTGTTCCGGCGTTCATTCATGCGCTGATGGGTCTTGCGGCGAAGGTTCGGTACAGAACCTTGCAGAAGCTCGGTGTTCAGCTTTTGGGCGTGCGCGAATACACCCGAAATGTCTCGTGACTCGAAGCCTCGTTCTCGTCGGCACACACATGAAGATCGGCATCGGATTCTTTGGGCTGCCGAGGTGCATGGCCAAGACGCTGCCGTCGATTCAAGCCGTGCTGCTCGAGCCGGCTGCACGCTTGGGCAGCGTGTGCGTGCGTTATCACCTCTACGAGCAGTCTCACGTCGTCAATGCGCGGTCGAAAGAAGACGGTGCCATGGCCCACAGCAACTACGACGCCTTCGCCGCGTGGGGTGGGCAACTGCAAAGCCCCGAGGGGGTTGCCGAGAGCCTGGGCCTGGAGGAGATCAAGCGGCACGGCGATTTCTGGAACGACGACGGCCGCTCTCTGCGCAATCTTCTGCTGCAGCTTCACTCGCTGGATCAGGTCACCCGACAGTTGCGCACCGAGGATCCCGACATCGTCGTCTTCGTGCGGCCGGACCTGAGGTACCTGTCGAGTTTCGAGACGGTGTTGCGCGCGATGTCCGACCGACCGGCCGCACGCACCGTGAGCCTGCCTTTCTGGCAGTGGGCGGGCGGCTACAACGACCGGTTTGCGGTGTGCGGACGCGACGCTTACGACACCTATGGCGGGCGCGTGGCGAAGATTGCGGACTATCTCGAGCGTTACCCAACGCGACCGCTGCACTCGGAGCGGCTGCTGATGTTCGCTCTGGAATCGCAGCACCTCGCCGTGCGTCCTTTGCGCATACGCGCCAACCGGGTTCGGATCGATGGTGGCGAAGTCGACGAGGACTTCTCCCCCGTTCAACTCATGCGGCGGATTCGATGGCTGGGCCGGGAAGTTCGTAAGTCGCTCGCCTGACTCTCACCGGCTGCGCGGCGTCTGCGGCTCAGCTGGGGTGAACTGCCCTCGGCCTTCTCGGGGACGCTTCGGTTCGACAGCCTCACCGGCCCGCCACCATGTCGTGGTGCGCAGTGCCGTTCAGTCCACGTGATGAATGTCGATCGCTCTCGGGCGCTCTCCGGCCAGCAGGTGCGCACAACTCGAACCGGTTGCGGCCGCGGCGCTTCGCTGAGTACATCGCCTCATCGGCTCGCAACATCAGCGTCTCGGCGTCGGGCCCGTCTTGCGGGTAGGTGGCCACACCGATGCTCGCGGTCAGGTGCAGCTCGCGCACGCCGACAAGGCAGGGTGTGGCCAGCGCTGCGACCAGTTGACCGGCGATGCGACGCACATCGCTCGCCAAAGCCAGCTCGGCGAGCAGCACCACGAACTCGTCACCGCCGTGGCGGCTCACGGTGTCGGATTCGCGTACGACCGATGCCATGCGCTGCGCCGTCCACTGCAACACCGCATCGCCGACCGCATGACCATGGACGTCGTTGATGTGCTTGAAGTGGTCGATGTCGACGAAGAGCACCGCCATCGCGGTGCCACGTCGCCGCGCCAGGGCGATCGCGCCCTCCAGACGATCGAGCATCAGCGAGCGATTCGGCGTTCCGGTCAAGGCGTCGCGCTGGCTGCAGTGGGTCATCTCACCCAGCCGGGTCACGACCGCCTCGGCCACGGTGCGCGCGTCGAGCGCTGCGAGCACGAGCCGCTCGTTCGCTTCGCGCAACTCGCCAACCCGTGTGCGGCTCGTCGCCAGGGCGTCACGCATGTCGGGACAGAGTTGGATCAGCTGTGCACGCAATGCGTCCGCCTGGCGCTCTAGCAGCAGCAGTTGTTCGCGCAGGGTGTCGACTTCGGCAGCGTCAGACGGCGCGGTCGTGCCGTTCGACGGGTGCACTGATCGCGTTGCGTCTGTCGTGAGGTGGATCGAGTCGGGCATGGCTCTCTTTCGCGTGTGTGGACGATGCTCGGCAGGCATCGACTCAGTGGCTGGGCAGACTGTGCGCTCGAAGCAGCGGGGAGGTCGGTACGTCAGGCCACAAACGCGCTGCGTCGGTAGGCCGGCACCGATGCGTTGCGTGTGCGGCTCGATACTGCAACGCTGGCTTAGGGATGTCAGGGGCCGGCCTTCGGGCCAGCTTCGAGCGAACGGCATACTTGATGCGCCTGTCGCTGCGAAGCGCACTCACCGTCTCATTCATGCCGCATCTGCCCCCCGATCACGCCGACCGGCGTTCTCTTGCCGACGAAGTCCACGCGCGGCCCCCTGAGCCACTGAACACCCCGTCTCGCGTCACTTATGTGGCAGTGCTCGTCGATTTCGCCGGGCGCGCTGATGAGTTCGAGCACATCGTCCGGTTGTGCGCGCACTTCGGCATCGCGCCGCCGCCGGCACGCGCGTCGCACTTCAGCGCCACCCTCGGCAGCCTGCGATTCAAATGGGAGCGGCACGGCGAGTTCTCCGGGTACACCTTCTTTCTCGGCGGCGCCAGTGACTTGCCCTTCAGCGATACCGCCGTGGCGCATCTGCCCGAGGGCTGGCTGGCCGGCATCCCGGGCTCGACCATCGTCGCCGCGCACGCTGCGCTGGTGCAGGCCGAAGAGCCGGTGCCCAATGCGGTGCTGCTGGCCTCGCTCTTCGACGGGCACATCGCGGTCGGTGCGCGAATCGGTGACGGGGCGGGTCTCGCGTTCACCGACTTCCGTGTCCACGCCGACGGCTTCGCGCGCTTCGTGCTGTTCGACCTGGGTCTGGCACCGCGCCAGGCCGGCCGGACCTTGCAGCGGTTGTTCGAGATCGAGGCTTACCGCATGCTGGCGCTGTTGGCGTTGCCGATTGCACGCAGCCAGCTGCCGCAAATCATCGAGATCGAGAACGCGCTCGCCGACCTGACTGCCAGCATCGCCCGCAATCAGCGCAACGACGACGAGCGCCTGCTGCAGGAACTCACTCGACTCGCCGCCGACGTCGAGAGCAAGCTGTCGGCCAGCCAGTTTCGCTTCGGTGCCTGCCGCGCGTACTTCGAACTGGTCAACACCCGCATTGGCGAGTTGCGCGAGCAGCGTCTTCCCGGCATACAGACGATCGAGGAGTTCATGGTGCGCCGATTCACCCCGGCGGTTGCCACCTGCAACACCGTGTCGCAGCGGCTGCATGCGATGTCGGAGCGGGTTGCACAGACGAGTTCGCTGCTGTCGACCCGCGTCGACATCACCCGCGAGCGCCAGAACCAGGCGCTGCTGGCGTCGATGGACCGCCGCGCCAAGCTGCAGTTGCGGCTGCAGCAGACCGTCGAGGGTCTGTCGGTCGCGGCCATCGTCTACTACGCGGTGGGCCTGATTTCCTACGTGGCCAAGGGATTGAAGGCCGGCGGACTGCGCATCGAGCCCGATCTGGCCGCCGGCATCGCGGTGCCGCTGATTGCGGTGGCGGCACTCACGGCCGTGCGCCGTGCGCGGCGCCGAGCGAATGCCGGCTCGACCGGTGGCGAGACCGAGCTCGAGCTCTGAGCTGCCGCGCACAGCGGGGTCGGGCAGGGGCCGCTCCACTGCCGCCGGCGTTGATCCTCACGCTGGCCTGTAAAGCGCGCCAACCCGCGCCAGCACTGATCCGGCGCGGCCGACCCCTGTGCTAACGTGCCCGGCGCCTTTTCCTTTGCTGCATCCATGTCTCTGACCTTTCCCTTTTCCGCCATCGTCGGCCAGGACGAAATGAAGCTCGCCATCCTCATCGCCGCGGTCGATCCGAGCGTGGGTGGGGTGCTGGTGTTCGGTGACCGGGGCACCGGCAAATCGACCGCGGTGCGGGCGCTCGCCGCGATGCTGCCGAAGATGAAGGCCGTCGTCGGTTGCCGGTATCACTGCGACCCCGAGGCGAAGAACACGGCGTGCGAAGAGTGCAAGGCCCTGCGCGCGTCGGGTGCGGCGATGAAGTCGCATCAGGTGCCGGTGCCGGTGGTCGATCTGCCGCTCGGCGCCACCGAAGACCGGGTCGTCGGTGCACTCGACCTCGAGCGCGCGCTGTCGCAAGGCGTGAAGGCCTTCGAGCCCGGCCTGCTGGCCCGTGCGCACCGCGGCTTTCTCTATATCGATGAGGTCAATCTTCTGGAGGACCACCTCGTCGATCTGCTGATCGACGTGGCCGCCTCCGGCGAGAACGTCGTCGAACGCGAGGGCTTGAGCATCCGTCACCCTGCGCGCTTCGTGCTGGTGGGCAGCGGCAACCCCGAAGAGGGCGAACTGCGCCCGCAGCTGCTGGATCGTTTCGGTCTGTCGGTCGAGGTGCGCACGCCCACCGACCTGCCGTCGCGCATCGAGGTCGTGCGACGCCGCGATCAGTTCGAGCGCGACCCGGAAGGCTTCTGCGAGCAGTGGAAGAAAGACGACGAGAAGGTGCGGCGCAGCATCGTCAAGGGCCGCTCGCACCTGGCCGCAGTCGATGTGCCCGACGCGGCGCTCGAACGCGCGGCCCAGCTGTGCATGGCGCTCGGCACCGACGGTCTGCGCGGCGAGCTCACGCTGATCCGTGCCGCACGGGCCCTGGCCGCGATGCAAGGCGACAGCGAAGTGGGCGACAAGCACCTCAAGCGCGTCGCACCGCCGGCACTGCGCCACCGGCTGCGTCGCAACCCGCTCGATGACGCCGGATCGAGCGTGCGCGTCGACCGCGCGGTGGCCGAGCTGTTCGGTTGAGCGGCCCCCGGGCGCCGGGCGACCGATGAACTCGGCGATGGGTGCGGCGATGGATTCGGCAGCGAGCGCCGAAGCGCGCTGGCGTTGTGCGAGTCCGCTGCTTCCGGCCAGCGCCCAGCAGGTCGCAGCGATCATGGCGGTCGACCCGGTGGGCATTGGCGGTGTGGTGCTCAAGGGCCCGGCCGGTCCGCTGCGCGATGCCTGGATGTCGCTTTTCGAAAGGCTGTTG
>VYKX01000117.1_pt1 | contig 23111 bp, 17 predicted proteins | sample 5114471 | NCBI WGS metagenome assembly VYKX01 (sample SAMN12291785, study PRJNA351875) | freshwater metagenome | isolation source: freshwater lake | place: USA: Michigan, Gull Lake | collected 2013-08-08
CGCCTGCGGACGGCCGTCGAGACCGCGGCCGGGGCGGACGGTTGGACCCGGATGGCTCAGGGCGGCGGCGGGTGCGTGCGGATCGCGCTCGCCGACGGCGAAGGGCTCGCCGAGGCGCACGCCCTGAACGGCGGCCTCGTCGAATGGCGGATCCGGACGCCGTCGGCGGAGGGGGAGTGGGCCGAACGGACCGACGCGGACGACCGCGGCGACGTGCTCGACCACCTTCCGGTGGGCGTCCTCGTGGTGGAGGTCGACGGTCGGATCGTCCATGCGAACCGGACCTTCGCCGATGCGCTCAGCATCGCGCCGGATGCGCTGGTCGGTCTGCGGCTCCACGATCTGGCGCCCATCGCGCCCCCCGTGCCACCCGACCGCCTGCTCCCCTCCGGCGCGCCCACGGCCCAGGGCGAAGTGCTTCTCGCCGGCCCCGGCGGGCGTCGGGTCCACGCCATCCTGAACGAGGCGCCGATCGGGGCCGACCGCCGCTGCATCGTCGCGATCGAACTCACCGCCGAGCAGGACTGGCAGGACGCGCTGCGGCGGTCCGAACACCGGTTCCAGCGCCTGTTCGACGATTCGCCCACCGGAGTCGCGCTGATGGGCGGCGACGACCGGCTCGTCGAGGGGAACAGGGCCTTCCTCGATCTCGTCGCGCGCTCGCCCGAGGCGGCGATCGGGCGTCCGCTCGTCGATCTGATCCGACCCGAGGACCGGCCGGAGGCGGCGGTCCGGCTGCGCGAGGCCCGGGATGGCAGCGAACGGCCGTTCGAGGTCCGGCTGGACGGCGCGGGGGCGCCGTCGGGCGATCGGGTGGTCCGGCTCCATGCCCGCCGGCTGTCCGGTGCGGCGGGCGGCGGCGCGCTCGTCGTCCACGCGATCGACCTCACCGAGCAGAAGCGGCTCGAGACGCAGTTCGTGCAGGGACAGAAGATGCAGGCGGTCGGCCAGCTCGCCGGCGGCGTCGCGCACGACTTCAACAACCTTCTCACCGCGATGATCGGGTTCTGCGACCTGCTGCTTCTGCGCCACCGGCCGGGGGACCAGTCGTTCAGCGACATCATGCAGATCAAGCAGAACGCGAACCGGGCGGCGAACCTCGTCCGCCAGCTCCTCGCCTTCTCCCGCCAGCAGACGCTGCAGCCGAAGGTCCTGAACATCACCGACGTGCTGGCCGAACTCTCCAACCTCCTGCACCGGCTGATCGGCGAGAACATCGAACTGCGGATGGTCCACGGCCGCGACCTCGGGCTGGTCAAGGTCGACCAGGGCCAGCTCGAGCAGGTGATCATCAACCTCGCCGTGAACGCGCGCGACGCGATGCCGGGCGGGGGGCGGCTGACGATCCGCACCCGCAACCACACGGTCGACCAGCCGATGCGCATGGGCCACGAGGAGGAGGTTCCGCCGGGCGACTACATTTCCATCGAGGTCGGCGACACCGGCGTCGGGATATCCGCCGACAACCTCAACCGCATCTTCGAGCCCTTCTTTTCGACCAAGGAGGTCGGATCGGGCACCGGGCTCGGCCTCTCGACGGTCTACGGCATCGTCCGGCAGACGGGCGGATTCGTGTTCGTGAAGTCGGCGCCGGGCGAGGGCGCGACCTTCACGATCCTCCTGCCCGCCCACAGGGGCGACGTCGACGTGCCGGGCGCCGTGGCGACCGACGCCGGCGGCGACCTGACCGGCGTCGGCACCATCCTCCTCGTCGAGGACGAGGACGCGGTGCGGGTGTTCAGCAGCCGTGCGCTCCGGAACAAGGGCTATCAGGTTCTGGAGGCGCGGTCCGGGGAGGCGGCGCTCGAACTGCTGGAGACGACCGGCGGGCGGATCGACCTCCTGGTCTCGGACGTGGTGATGCCGCAGATGGACGGCCCCGCCCTGGTCCGCACCGTCCGGGCGTCCCGTCCCGACCTGAAGGTGATCTTCATCTCCGGCTATGCCGAGGATCGGCTGCGCCAGAGCCTCGACGTCGGCACGGAGGTGCACTTCCTGCCGAAGCCCTACGGCCTCAAGCAACTCGCGACCAAGGTGAAGGACGTTCTGCAGGGACCCTGACCGCGACGCGAGCCTGCGTTCGAACGTGAACAAGACGTGAACTTTCCCCTTGTCGGACCAGAACGGAACGTGTACGGTCAGCGCATTGATCGACAACGTGCGATCGTGCGAAGAAGGGACCGACGCCATGTCCGCTCAGCTCCGTCTCGTCGAAAAGGACTCCATGGACAAGCAGAAGGCCCTCGACGCCGCCCTGACCCAGATCGAACGTGCGTTCGGCAAAGGGTCGATCATGAAGCTCGGCGCGCGCGGCGCCGAGCACGACATCGAAGTCGTGTCGACCGGCTCGCTCGGCCTCGACATCGCGCTCGGAATCGGTGGCCTCCCGCGGGGCCGCGTCATCGAGATCTACGGGCCCGAGAGCTCGGGCAAGACCACCCTCGCGCTGCACGTCGTCGCCGAGTCCCAGAAGAACGGCGGCACCTGCGCCTACATCGACGCCGAGCATGCGCTCGACCCCGGCTACGCCAAGAAGCTCGGCGTGAACGTGGACGAGATGCTGATCTCCCAGCCAGACGCCGGCGAGCAGGCGCTCGAGATCGCCGACACGCTCGTACGCTCCGGTGCGATCGACGTGCTCGTGATCGACAGCGTCGCGGCGCTCGTGCCCAGGGCCGAGCTCGAGGGCGAGATGGGGGACAGCCAGCCAGGGCTTCAGGCGCGGCTGATGAGCCAGGCGCTGCGCAAGCTCACCGGCTCGATCTCCAAGTCGCGCTGCATGGTGATCTTCATCAACCAGATCCGGTTGAAGATCGGCGTGATGTTCGGGAACCCGGAGACGACGACCGGCGGCAACGCGCTGAAGTTCTACGCCTCGGTCCGGCTCGACATCCGCCGGATCGGCGCGATCAAGGACCGGGAGACGGTGGTGGGCAACCAGACCCGGGTGAAGGTGGTGAAGAACAAGATGGCCCCGCCGTTCCGGGTCGTCGAGTTCGACATCATGTACGGTGAGGGGATCTCCAAGTCGGGCGAGATCCTCGACCTCGGGATCCAGGCCGGCGTCGTCGACAAGTCGGGCGCCTGGTTCTCCTACGAAGGCCAGCGCATCGGCCAGGGGCGGGAGAACGCGAAGGGGTTCATCCGGCAGAACACCGAGATCGCCAAGGTGATCGAGAAGAAGATCCGCGAGAACGCGGGTCTCGTCGCCACGGCCATGATGGGCACGCCCGAGGCCGACGGCGGCGACGAGTGAGGGTCGCGGGGCCGTCCTCGGGGCGGCCCCGCCATGGAACAGGACACGGGCGGACGCCCGGTCGGGTCGGTCGCGGTTCGCCGCGGTCGGGTCCGTCGCCATCGTGCGATCCCGGGGCCGGAGGGCCTCACCGCCTCAGGGCGGGGCGACGGCGGACCCTCGGAGGCGCGAGCCTCCTCCGTCCCGTCCGCGCCACCCGCCCGGGCATCGCGGCCCGTGTCCTGCTCCCGTCCCGCGCCGCACGGACGGTGCGCGACCCGTCGCCCGGAGCCGGGCCGAGGGGTCGGCGGCGGGGCCGCGAGTCTGGACAGTCCGCGCGTCCGCGCGATAGAACGCGGGTCCTTCGCCGCCGTCGCAACACTCCCCGCGGGACGCACGATGACCTCCTCCGCCGACATCCGCCGGGTCTTCCTCGACCATTTCCGTCGCAATGGTCACGAGATCGTCGAGTCGAGCCCGCTCGTTCCGCGCAACGATCCGACGCTCATGTTCGCGAACTCGGGCATGGTCCAGTTCAAGAACGTCTTCACCGGCGTCGAGCAGCGCCCCTACACCCGCGCGACCACCGCGCAGAAGTGCGTGCGGGCCGGCGGCAAGCACAACGACCTCGAGAACGTCGGCTACACGGCGCGCCATCACACGTTCTTCGAGATGCTCGGCAATTTTTCCTTCGGTGACTATTTCAAGGACGAGGCGATCACGCTCGCCTGGGATCTGATCACCAAGGAGTACGGGCTGGCCAAGGACCGTCTGACGGTCACCGTCTACATCGACGACGACGCGGCGGCGTCCTTGTGGAAGCGGATTGCCGGCCTGCCGGAGGAGCGGATCATCCGCATCCCGACTGCCGACAACTTCTGGCGCATGGGCGACACCGGCCCCTGCGGCCCGTGTTCGGAGATCTTCTACGATCATGGCCCGCACATTGCGGGCGGCCCGCCCGGCAGCGCGGACGCGGACGGTGACCGGTTCATCGAGATCTGGAACCTCGTCTTCATGCAGTTCGAGCAGCGGTCGGCGGACGAGATGGTCCCGCTGCCCAAGCCGTCGATCGACACGGGCATGGGTCTCGAACGTCTTGCGGCGATCCTCCAGGGCAAGCACGACAACTACGACACCGACGTCCTCCGGGCCCTCGTCCGCGCCTCGGCTGAGGCGTCGGGCGCGCCGCTCGACGGTCCGCACGCGGTCTCGCATCGCGTGATCGCGGATCACATCCGCTCGACCAGTTTCCTGATCGCCGATGGCGTGCTCCCCTCGAACGAGGGTCGTGGCTACGTGCTGCGGCGCATCATGCGCCGCGCGATGCGCCACGCCCACATCCTCGGCGCGCGCGATCCGATCCTCTGGAGGATCGTGCCCACCCTGGTGCGCGAGATGGGGACGGCCTATCCGGAGCTGCAGCGGGCCGAGCCGCTGATCGTCGAGACGCTCCGCCTCGAGGAGGCCCGGTTCAAACAGCTCCTCGACCGCGGGCTGCGGCTCCTGGACGAGGAGACGGGTCGGCTCGCCGAGGGGGTCGCGCTCCCCGGCCAGGTCGCCTTCACCCTCTACGACACGTTCGGCTTCCCGCTCGACCTGACCCAGGACGTGCTGCGCGGGCGCGGGCGCGCGGTCGACGTCGCCAGCTTCGAGACGGCGATGGCCGAGCAGCGCCGCAAGGCGCGCGCCGCCTGGGCCGGCTCGGGCGAGGCGGCGACGGAGGCGCTGTGGTTCGAGCTGAAGGAGGAGGTCGGCGCGACCGAGTTCCTCGGCTACGCCACCGAGATCGCCGAGGGCCAGGTCCTCGCCCTGGTCAAGGACGGCCTTCGGGTCGAGACCGCGGCGGCCGGCGACGCGGTGACGGTCGTCGTTAACCAGACCCCCTTCTATGCCGAGAGCGGCGGCCAGGTGGGGGACGCGGGCCTGATGGTCACGCCCGGCGGGACCGAGGTCGTCGTGTCGGATACGTCGAAGAAGGCGGGCGCACTCTGGGCGCACGGCGCGACGGTGGCCCGCGGCACGCTCCGGGTCGGCGATGCGGTCGAACTCCGCGTCGACGGCGCGCGGCGCGGTGCGATCCGGGCCAACCATTCGGCGACGCACCTCCTGCACGAGGCGCTGCGGCGCCGGCTCGGCACCCACGTCACCCAGAAGGGCTCGCTCGTGTCGCCCGAACGGCTGCGGTTCGACGTGAGCCAGCCGACCCCCATCGGCGCGGACGACATCGCCGCCGTCGAGGCGGAGGTGAACGCCCGGATCCGCGCGAACAGCGACGTCACGACCCGTCTGATGACGCCGCAGGCGGCGATCGAGGAGGGGGCCATGGCGCTGTTCGGCGAGAAGTACGGTGAGGAGGTCCGCGTCGTCAGCATGGGCGGCCGGGACCCCGGCGAGGCCAAGGCCTATTCGGTCGAGCTGTGCGGCGGCACCCACGTCCGGCGAACCGGCGACATCGGGTTGATGAAGGTGGTGGCCGAGGGCGCGGTGGCGGCCGGCGTGCGCCGCATCGAGGCGCTGACGGGGGCCGGCGCGCTGGCGCATCTGGAGGCGCAGGACCGCCTCGTCCAGGCGACGGCGGCCGCGCTCCGGGCACAGCCGGCCGAACTGCCGCAGCGCGTCGCCCTTCTGGTCGAGGATCGGCGGCGGCTCGAACGCGAGGTGGCCGACCTCCGACGCGAACTGGCGCTCGGCGGCGGCGGGTCCGCTCCGGCGATGCGTGAGATCGCGGGCGTCCGGGTGGCGAGCCGCGTGGCGGACCTGCCGGCGAAGGATCTGAAGCCGCTCGTCGACGAGCTGAAGAAGCAGGTGGGCGAGGGGATCGTCGTCGCCGTCGGCACGGCGGAGGGCAGGGCCTCGGTCGTGGTCGGCGTGACCGACGCGTTGACCGCCCGCTTCTCCGCCGTCGATCTCGTGCGCGCGGCGGCTGAGGCGCTCGGCGGCAAGGGCGGCGGCGGACGGCCCGACATGGCCCAGGCCGGCGGTCCCGATCCCTCCCGGGCCGCGGAGGCGGTCGCCGCGGTCGAGGCTCTGGTTGCACGCTCCTAACCGAAGGTATATGACGACTATAACCTTTTTGAGAGGTGGGGAGCCTTGCGCCCCCCGCATCCCCTCCCGCACCATCGGTTGAGGTCTAGCGGACGGAGTTCTCATGGAGTTGCGGCTGACGGGTCAGTTCGGGGCGGCGCTCTGCATCCGGCTTCCGGACGGCGCGGCGGGCGCCGGGCTGGCCGCGGACCGTGCGCTGACCTGCAAGACGGAGCTGATCGGCCTCGGCATCGCCGCGAAGGCGGACGTGATGCTGACGCGCGCCGAGATCGTCGCCCTGCACGAGGCGCTCTCGCGCGCGCTGGAGAGCGAGAACGGCTACTTCGATCCGCACGACGAGACCCTGGACGTCACCTTCCGCCCGCACGGGAACGGCAGCGTCGGCGTCCGCATCCTGCTGGCAGGGTTCGATCCCGGCCCCTATCGCATCGAGTACACGATGACCGTCGTGGACGCGGAGATCGAGCGGCTCCACGACGTCGTCGCCCCCCTCGTCGCCGTCGCCTGACCGATCCTGCGGCCTTGACCGGGTGACCGGCCGGTCTAAGGTCCGGTTTCTCGGTCGATGGAGCGGGCGGATGCGGTTCGAGGGCAGCGGCACCTACGTCGCCACCGACGATCTTCGGGTCGCCGTCAACGCGGCGATCACGCTGGAGCGTCCCCTTCTGGTGAAGGGCGAGCCGGGGACCGGCAAGACGGTGCTGGCGCAGGAGATCGCCGGGGCGCTCGGCCTCCGGCTGATCACCTGGCACGTGAAGTCCACGACGAAGGCGCAGCAGGGTCTCTACGAGTACGACGCCGTGAGCCGCCTGCGCGACGGGCAGCTCGGCGAGGCGCGGGTGCAGGACGTCCGGAACTACATCCGCCCCGGAAAGCTCTGGGAGGCGTTCGCGGCCGAGGATCGCGTCGTCCTCCTGATCGACGAGATCGACAAGGCGGACATCGAGTTCCCGAACGACCTTCTGCTCGAACTCGACCGGATGGAGTTCCACGTCTACGAGACGGGGGAGACCGTGCGGGCCGTGCGGCGGCCGGTCGTCGTGATCACCTCGAACAACGAGAAGGAGCTGCCGGACGCGTTCCTGCGCCGCTGCTTCTTCCACTACATCCGCTTTCCGGAGCCGGAGACGATGGAGCGCATCGTCGCCGTCCATTTCCCCGATCTGAAGAAGGATCTGCTGCGCGCGGCGCTCACCGCCTTCTTCGAGGTCCGCGAGGCCCCGGGGCTCAAGAAGAAGCCGTCGACGTCGGAGCTGATCGACTGGCTGAAGCTCCTTCTCGTGGAGGACATCCCGGTCGAGGCGATCCGCGAGCGCGATCCCAAGCGCCTGATCCCGCCGCTGCACGGCGCGCTCCTGAAGAACGAGCAGGACGTCCATCTCTTCGAGCGCCTCGCCTTCCTCCAGCGACGCGAACGGGGCTGAGGGGGCCGGGGGAGGGCGGGATGTTCACCACCTTCTTCTACGAACTCCGCCGCGCGCGGGTGCCCGTCTCGCTGAAGGAGTATCTGGCGCTCCTGGAAGCGCTGAAGGCCGGCGTCGCCGACGGCTCGATCGAGGATTTCTATCATCTGTCGCGCGCCGTGCTGGTGAAGGACGAGCGCAATTTCGACCGGTTCGACGTCGTCTTCGGGCAGGTGTTCAAGGGGCTGGAGACGCTGGGCGAGGCCCTGGCCGAGGTGTTCGGCACGGTGCCCGACGCATGGCTGCGCACGCTCGCGGAGAAGGTCCTCACCGACGAGGAGAAGGCCCAGGTCGAGGCGCTCGGCGGCTGGGACGCGATCATGCGGACGCTGGCCGACCGTCTCGCCGAGCAGAAGGGCCGGCACGAGGGCGGCTCGAAATGGATCGGGACCGCCGGCACCTCGCCCTTCGGCGCCAACGGCTACAATCCCGAGGGCGTGCGGATCGGGCAGGAAGGGAACCGCAACCGCCGCGCCGTGAAGGTCTGGGACCGCCGCGATTTCCGCAACCTCGACGACACGGTCGAGATCGGCACCCGGAACATCAAGATCGCCCTGCGCCGGCTCCGCCGCTTCGCCCGGACCGGGGCGGCCGAGGAACTCGACCTTCCGGATACGGTGCGATCGACGGCCGAGAACGCCGGCTGGCTCGACATCCGCATGCGGCCCGAGCGGCGGAACGCCGCGAAGGTGCTTCTGTTCCTCGACGTCGGCGGTTCGATGGACGACCACGTCCGCGTCGCCGAGGAACTCTTCTCGGCGGCCCGGTCGGAGTTCCGCCACCTCGAGCATTTCTACTTCCACAACTGCGTCTACGAGTCGGTCTGGCGCGACAACCGCCGCCGGCAGGCGGAGCGCACCGGCACCTGGGAGGTGCTGCGCACCTTCGGATCCGACTGGCGCCTCGTCGTCGTCGGCGACGCCTCGATGAGCCCCTACGAGATCGCGCAACCGGGCGGCAGCGTCGAGCACTGGAACCCGGAGCCCGGGAGCGTCTGGCTCGACCGCATGTTGGCGACCTGGCCGCGCGCGGTCTGGCTCAACCCGGTCGCGGAAAAGCATTGGGGATACACCCAGTCGATCGGGATGGTCCGCCGGATCATGGAGGACCGGATGTATCCCCTGACGCTGGCGGGTCTCGACGCCGCCATGCGCGCCCTGGTCCGCTGACCCGTCAGCCGGCGTGACGGACGGCGCCGAGGAAGGCGTCCACCCGCCCCCGGAGGTCCTTCGCCTGATCGTCGAGCCGGCCGGCGGAGCCGCGGACCTCCAGCGCGGACCGTCCGGTGGCCTCCGCGCTCCGCGACACGTCGGCGACGGTGTCCGAAACCATCGCCGTCGCCGCGACCGCCTGCTCCACGTTCCGGGCGATCTCCTCCGCCGCCGCGGTCTGCTCGTCGGTCGCGGCCGAGATGGACGATGCGATCAGGCTGATCTCGCGGATCGTGGTGCCGATGTCCTGGATCGCCTCCACCGTCAGGTCCGTGGCGCTGCCCATCTCCGCGATCTTGCCGGCGATCTCCTCGGTCGCCCGGGCGGTCTGCGCGGCGAGGTTCTTCACCTCGCCCGCCACAACGGCGAACCCGCGGCCCGCCTCGCCGGCCCGCGCCGCCTCGATGGTCGCGTTCAGCGCGAGCAGGTTCGTCTGGGAGGCGATGTCGTTGATCAGCTTCACCACGACGCCGATGCTGTCGGCCGCCTCGGCGAGGACCCTGACCCGGCGGTCCGTCTCGACCGCCTTCTCCACGGCGCGGCCGGCGAGGTCGGCGGAGCCGGCGACGAGGCGGCCGATCTCGGCGATGGACGCGGCCAGTTCCTGTCCCGCCGCCGCCACGGCCTCGACGTTGGACCGCGTCGTCTCCGACGCCTGGCCGGCCACCAGCACCCGCGACCGCGTCTCGTCGGCCGTCGCCGACATGCCGTCCGCGGCCCCGGTCAGATCGGACGCGGCGGCCGTGAGGGCGTCCACCATCTCGCGCGCCGCGGTCTCGAACGCCGTGACCGCGGTGGCCACCTCGCTCTGCCGCGCCTCGCGCACGGCGCGTTCCTGCCGGCGGACCGTCGCGGCCTCGGCAGCGGCGCGCTCGCTGTCGCGAAGGGTGAGGATGGCCGCGGCCATGCGGCCGATCTCGTCCGGCGCGTCGGCGTCGGGGACGTCGGTGTCCAGCCGACCGGCGGCGATGCCGGTCAACGCCTCCCGCAGCCGGTCGAGCCGGCGGAAGGACCGGCGCGTCGTCACGTTCATCGCCGCCGCGACGACGATGAAGGCGATCCCTGCGACCCCCTCGACCGCCAGCATCCAGGCCTTGGTGCCCGCCCGTGCGTTCCAGGCCGCCTCGATGTCGGCGGTCGCGCGCGCGGTCACCGCGACGACGTCGTCGAGCACCCGGGACGTCTCGGCGAACAGCGGATCGAACGCTGGCCGCACCGTGCCGTCGAGGATCCCCTGTCGGGTGCGCGTGAAGGCGCCGAAATAGCCCCGTTCCACGGTCTGGACGGCGTCGCGGACGCCGGCGGAGAGGCCCGGGTGCGCGGCCAGCGCCTGCACCTGCGCCCACGACGCGTCGACCAGCCGGCGCGTCGCGTCGATCTCCCGCCGCTCCTCGGCGCCGGGCGGACGGCCGAGCGCGGCGGCGACCATGAGGTAGGTCCGCTCGCGGCCCGCGAGTTCGCGGATCGTCCACGCTTCGTCCCGCAGGCGCTCGAGCAGGAGGATGTCGGTCGGCACGTCGTAACCGCCGCCCCGCACCATCTGTCCGGCGCCCTGGGCCGCGGCGACCGTGGCCTTCAGATCCTCCACCAGCGCGGCCACCCTGTCCCGCGGGCGGTCGGCCGCCGGTCGCGCCGCCAGCGTGTCGATCTCGGTCCGCAGCGCCGCCAGCCGGTTCCGGTGCGCGCGCAGGGCGGCCGTGAAGGCGCTGGCCCGTGTCGTCGTGTCGAGGCCGGCGGCCGCGGACACGACCCGGTCGAGGCCGGCGTCGACCTTGGCCCGCTGGCCCTGCAGGAGGGTCCGGAACGCGGGGAGGATGGGATCGGGCAACGAAAGCGCGAGCTGCGAGACGCTGCGCTCGAACGACATGTCCACCGTCGTGCCGGTCAGGTCGCCGAGCACCGCGGACGCTCGCGCGAGCGCCACGTCGTCCTGTCGCCCGGCCCACGTCGTGATGAAAAGATGGCCGCCGATGACCGTGCCGAGCGCCGCCATCACGAGGGCACCGACGATCGTCCGGAGGCCGATCGAGGTGGCCATCGCGGCCAGCCCGCCGCGCCCGTCCCGCACGGCCGAAGTCTCTGCAGATCCCATCGTTCGCCCGCCCTCGTACGCATCCGCGGAACTGTATGATGTCGTATAACACCATTAATGATTGTGTGACCAGTCGGGCGGTTCGCACAAGACGCCGTTCTTGCCGTCCTTTCGGTCAGGATCGGGCGTCGGCGGGCGCGAAAGCCGACGGGAAAGTCAGGAAATCTTCACTCTCCCGGTGATTGAATTGACGGGTTGGCGTGCGTAACGTGCGCCGCAATGTTCCGATCGAGCGGTGAAGAGATGTCCGACGCGACCCCCATCACCGTCGCCCGCGGCGACGGAATCGGCCCCGAGATCATGGACGCGACCCTGCGGATCCTGGAGGAAGGCGGGGCAAAGCTCGCCATCGAGGAGATCGAGATCGGTCGCGCCGTCTACGAGCGCGGGATCCCGACCGGCATCGAGGACAGCGCCTGGGAGAGCCTGCGCCGCACCAAGGTGTTCCTGAAGGCGCCGATCACGACCCCGCAGGGCGGCGGGTTCAAGTCGCTGAACGTGACGATCCGCAAGGCGCTGGGCCTCTACGCGAACGTCCGGCCCTGCGTGTCCTTCCATCCCTTCGTGCAGACCAAGCACCCGAAGATGGACACGGTGATCGTCCGCGAGAACGAGGAGGACCTCTACGCCGGGATCGAGTACCGGCAGACGCAGGACGTCTTCCAGTCGCTGAAGCTGATCTCGCACACGGGCTCCGAGCGGATCTGCCGCTACGCCTTCGAGTACGCGCGCGCGCACCATCGCCACAAGGTGACCGCGTTCGTGAAGGACAACATCATGAAGCTCACCGACGGCGAGTTTCACCGCGTCTACAAGGCGGTCGCCGCGGAGTATCCGGAAATCGAGGCCGACAGCCTGATCGTCGACATCGGCACCGCGCGGCTCGCCGACACGCCGGAGATGTTCGACGTCATCGTCACCCTCAACCTCTATGGCGACATCATCTCCGACGTCGCGGCCCAGATCGCCGGCTCGGTCGGCCTCGCAGGCTCCGCCAACATCGGCGACAAGTGCGCGATGTTCGAGGCGATCCACGGCTCGGCTCCGACGATCGCCGGCCAGCAGATCGCGAACCCGTCGGGCCTCGTCCAGGCGGCCGTCATGATGCTGGTCCACGTCGGCCAGGGCGAGGCGGCGGCCCGCATCCACAACGCCTGGCTCCGCACCATCGAGGACGGCGTCCACACCGCCGACATATTCGACCGGACCCTGTCCAAGCGACGGGTCAAGACCGGCGTGTTCGCCGAGGCGGTGATCGCCCGGCTCGGCGAGCTCCCGCGCCAGCTGGCCCCCGTCTCCTACCAGGACGCCGAGGACGGCGAGCACTGGAAGGGCATCACGGTGAAGCCCTGGACCCCGGCGCTGAAGGAACTCGTCGGCGTCGACGTGTTCTTCGACTGGCCCGACGTTCGCCCGGCCCTGGTGGCCGAGCGGATCGCGCCGCTCGCCCCCCGCGGGCTGGACCTGACCTTCATTTCGAACCGGGGACAGAAGGTGTGGCCGGGCGAGGACCACGACACCTGGTGCTCCGACCATTGGCGGTGCCGCTTCATGACCGGATCCGGCCTCGCCACCCACGGCCAGATCGCGGGCCTGCTCGCCGACCTGTCGGGCGCGGGCCTCGACTTCGTGAAGACCGAGAACCTCTATCGCTTCGACGGCAAGAACGGGTTCTCCGCCGACGCGGGCGAGTGACCGGGAAGGGGGACGCGGCCGGCCCGTCGAGTCGCGTCCCGATTCGCCGTTCGATACCGAAGGATGGCCTCGGTTCCCGCCCGAGGGCCGTTCCCCGGCCGCCGGGTGCGGCCCGACGGGTCCGTCGCCGGCGGGACAGGGCGGTCGGGCCGGCGCAACATCCCGAAAGGTCAGGATCCCCACGGTGACAAGTGTGGGGCGAAGGTCCCTCAACCGCCCGCTTCGACTCGGGCCTTCAGCGCCCGTTAACCATGCGCCGCGCATCCTTTGCACGCGCACGGTCAGCGGTTTTCCCCAACAAACGTGATCTTTCCACAGGATTCTCGGGGGTCACCCCTACCGTGCGTCAGGTGCATCTGGTAGTGTCCGCCGTGCCTGGACACTAGATCTGGGGTGTGCTCCCGGGGCGGCCCATAGGGTCGGAGCAGCATCCGCGATCGGTGTCCGCGTCCGCGAAGGGGAGGGCCGTGATGAAGGAAGCGACCGCGATGGTTTGGACGGACGAGCGGATCGACGATCTGCGCCGTCTCTGGTCCGAGGGCCGCAGCGCCAGCGAGATCGCCGGGATCCTCGGCGACGTGACGCGGAACGCCGTCATCGGCAAGGCGCACCGGCTGGGCCTGTCCGGCCGGCCGTCTCCCATCAAGCGGACGCCCAAGCGCGGCGCCAACATCCTGGCGCTCACCGAGCGCATGTGCAAATGGCCGGTGGGCGATCCCCGCGACAGCGATTTCCATTTCTGCGGCCACCAGACGGCGCCGGGAATGCCCTACTGCACCGAGCACGCGTCGCTGGCCTACCAGCCGCAGAAGAAGCGCGACGACGACAGGAAGGCCGGCGCCGCCTGACGCGGGTCGCCTGACGTCTGCCGACGGATCACCGGGGCCGGTGACGGGGCGCCGTGGAGCGATGCTCCCGGCGCCCCGATCGTTTCAGCGGGACGGCTGCAGCAGGACGGTGCCCATCCCCTCGCGCTCCAGCATCTCCCGGCTTCCGGCGATGGTGACATGGCGGCCGTCGCGCCAGCGCTCCACGAAGTCCCCCCAATGGGGTGAGAGCGGGTTTCCCGACTGTCCCGTGGCGATGACGAAGCGGGAGCGGGCGGGATCCGCCAGATCGTAGATTCCCCGATAGCCGGCCCCGTGGACATGGGCGAAGGGCCGGTCGCGGTTCGAGACCGACGTCGCCCCCCGGTTCACGGTGTAGAAGCCGCCGTCGGTCGGGATCGAGATGTCGATCAGGTCCCGGACGAGGGGAACGCGGCCCAGGATCTGGTGGGCGAGGGGGGCGGTGTGCTCGTCGCCCCAGCGCCACGCCGGGATGTGCGGACCGCGGCGCGCGGTCAGCGCCTCGAGCGTGCGGTCGAAGGCGAGGCGGACGATCGTCTTGCAGGTCTCGTTCCCCGGCGTGCGCACGTCGTCGCACCACGCCGTCCGCTCGGTGAGGATCCGCAGGACCGCTGGCGCCCCGAGGCCGCGCATCGCATCCGCCGCCGGACCGAGTTCGTCGGACCAGAGTGCCCGACCCAGCTCCATCAGCCACCATTCGAAGATCAGCGGCTCCGGCCGGTCGCGGCGCATGGTGCCGTCCCAGCCGCGCAGCAGGCCCGCCGCCTGTGCCACCGGCGCGCCGTCCACGTCGATCGCCGCCAGCATGTGCGGCAGCAGGTCGACGGCGGCGAGCGACCGGGCGTCCTTCATCAGCGCCTCGGTCGTGTCGAGCGACTGCCGCCGCGCGGGCTCCAGCAGCTGTTCGATGCGACGGAACCGGTAGGCGTCCGGCCAGTCGACCGCGATCAGGTGCGGATAGTCCGGTCCCACCACCCGGTTGTTCGCGTTCACGAACCGGCCGGACGGCGGATCGACCGCCTGGGGCAGGGCGTCGAACGGGATGGTGCCCGTCCAGTCGTAGGCCGCGTCCCAGCCGGGAACCGGCTGGCGGCCGTCGCCCCGGCCGCGGATCGGCACGCGGGCCGGCGCGATGAAGCCGATCCGCCCGCCGCGGTCGGCGTAGAAGATGTTCTGCTGCGGCCCGACGAACAGACGCAGCGCCTCGCGGAACGCCTCCCAGCTCGTCGCCCGCTGCATGCGGTAGAGCGCCTCGACCGTGGTGTCGGCGTCGGTGAGCACCGTGAAGCGGAGCGACACGGCGTTGCCGGGCGCCGCGCGGGGCGCGAGCGGCCCGGTCATGTCCGAGATGACGGGTCCGTTGCGGGTGCCCCGGACGGTGATCCGCAGCGGTTCGGCGAACCGTCGCCCGATCACCTCCTCGCGCACGGTGAACGGCCGGGACCCGTCGGGCGCCAGATAGCGGGCGGGGTCGGCGGGATCCACCTGCTCGACCACCAGATCCTGGACGTCGCCGCCCGTCGTGGTGAGACCCCAGGCCATCGATCCCGTCTGCCCGACCACGTGGAAGGGCACGCCGGGGACGGTGCCGCCGACGATCTCCAACTGCGGCGTGACGATCCGGGCGAGGTACCAGAGGATCGGCGCCTCGAGGCCGAGGTGGGGGTCGTTGGCGAGGATGGCGCCGCCCGTGCTGGTCCGCGACGGATCGAGCGCCCAGCCGTTCGACGCCGTCGAGGGTCCGAGCGGCGGCGCCAGCGCCCGGGCGAGGCCGGTCCAGTCCACGAGGCGGGCGGCCAGCGTTGGCGGGGTTCCGGGCCGGTCGCCGGGGAACAGGTCGTCGAGCTGCTGCGGCGACAGCACCTCGGCCATCCGGCCCCGCGCGATCTCCTCCATGTAGTTGCCGGAGAGCTGGAGGGCCATGAGCTTGCCCCAGACGAGGCTGTCCGCCGGGCGCCAGGGCTCCGGCGTGTGCCAGAGCAGCTGGAATTCGATGGGGAGCGGCACGGTACGCGCGCCGAGCCAGGCGTTCACCCCGGCCGCGTAGGCGTCGAGGCCCGCCCGCACCTCGGGCGAGAGATGGGCCATGCCGGCCTCGGCGTGCCGATAGAGGCCGAGCGTGCGCATCATCGTGTCGATGCGCACCGGGAAGTCGCCGAGGAAGCCGATCAGCTCCGACAGCCGGCCGGCGCCCACACGCCGCATCATCTCCATCTGGAAGAGCCGGTCCTGGGCGTGCAGCCAGCCGAGCGCGAAGTAGGCGTCCTCCATGTGTTCGGCGAACACGTGCGGGACGGCGTTCCCGTCGCGGACGACCGTGACGGGCGCGCGCAGCCCCGCGAGCGCGGCGGTCCCCGACATCGACGGCTGGTTCCAGGACAGGTGGAACCAGAGCGCGACCGCGCCGGCCACGGGAAGCAGGGCCAGCACCAGGATCAACCCCAGCGCCCACCGCAGGATCCGCCACATCCGAACCACTCCCCCGTCGTTGCCGTCGATAGATGCGGTCGCGGCGGGCGAAGGGCCAGCCCCGCCGCGCTTGCTCCCGGTCCCGCGGCTGCCTAGCTTGCGGTCCATGCGACAGGGCACGGTGATGGGATTGGGCGCCCGCGGGTTCCACCGCGTGGCCTATGTGGAGTGGGGCGACAGGCACGCCCCCCGGACGGCCGTGTGCGTCCACGGCCTGTCGCGCAACGGCCGCGACTTCGACGCCCTGGCGGCCGACCTCGCCGCGGCGGGCTCGCGCGTCGTCTGTCCGGACGTCGTCGGGCGCGGGGACAGCGACCGGCTCGCCGATCCCGCCGGATACGGCCTTCCCCAATATCTGTCGGACATGACCGCGCTGATCGCGCGTCTCGACGTGGCGACCGTCGACTGGGTCGGCACGTCGATGGGGGGCCTGATCGGTCTGCTCCTCGCGGTCCAGCCCAACGGGCCGGTCCGTCGCCTCGTGCTCAACGACGTCGGCCCTTTCGTGCCGAAGGCGGCGCTGGAGCGGATCGCCGCGAACCTCGCCGGACCGACGCGGTTCGCCGATCTCGGGGCGGCGGAGGCGCATCTGCGGGTCGTGCAGGCCGGCTTCGGAACCCTCTCCGACGCCGAATGGCGGGACCTGACCCGCCGGTCGGTGCGGCCGGCGCCGGAGGGGGGCTGGGTCCTCGCGTACGACCCCGCGATCCTCGTGCCCATGAACGCGCAGCCGATCGCGGACGTCGATCTCTGGCCCCTCTGGGACGCCGTCCGCTGTCCGGTGCTGGCCCTGCGGGGCGCGCGGTCCGATCTCCTGACCGCCGCGACAGCGGCCGCGATGGGAACGCGCGGGCCGCGCGCCCGCGTGGTGGAGATCGCCGACGCGGGCCACGCGCCGGCCCTTCTCGATCCGGCGCAGATCGCCGTCGTCCGCGATTTCCTCGGGGAGGAATGATCCCATGGCCAAGCCCACCGTCGTCACCATCGACGCGATCTCCGACCCCATCCTCGCGAAGGCCGAGATCCCCGCGCCGATGGGCGAGGTGTTGCGGACCCTCGCCGGCCGGGTTGCCGCGGGCAGCAACTGGAAGGTCCGCAAGAAGGCGCTGATCGACGTGGTCGAGGGGCTGGACGCGATGATGGCGGTCGGCGAGGCCGAGGCCGCGTTCGTCGACGATCCGGACGCCGACCCGCCGCTCGACGATCCCGAGGCGGACGCCGCCGCGGACGGCGACCTCGACGTGCCGGAGTTCGACGTCGTCGACGTCCTTCCCGCCTATGTTGGCGCCATCCTCGAGGTTCTCGGCGAGACCACGGTCGCCAGCGTCGAGCAGGCGGCCTGCTACATCCTGTCCGCCCATCCGGAGCACCAGAAGGCCGGCTGGGACTGGATCGACGCCGACTACGGCAACTGGCGCGCGTTCAAGAAGCTGCTCCGCGCCGACCGGCGCTACGCCTTCTACTACGACGAGATCGAGGCCCTCGCGACCGCCGACGCGGACGCCGACGCCGAAGCCGAAGGGACGGGCGGGGGCGGTCCCGGCGGCGGGGGGCCGCGGGCGTGAAGGACGGCGGGGAGGGGGCCGGCGCCCGTCCCGCGCCGGACTTCCCGCCCTTCCGGCCGCTGCCGCCCTGGTTCGGCGGGGATCTCCAGACGCTCCGCACGACCGTGCGCGAGGCGTTCGGGCGGGCTTCCGCGCGGATCGCGGGGCCGTCGGAGCGTCTGTCGTTCCCGATGCCCGACGGATCGGGCGACGTCCTCCTTGGTGCGCTCGACCGGCCGGCGGTGGCGGGACGCCCGCTCGCGGTTCTGATCCACGGGCTGACCGGCGACGAGGACGGCACCTACATGCACGCGACCGCCGGCGCGCTGCTGTCGGCGGGACTTCCGGTCCTCCGGCTCAACCTGCGCGGCGCCGGCCCCTCCCGCTCCTTGTGCCGCGGGAGCTATCACGCAGGGCGCAGCGAGGATCTGCGCGCGGTGATCGCGCAGCTGCCGTCCGACCTCGTGGAGGCGGGCCTCGTGCTCGTCGGCTATTCGCTCGGCGGCAACATGCTTCTCAAGTTCCTGGGCGAGGGGGACGGCACGGTTCCCGTCCGGGCCGCGGCGGCGATCTCGGCGCCCATCGACCTCGCGGCCACCTCGCGCCGGTTCCTCGCCCCTCGCAACGCCCTCTATCACCGCTGGCTGCTCGATCGCATGAAGGCCGAGGCGCTGGCGACGCCCGGTCTCGATCCCGCGCTCGCCACCGCGATCCCGGGGCTGCGATCGACGCTCGCCTTCGACGAGGTCGTCATCGCCCCGCGGAACGGATTCGCCGGTGCCGCCGATTATCACCACCGCTGCTCCGCCGTCCGGCACATGGGCGGCATCCGGACGCCGACGCTGGTGATCCACGCGCTCGACGACCCCTGGATCCCGGCCGACGTCTACACCGGTTTCCCCTGGTCGCGGACCCCGGTGCTGGTACCGCTCCTGCCCCCGTCGGGCGGCCATGTGGGGTTCCACGATCGCGCCGGGGCCTGGCACGACCTCTGCCTTCTCCGCTTCCTCGCCTATCATCTGGCTTTCGGTTGAAGCCCGACGTTCCCCCGTTGGACTATACGTGTTAGCTAACGAACTAATGTTCCGCTGCCGACGCTCGGGATAGGTGCCGGATGCTCTTCTCGCCGATCGTTCTTCTCGTGGGCGGACTGTGTCTGTCCGGGCTGATCGCGCTCGAGATCGTCGCGCTGATCCGGGTCGCGGCCGAGCGGCGCGGCAAGGAGAAGTTCGAGAAGGAGATCGAGGAACTCGAAGGTCAGGCGAGCGAGATCGAGGCCGAGCTGGACAAGGAGCTGCCCGCGTCCGACGAGGCCCGCCGTCGGGCGGAGGAGCATCGCCGGCGGTTCGAGGAACTGCGCGTGCGCCTCAAGCAGCTGAAGGCCGGGCGCGTGACCTACGTCTACGAGATCGGGACGCCCGACGCGGCCAAGAACATCTATTTCGCGACCTTGCGACGGAGCAACTATCGCGAGGACACCCCGCTGCTCGACCTGATCAAGAGCCCGCTCTGGGAGTATCAGAACGTGGCGGAGATCTGGGCGAAGGATCCGGACGAGGCGCAGCGACAGGTGAACCTGATCTTCTCCGGCGACCTCGGCATCGCCCCCGGAACGGCGAAGCTGGAACGCGACGTCGCGGGTGCGCGCAAGCCGGGGGACGCCGCATGACCGGCGACATCCTCCTGATCTTCATCGTCGGCATGGGTCTCATCTTCTCGGTCCAGCTCCGCAAGCGGAACGACCACACCGTCCGCACGCTGCGCTCCGAACGCATCCGCCTCGCGGGCGAGGTGCAGCGCGCGCAGGTCAAGCTGGCCCGGTTGCGCGGCGAACTCGCCTCGACCAAGCAGTCGACGTCCAAATCGACCGCCGAGGCGGAACAGCACGCGAGACTGATCGCCGAGGCGGAACAGGACGTCTTCGTCGCCGAGCAGGCCGAGCCGATTCGCATCCACGTCCTCGACCGGACGCAGATCAAGCCGGACCGCCTCTGGGTCGTGACCTTCCAGAAGGACCGGCCGGGGACCGACAACGAGTTCCAGCGTCAGGCCCGCTGGGCGGACCAGCGGCACTTCATCATCTCCGCCAACTCGGGCCAGGAGGCCGAGGATCGGGTGAAGCTGCGCTTCCCCGGGGCGTCGGGGTTCCGCATCGTGGCGCCGAAGGCCCTGGCCGACATGCTCCGCCTGACCGACGGCAAGCAGCAGGGCGGGGGCGGCTGAGCCCCCGCCTCAGCCCTTGCGCAGGAGCCGCGCGGCCTCCACCGCCGCGTAGGTCAGGATGCCGTCGGCGCCGGCGCGGCGGAAACAGCCCAGCGTCTCCATCAGCACCCTGTCGTTGTCGATCCAGCCGTTGCCGGCTGCGGCCTTGAGCATCGCGTACTCGCCGCTCACGTGATAGGCGAACGTCGGGACGCCGAACGTCTCCTTCACCCGGCGGACGATGTCGAGATAGGGCAGGCCGGGCTTCACCATTACCATGTCGGCGCCCTCGGCGAGGTCGAGCGACGTCTCCCGCATCGCCTCCTCGGTGTTCGCCGGGTCCATCTGATAGGTCTTCTTGTCGCCCCGCAGCGCCGCCTTCGTGCCAATGGCGTCGCGGAACGGCCCGTAGTAGCCCGACGCGTACTTCGCCGCGTAGGAGCAGATGCGGACCATCTCGTGGCCCGCGCCGTCGAGCGCGTCGCGGATGGCCCCGATGCGGCCGTCCATCATGTCCGACGGCGAGACCACGTCCACGCCCGCATCGGCCGCGGCGATCGCCTGGCGGCAGAGGACCTCGACCGTCTCGTCGTTGAGGATCCTGTCGCCGTCGAGCAGGCCGTCGTGCCCGTGGGTGGTGTAGGGGTCGAGGGCCGCGTCGGTGAAGACCCCGATCTGCGGCACCGCCGCCTTGATCGCGCGGATGGCGCGGCAGGCGATGTTGTCCGGGTTCGTCGCCTCGCGCCCGTCGGGGCTCTTGAGGTGCGCCGGGGTCACGGGGAACAGGGCGACGGCGGGAATGCCGAGCGACGCCGCCTCGCCCACCGCCTCGACCAGCAGGTCGACCGACAGGCGGTCGACGCCCGGAAGCGAGACGATCGGATCCCGCACCCCGGTCCCCTCGGTGACGAACACCGGCCAGATCAGGTCCTCGACGCCGAGCCGGGTCTCCGCCACGAGGCGACGGTTCCAGCCGTCGGCGCGGTTGCGGCGCAGCCGGACGCGCGGATACTGGCCCGAGCCGGCGGCATGGCGATGTCCCTGCGAGGGCCGGTCGGCGGTGGGCATGGTGCGGAGGCTCCGGATCGGTGGCGTCCGACAGCTTATCCCTCCCGAGAGGTGGGGCTCAACCCGCCGTGATGCCCGGTCCCGGATCGGTCTCGACCCGGATCCAGCGGGAACCGTCGCGACGGAAGCGGGTGACCAGACCCGGCATGAACGACGCCCCCTCCCAGCTGCGGACCTCGAACGACACCGCCGGCCCGTCGATGGTGATCAGGTTGTAGGCGTTCGGCTCGCTGCGCAGCCGCGTCGAGGTGGCGGTCGATGCCTGCGCCACCAGGATCGAGCGGGCCACGTGGGTGTGGTGGCTCATGATGTCGCCGGTGTAGGCGCGGTGCAGGTGCCCGGCGAGCAGCATCTCCACGCCCGCCTCCTCGAGCGCCTTCAGCGCCGGCACCGCCCGCCCGACGAGCCGGGTGCCCGGTGCTGTGGGCGGCGGCAGGAAGGGGTGATGGGCGAACACGATGCGGAAGCGGTCGGCGGGCACGTCGCGCATCGCCGCGCGCACCCAGTCCATCTGTCGCCACGACACCCGCCCGTGCGACCAGTCCCACGTCCAGGAGCGCGCGGTGTTGAGTCCGCAGACCGCGATCTCCTCGTCCATCCAGAATGGTTGCAGGTCACGGCTCACATGACGTCTGAACCGTGCGAGGGGCCGCGTGAAGCGGGCGATGGGGTTCAGCGTGGGGATGTCGTGGTTGCCGGGAACGGCGACCCAGGGCATCCGGAGCCGCGCGAGGAACGCCTCCGCGGCCTGGTACTGGGTTCGCGAGGCCCGTTGCGTGAGGTCGCCGGAGATGACGACGAGCGCCGGCGAGAGGGCGGCGACGTCCGCCAGGAGCGCCTCGACGATCTCGTTGCGGACCCGCCCGAAGTGCAGGTCGGACATGTGGGCGATGGTCCGCATCCGGGCCGTCAGCCCCCGACCGGCACGAGCATCCGCAGGGCGCCGGGACGGATGCGGAAATGGAGCGGGGGGCGGAGGCGGAGCACCTCGCCGTCGTTGGCGATGCGGATGCGCCGCCGGCGCGCCCGCACGGTCAGTTCGCGCACGACGAACGTCTCCAGCTGCGTGTCGCGCTGCCAGCCGCCGATGAACAGCCGCACCATGAGCGCGACGAGCCCGAGGGGCGAGCGGTGCCTCGCCACGTAGACGGCCATCTCGCCGGCGTCCAGGCGGCTGCGCTTCATGAACACGCCGAGCCCTTCGTCGTAGACGTTGTTCGCGACCGCGAGGATGGGCGTGCGGATCGTGCGGGCGCTCCCGTCGACCTCGATCTCGACCTGGAGCCGCCGGTAGCTCCAGAGCACCTCGACCGTGGCCGCGGCCATCGCCGTCCACTTGCGCAGATGACGGACGCCACGCTGGCGTTCGCGCTCCTCCACCATCCGCGGATAAAGGCCGAGGACGGCGTTGTTGAGGAAGACGTGCCCGTTCACCTCGCACACGTCGATCGCGCGTATCCGCCCGTCCGCCAGCGCGTCGACCGCGGCGTCCAGTTCCATCGGCATGGCGAGGTCCTTGGCGAGCAGGTTCATCGTGCCGAGCGGCAGGACGCCCATGGCGACGTCGCGGCCGACCAGATGGTGCGCCGCGGTGGCGATCGTCCCGTCCCCGCCGCCGACGACGACGGCGTCCGTGCCGCCCTCCGCGGCGCGGGCGAGGACGGCCGGAAGCTCCGCCCCGGTCGCCACCCGGACGTCGGTCTCGTGCCCGCCGGCGACGAAGCGGTCCCGGATCCGACCGCACGCCTCCTCGACCGGCATGCCCATCAGGGTTCCGGCCGAGGAATTCAGGACCACCGTGATCCGCACAGCTTCTCTCCCGCGCTGGTTGCACCGCCCACCGCGGGTCGATCGGGACCCGAACCCACCGCGCCGCTGCGTCGTTCCGGGGCGTCGTTCCGGGGCGTCGTTCCGCTGCGTCGGTCCGGGGGCCTGCGGCCGGGGCGCCGCACGTTGACGGGCCACGGCCGCCCATTATGATCCGCGTCCGCGCCGCAGGGAACCGCCCGCGTCGCGCCGACGCGAGCGGGACGCCCCATGACCGACGACATCCTCATCGAACGCCGTGGCTCCCTGGGCCTCCTCACGCTGAACCGCCCGAGGGCGCTGAACGCCCTGACGCTGCCGATGATCGGCGCGATGGCGCCGGCACTCGACCGCTGGGCGGCGGATCCCGCGGTGCGCGCCGTCGCGATCGTGGGCGCGGGGGACCGGGCCTTCTGCGCCGGCGGCGACG
>VYKX01000332.1_pt1 | contig 23024 bp, 22 predicted proteins | sample 5114471 | NCBI WGS metagenome assembly VYKX01 (sample SAMN12291785, study PRJNA351875) | freshwater metagenome | isolation source: freshwater lake | place: USA: Michigan, Gull Lake | collected 2013-08-08
AGGCCGGCGAACTGCTGGCGCGCATCTCCGCACCCGAGGCCGACCAGGCGCTCGAGCGCGCCCGCGCGGCGGTGGGTCAGGCGGTGGCGCGCGAGAACCTCGCCCGTCTCAACCTCGACCGCTCGCGCCCACTCGTCGATCAGAAGTTCCTGTCGCCGAGCAGCCTCGACAACCTCGCCGCGAACGTCGAGGTGGCCCGCGCCGACACCGCCGCAGCGCAGGCCGAAGTGCGTCGGCTCGAAGCCGTGCAGCAGTTTCAGCAGGTGCGCGCGCCGTTTGCCGGGGTGATCACCGAACGCGGTATTGAGCGTGGCGACCGTGTCAGCGGTGACGGCGGTGACGCATCGGCCTTCCTGTTCAGGTTGGCGCGACTCAACGAGCTGCGCGTGATCGTCGACGTGCCGCAGTCGTCGTCGATCGGTCTGATGCCCGGCGCAGCAGTGAAGCTCGCCTTCCGCGAGTTCCCTGGCGAAACATTCGCGGCGATACTGCGCCGTCGATCGGGCGCCATCGATGCGGCCACCGGCACGATGCGCGTCGAGCTGGCCTTGCCCAATGCCGACCTGCGCCTGCCTGCGGGCCTGCGCGGCGAGGCCACGCTCGATGCCGGCAGCCAGGGCGGCGTGCGCATCCCGGCATCGGCGGTGCAAAGCCGCGACGGCCAATCGCAGGTCGCCATCGTCGACGCGCAGAACCGCTTGCGTTTCAAACCCGTCCAGATCGACCGCACGAGCGACCGCGACGTGATCATCCGCAGCGGAATCGCCGAAGGAGCGAGGGTGGTCACCGGGCTCAGTTCTCTGCTGCGCGAAGGGGCGTTGGTCAGCGTGCTGCCTTGAACCTCACGCTGGCCCGCGCCACAAGCGTGGAAAATCCGCGCTTCCGTTCACGTTCCCCCCAAGACTCCCCGCCATGAGTGCATTCAACGAAGAGCGCGTGCTGAGCGTTCACCACTGGACCGACCGGCTGTTCAGCTTCACGACCACGCGCGATCAGAGCCTGCGCTTCTCGAACGGTCACTTCACGATGATCGGGCTTCGCGTGGATGGAAAGCCCCTGTTGCGCGCCTACAGCATCGTGAGCCCCAACCATGATGAGCACCTCGAGTTCCTGAGCATCAAGGTGCCCGACGGCCCGCTGACCTCGCGGCTGCAGCACATCCAGGTCGGCGACTCGATCATCGTCGGCAAGAAGCCCACCGGCACGCTGCTCATCGACTACCTGCTGCCCGGCAAGCGGCTCTACATGATCGGCACCGGCACCGGCATCGCGCCGTTCCTGAGCATCATCCGCGACCCCGAGACCTACGACCGCTTCGAGACCGTGGTGCTGATCCACGGCGTGCGCGAGGTGAAGGAACTGGCGTACCACGACTACCTCACCACAGAGTTGCCGGCTCACGAGTTCCTCGGAGAGATGGTGACGAACCAGCTGCGCTATTACCCGACGGTCACCCGAGAGCCCTTCGTGCACCAGGGGCGCGTCACCACACTGATCGACAACGGCCAGCTGGCAGCCGATCTGGGCCTTCCGCCCCTCGACCCGGCAGAAGACCGGGTGATGATCTGCGGCAGCCCGGAGATGCTGCGCGACCTGAAAGCGATGATGGAAGCGCGCGGCTTCAAGGAAGGCAACACCTCGACGCCGGGCGACTATGTGATCGAGCGGGCCTTCGTCGAGCAGTGAACTCGGCGGCGGGAATCACCACGGCAGCGTACTGCCGTCGTGGTTCAAGAACCCGCCGCTGTCCGAAGCCCCGAGCGCAGCGATCACCTCCAGCAACCTTTGCGCAGCCGCATCCGGCGTTCGCACCTCGAGCCCTGAGCGTGAGAACGGCGCCGACAGCGTCGTGTCGACCGTTCCCGGATGCAGCGCCACGCAGATCGCTTGAGGCTGTTTTCGCGTCAGTTCGATCGCTGCCGTGCGAACCAACTGGTTGAGCGCCGCCTTCGACGCGCGGTAGCTGTACCAACCGCCCAGCCGGTTGTCGCCGATGCTGCCCACCTTGGCCGACAGCGTGGCAAACACCGACCGGCCTTGCTGCGGCAGCAGCGGCAGGAAGTGCTTCATCAGCAGCGCCGGGCCGATGGCGTTGATGGCGAACGAGCGCGCCATGTGCGTCGCGTCGATCTGGCGCCACGACTTCTCGGGCGCATGGCCGTCGCCGTGGAGGAATCCGGTGGCATCGATGACCAGGCGAAGGCGCTCGCGCATGGGGTCGTGCGTCGCAACCCATTGCGCCGCCGCAGCGATGCTCGATTCGTCGAGCAGGTCGATCGAAGGTTCGCTGCGTCGCCCGAGGCCCAGCACCTGGCCGAAGCCCGCGTCACCGAGCAGAGCCTGCACGAGCGCCTGTCCGATCCCGCCCGACGCACCGACGACGACGGCGAGGGGTGTTGCCTGGATGGAGCTGTCGCCGGGCTCCAGCCCTTGGGGGGTCAACTCGATGCCGAGCCGGACGCGGCCGCAGACGCCACACAGGCGTTGCACTTGCCAAGGCCGGGCATGCGGGGGTCGGGCTTGCCGTCACCCGTCTTGAAGTTGGCGTGGCAGCGGCGGCACACGTACATCTTCGAACTGGACATCGTCGACTTGATGCCCGGTTGCGCTGCGGGACGCGAGGCTGAGTACTCAGCCTGCGTCTGGCGCAGTTTGGTGGCGCCAGGAGCCGGCGTGGTGGGCTTGGGACTTCGCGTGACCATCGGGGTTGCAGGGTGAGTCGTAGGCCGATCCGGAAGACCGACTCAGGAGGCATCAATTGTCTGTGCAAGTCGTGGGCCGCGCGCAACGGCGTGTTGCGGCCCCGACGTGTCATCGGGCGCACTCTTGGGGTGCGGCCCGAAAGCGAAAGAGCGCACCAGCCTGGGCAGGCTGATGCGCTCGGTCAGCGGAACGTCTGAAGCGTCAGGATCAGAAGGCGGCGGTGGCGTACACCACCACACGATCGCCTTGATCGATATCGAAGCGGTTCTTGCCGCCGATGATGCCCTGCAGACCCAGGGTGACCGGTGTGTCCGGGATCGCCTTGGTGAAGCCGAGCGTCAGATGACGGAAGCTGCCCGAGGAAAGCTTGCCGCCTGGGCTGTAGCAACCATTCACGTTGAAGATCTCGCCCGCCGCACAGTCGACGTTGTTGAACGTGTCCCTCGATCCGAGGTACTTGCCTTCCTTCTTGTAGGTATAGAACCCCAGAGTGCCGAGGAAGTTGATTTCGTAAGGCAGCGCCGTCGCGTAGGTCAGGGTCCAGTAGGTATCGCCCTTGTTGGCGCCTTGGTTGTCCTTTAGCGCCGTCTGAGCGTAAAAGCCGACGGGGCCATAGGTGAGGCCGAGCTTGGTTTCGAGGAAATCAGAAGCCGTGCCGTTGATGTAGTAATAGTAGGTGCCGCCGACTACGTACCCAAAGTCACCGATCGTGCCGTTGTAGCCGGCATAAAAATCGTTCTCGATCGATTTGTCATCCTGGAACTTCGTGATGGTGCGGTCCTTGTAGGACTTGCCCACGGCGTCGTACGAGTAGTTGATTTGCGAGGCCCAATAGCCCACATAAAACCCGCTGCTGTGCACGAAATCAGCGCCCCATTGCAGGGCGGGCTTGTCAGACTCGGGCGCGTCGCCACCCTTGTTGCCAAAAGGCTTGACGCCGTATGTGCTCGTCAGCCCGCGCAAGTAGTAGCGGTTGACCACGTCCACGTGGAAGGTCAGCGTGTAGTCAGGCGCTGGCGCGGCTGCGTCCGCGGCGAGCGCAGAGGTCGCACCGGCGGCGAGCGCGGTGGCACAGACAAGGGCCCGCAAGGGAAAAGCAATCCGCGTCATGTCATCAACTCCTGAATGTTGTGCTGGTTGTGTGGGTGTCGTCACGACCAGCGTTTCTGGCCGCGCGGGCTATCAGCATCTTTCGTGCCGCTTTGCTTGCTTGGCACAGCAGTTGCTCACTGAATCCGCAAGAGAGGCGCGCCGTGCAAGCGGCGTTGCTGGATCGAAAGACAGCTAGGGTTCCGTGCCCGGTGATTCGCCGGGTGGACTGGTCCGAGAGCGGTCGGCTGCAGTGACTTGCAGCTCCACGGAGGGACAAAAGCCCGGGAGAAAGCGGTCACCGTCAGGTGACGTTGGCCGCCTCTCTGCTCGTATGGTTCGTCCCGTCACTACTGGAGCGCGCGATGTCAGCCACTGCCCCCCCCAAAGGCAACCCGAGCGCCAGCGCCTCCGCACGCATCACCGAGACATCCGAAAGCCCCGCCGCTCCACCCCCGTCGCCGAGCATCTGGGCGATCGCGGGTCGCTTGTCGCGCACCCAGTACTGGGCCTTTGCCGCGTTGGGGCTCATCTTGCCGTTCGTGGCGTGGGGACTGGTGTCGGCGAGCGGCTGGGTCGATCCCGTGTTTCTCCCGGGGCCGATCTCCGTGTTCGAGCGGCTCACCACCTGGTTGCTCGAAGACGACCTGATCGCCGACACCGGCGTGAGCGTCTACCGCGTGACCATGGGCTTCTTCCTGTCGGCGGCGTTGGCCTTGCCGCTGGGCCTGCTGATCGGGGCGTTTCGCCCGGTCGAGGCGCTGCTCGAGCCGCTCACCGACTTCATCCGCTACATGCCGGCGGTGGCCTTTATCCCTCTGGTGATGCTGTGGTTCGGCATCGAAGAAAGCGCCAAGATCGCCATCATCTTCATCGGCACCTTCTTCCAGATGGTCCTCATGGTGGCCGAGAACGTGCGCCTGGTGCCCACCGCGCAGATCGAGGCGGCGCAGACCATGGGCGCCACGCGCGGCGAGATCATCCGGCTGGTGCTTCTGCAGTCGGCCAAGCCGGCGATCCTCGACACGATGCGCATCACCATGGGCTGGGCCTGGACCTACCTCGTTGTCGCTGAACTCGTCGCCAGCAACTCGGGCCTCGGCTACGCCATCCTGCGCGCGCAACGCTTCCTCAAGACCGACACCATCTTCGGCGGCATCCTGCTGATCGGGCTCATCGGGCTGCTGATGGACCAGGCCTTCCGCTGGCTGCACCGGCGCGCCTTCCCGTACATGCACTTCAAGCGCTGAAGTCCGACATGAGCACCCCTTCAACCCCCACAGGCGCCCACACCGCGCGCCCCAAAGTCGAGATCCGCCGCCTCGGCAAGGTCTTCAACGGCGTGCCCGCAGGCACGCCTGCCGCCCTGCAGGACATCAACCTCAGCGTCGACGACAACGAGTTCGTGACCCTGGTCGGTGCGTCCGGATGCGGCAAGTCGACGCTGTTGCGCATCCTGGCCGGGCTCGAGCACCACACCTCGGGCGAGGTGATCTGCAATGGTCACGCGATCCGCGGGCCCGATGCCGAGCGGGCGATGGTGTTCCAGCACTACAGCCTGTATCCGTGGCTGACGGTGATGGAGAACATCAAGTTCAGCCGACTGCTCAAGGCGAACCGGGAGAACCTCACTTCGGCCGACGTCGAGGCCGCCTCCGGACGCGCCGACGCGCTGCTCAACCTCATCGGCCTGTCGAAGGTGGCCGGCACCTATCCCAGCCAGCTCTCGGGCGGCATGCAGCAGCGCGTGGCCATCGCCCGGGCGCTGATGGGCCGGCCGCAGGTGCTGCTCATGGACGAGCCCTTCGGCGCGCTCGATGCGCAGACGCGCGAGGTGATGCACGACCTCATCCTGCACATCCACCGCATCGAGAAGACGACCATCGTCTTCGTCACCCACGATGTCGACGAGGCCATCTACCTCGGCCAGCGTGTCGTGCTGATGGAGCCCCGACCCGGCCGCATTTACCGCACCTATCTGGTGCCATTGCCCGAGCGACGCGAGCAGGACATGAAGCACGGCGCACCGTTCCGTGCACTCAAGGGAGAGATCCTGGAATGCATCCGCGAGAGCTCGGGCATGGCGACCGACCTCGAACTGCTCGACAAGCTGAACCGCCAGGGCGACAGATGATGAACACCTGCTTCGACACCCTCCCCGCACTCGCGCGCGCCGCGGTGCCCGCCACTTCCACCCGCTTCAATCCCGACCTCGTGCTGTGGGACGAGCACCTGCCTGGTGGCATGCACTGGTCGGGTGTGATCCGTCGCGGCAACACGCTGCGCCTGACCGACGTCGATGGCCGTGCGAACGTGTCGGCACTGTTCTTCAATCAGGAAGAGAAGACAGAGCGCTACAACATGCCCGACACGCTGAAGGCCCAGCACACCGCGCACCTGACGCGCGGTCATGCGCTGTATTCGGACATGGGGCGGGTGCTGTGCTCGATCCCCGAAGACACTTGCGGCTGGCACGACACGCTGTGCGGCGTCATCGATGCGGCAACGGTGGCCAAGCGCTACGGCATGGCCGACTACCAGGCCCACCGCAACGACATGCACCGCAACGGGCACGACGGCTTTCTGGTCGAGCTCGGCAAGTGGGGGCTCGACCGTCGAGACATCGTCGCCAACGTCAACTTCTTCAGCAAGGCGGTGGCCGACGACGCAAGCCGCCTGCGATTCGACACGGCGCACCGTGCGCCGGGCCAGCATGTCGACCTGCGCTTCGAGATGAACGTGCTGGTGGTGCTGTCGGCAGCGCCGCATCCGCTCGATCCGTCGACCGCCTACGCGCCGGGCGCCGTCACGCTCACGGCCTGGCGATCGGGCACCGCGGGTGCCGACGACATCTGCCGGCGCTCATGCCCGGAGAACGACCGCGGCTTCATCAACACCGAGCGCTGGTTTCTGTGAGACCGCGAGTCCGCGGCCCGTATCGCAGCGACGACCGCATTCGCGCCCTCACCTTCTCCACCGTCTTCCACCGCCTCGCTTGCCCATCGACCCGACCGCCATGCCTGCTGCCCTCGTTGAAAGCCCCCTCCACCCCGACCACGCCGTCGTCGATGCCGTCTGCCACGCGGGCGACCCGTGGGTGCACACGCTCCAGCGTGGTCAGACATTGCGCATCGTCGACCTCGAAGGCAACCAGGCGGTCGACACGATCTTCTACAGCGCGCACGACGTCGGCGAGCGCTACAGCCTGACGCACACCATCCAGGCGCAGGGCCAGCTTTACCTCACCACCGGCTCGGTGCTGATGTCGAGCGAAGCGCGGCCGATGCTCACCATCACCGCCGACACCTGCGGCCGGCACGACACGCTCGGCGGCGCCTGCTCGTGCGAGAGCAACACCGTGCGCTACGCGATCGAGAAGCGCTCGATGCACAGCTGCCGCAACAGCTTCATGCTGGCCATCGCCCGGTCGGACAGCGGGACCGCAGACCCCAACGCCGCACCGCGCCTGACCAAGCGCGACATCGTCTCGAACATCAACTTCTTCATGAACGTGCCGGTCACCCCCGAGGGGCGCCTGACCTTCGAGGACGGCATCTCCGCACCCGGCAAATACGTCGAGATGCGCGCCGAGATGGACGTGGTGGTGCTGGTGTCGAACTGCCCGCAGCTCAACAACCCGTGCAACGGCTACAACCCCACGCCCGTGCGCTTCCTCGTCTGGAACCCGGCCTGAGCGCGCCATGTTCGACAAGGTCCTGATCGCCAACCGCGGCGCCATCGCGTGCCGCGTCATCCGCACCCTGCGCCGCATGGGCGTGGGTTCTGTCGCCGTCTACTCCGAGGCCGATGCCGGGGCGATGCACGTCGCCATGGCCGACGCCTCGGTGTGCATCGGACCGGCGCCTGTTGCGCAGAGCTACCTCGACCGCCAGCGCATCATCGACGCGGCGCTCGCCACCGGGGCGCAGGCGATCCATCCGGGCTACGGATTCCTGTCCGAGAACGCCGGCTTCGTCAAGGCCGTCGAAGCCGCGGGCCTGGTCTTCCTCGGCCCAGCGCCCGACCAGATGCGCCTCTTCGGCCTGAAGCACACCGCGCGCGCGCTGGCCATCGACAGCGGCGTGCCGCTGTGTCCCGGAACCGGCCTGCTCGCGAGCCTCGACGAGGCCCTCGGCCACGCTGAACGCATCGGCTACCCGGTGATGCTCAAGAGCAGCGCGGGTGGCGGCGGCATCGGCATGCAGATGTGCGCTGGCACCAATGATCTGCGCGCTGCGTTCGAGTCGGTCAGGCGCCTCGCGCAGTCGAACTTCTCCGACGCCGGTGTGTTCCTCGAGCGCTACATCAGCGACGCGCGCCACGTCGAGGTGCAGGTCTTCGGCGACGGCAGCGGTGGCGTGCTCGCGCTGGGTGACCGCGACTGCTCGCTGCAGCGGTCCCGAGGTGCGGGCGGCGCTGCACGACACCGCTCGGCGTCTGGCCGCAGCAGCGCGTTACCGCTCGGCGGGCACGGTCGAGTTCGTCGTCGACGCGCGCACTCAGGACTTCTATTTCCTCGAGGTCAACGCCCGTCTGCAGGTCGAGCACGGCGTGACCGAAGCCGTCACCGGCATCGACATCGTCGAGTGGATGGTGAAGCTCGGCGCGGGCGAGATGCCGCAGCTCGACAGCCTGTCGATCACCACCACCGGCCATGCCGTGCAGGCACGGGTGTACGCGGAAGATCCGTTCAAGAACTTCCAGCCGTCGACCGGCGTGCTCACGCGGGCGAGCTTTCCGGCGGATCTGCGTGTGGACACCTGGGTCGAGCGCGGCACCGAGGTCACCGCGTACTACGACCCGATGCTCGCCAAATTGATCGCCCACGGCAGCGACCGCGCCGATGCGATCGGCAAGCTGTCGGTCGCGCTGGAAGCGAGTCAGGTCGACGGGCTCGAGTCGAACCTCGACTACCTGCGGCATGCGATGGCTTTCGAGCCCTTCGCCACCGGCACGCACACCACCCGCAGCTTGGCCTCGTTCAGCCCCCCCAGCCGCGCCATCGACGTCATCACGCCGGGCGTGCAGACCTCGGTGCAGGACTGGCCGGGGCGCCTCGGCTTCTGGGCCGTGGGCGTGCCGCCGTCCGGGCCGATGGACCCGCTCGCCTTGCGCCTGGCCAACCGGCTCGTCGGCAACGACCAGGGCGCCGCGGCGCTCGAGATCACCGTCGCTGGCCCGAGCCTGCGCTTTCGATGCGATGCGCGCGTCGCGGTGTGCGGCGCACCCATCTTGCCGAGCGTCGACGGCGTACCGATCGGCATGGGCGAGGCGGTCACGGTGGCCGCAGGCCAGACGCTGCGCCTCGGCCGGGTCGGACAAGCGGGTCAGGGCGGCTGCCGGGCTTACCTCGCTGTGGCGGGCGGCTTCGACGTGCCCGATTACCTGGGCAGTGGTTCCACCTTCACCCTCGGCCAGTTCGGCGGCCACGGTGGACGCGTGCTGCGCGGTGGCGACGTATTGCGCATTGCAGGCGGGTCGACGACAGCCACCGGCGGCTCAGCGCTGCCAGCGCTCTCGACCGCGCAGGCCGCGGCACTCACGCCCGTCTACGGCCGCCACTGGGACATCGGCGTGCTCGTCGGCCCGCACGCCGCGCCCGACTTCTTCACGACCGAGGACATCGAGAACTTCTTCGCCACCGACTGGCAAGTCCACTACAACTCGAGCCGCACGGGAGTTCGCCTCATCGGCCCCAAGCCCACCTGGGCGCGCACCGACGGCGGTGAGGCGGGGCTGCATCCGTCGAACATCCACGACAACGCCTACGCGATCGGCGCCATCGACTTCACTGGCGACATGCCGGTGATCCTCGGGCCCGACGGCCCGAGCCTCGGAGGCTTCGTCTGCCCCGCGACCGTGGTGCAGGGCGAGTTGTGGAAGATGGGTCAGCTCTCACCGGGCGACACGGTGCGATTCAAGCCGCTGTCGCTGGCCGAGGCCAGAGGGATCTCCGCTGCGCAGGACGCGGTGCTCGCAGGCCCGGTCGCAAGATCTGGCGGGCCCGACTCAACTCTGGCGACGTCAACCACCTCCATCGCCGCCGGCCACGGTGACACCGCGCTCGCCGATGCCGCCGTGATCCATCGCCGCACGGCGGGCGCCGATGGCATCGAGATCGTCTACCGCCGCGCGGGCGATGCGTACCTGCTCATCGAGTTCGGTGAGCTCAAGCTTGACCTCACCTTGCGCTTTCAGGCGCACGCGCTGATGGAGCGCCTGCAGTCGTGGCGCGACGATGGCCGCCTGCCCGGCATCGTCGACCTGACACCGGGCATCCGCTCTCTGCAGGTGCATTACGACCCGAGGCACATCGGTCTGTCGACCCTGATGGACACGCTGCTCGACGCGCAGGACGGCGTGGCAGCGATCGACGACATCGACGTGCCGAGCCGCACCGTGTGGCTGCCGCTGTCGTGGGACGACGCGGCCACGCGCCTTGCGATCGACAAGTACATGCAGTCGGTGCGCCCGGACGCGCCCTGGTGCCCGAGCAACATCGAGTTCATTCGCCGCATCAACGGCCTGCCCGATATCCAGGCCGTGCACGACACGGTATTCAACGCCCGGTATCTGGTGCTGGGCCTGGGCGACGTCTACCTCGGCGCGCCGGTGGCCACACCGATCGACCCGCGCCATCGGCTCGTCACCACCAAGTACAACCCGGCACGCACCTGGACGCCGGAGAACGCGGTGGGCATCGGCGGCGCGTACCTGTGCGTCTACGGCATGGAAGGCCCGGGGGGCTACCAGTTCGTCGGCCGCACCGTGCAGATGTGGAACCGCTGGAAGGATCGTGAGAACGGCGCCAGCGATTTCGAGCCCGGCAAGCCGTGGCTGCTGCGCTTCTTCGACCAGATCCGGTTCTATCCGGTGGGCGCGGACGAGTTGCTCGCGCTGCGCGCCGACTTCGTGGCGGGGCGGGCGTCGCTGCGCATCGAGGACGGGCGGTTCAGCCTCGCCGACTACCAGCGCTTCCTCAGCGATGAAGCCGCGTCGATCAGCACCTTCAAGGCGACGCAGCAGGCCGCGTTCGAAGCCGAGCGCGAGCGCTGGCGAGCGGCCGGGGTGGCCGAGACCATCGACGAGACCGCCGACGGCGGGGCCGAAGCGCGAGCCGCTGCTGCCAACGCATTCACCGGTGAAGTGGTGACCTCGGATGTGTCTGGCGGCGTGTGGTCGGTGCTGGCGGCTGCCGGCAGCGCGGTGGAGGCCGGGCAGGCGCTGGTGGTCGTCGAATCGATGAAGATGGAAATCACCGTGCACGCTCCCTGCGCTGGCGTCGTCCATCAGGTGCTGTGCGCCGAGGGTCAACCGGTCAACGCAGGCCAACCGCTGGTGCTGCTGACCACGTCGACCTGAGCGATCGGCCCATCTACAGCTGACCCCAACCGAACCCCGGCCGACCTCCGACCGACCTTCCAACGCACCTGAACGCCTACCGCGCATGCGCCTCGACCTGTCTCTCCATTCCCTGCGCGCCCGCTACCTGAGCGGCGAGCTGACCCCCACACAGCTCGTCGAGGCGCTGCATGAGCGCATCGAAGCCGAAGAGGCCGAGTGCCCGCGACACGTGTGGATCCACCGGCTGAGCCTGGTGCAGTTGCGCGAGGCCGCTGCCGCACTCGAAGGCCGCGACCCGGCGACCCTGCCCCTCTACGGCATCCCGTTCGCGATCAAGGACAACATCGACCTGGCCGGCGTGCCGACCACCGCCGCCTGCCCCGACTACGCCTACACGCCCGAGCGCAGCGCGACCGTGGTTCAGCGGCTGATCGATGCGGGCGCGATCCCCATCGGCAAGACCAACCTCGACCAGTTCGCAACAGGCTTGGTCGGTGTGCGCTCGCCATACGGGGCCTGCCGTAACGCCTTCAATCCGGACTTCGTCTCGGGCGGGTCGTCGTCGGGTTCGGCCGTTTCCGTGGCGCTGGGTCTGGCGAGCTTTTCGCTCGGCACCGACACCGCCGGGTCGGGTCGGGTGCCGGCGGCGTTCAACAACCTCGTCGGCCTCAAGCCCAGCCTGGGTCGCCTGCCCACCACCGGCGTCGTGCCGGCCTGCCGCACGCTCGATGTGGTCTCGATCTTCGCGCTGACCGCCGCCGACGCGGCCTGCGTGTTGGCCGCCGCGCAGGGCGTCGACGCGCTCGATGCCTACTCGCGCGCGATGCCGCCACATGGCCGCAACTTCGGCAACGCACCGAGCTTCCGCTTTGGCGTGCCGCGGGTGCAGGACCGGGTCTTCTACGACAACGAGTCGGGTGCGGCGCAGTTCGATCAGGCGATCGCCCGCCTCGTGGCCCTCGGCGGCACGCCGGTCGAGATCGACCTGACACCGTTTCGCGCCGTCGCCACACTGCTGTACGAAGGCCCGTGGGTGGCCGAGCGCTACGCCGCCATCCGGCTGTTCATCGAGCGCCATCCCGAAGCGCTGCATCCGGTCACCCGCGCCATCACCGGAGCCGGCGCGCACATCAGTGCGCCCGATACCTTCGCCGCCTTCTACAAGCTGCGCGCGCTCGACGCCGAGACACGGCCGGTGTGGTTCGATATCGATTGCCTGGTCGTGCCGACCGCCCCGACCCACCCGACGACTGCCGCTGTCGAGGCCGATCCGATCCGCCTGAACTCGCAGCTGGGTCACTACACGAACTTCGTCAACCTGCTCGACCTCGCCGCCGTCGCGGTGCCGGGTGGCATCGCCGAAGAGGGCCCTCGCCGGGGCCTTCCGCACGGGGTGACGCTGATCGCCCGCAGCGGAGCCGACCTGCCGCTGCTGTCACTCGCCGCCCGCCTGCACGCCGAGTCGGTCGCCACCGTCGGTGCCACACCCCATGCGCCGCACCGTCCGCCACGACCACCCGCAGAGACGTCCTTCCCGAGTGGCCTCGTTCGCGTCGCGGTGTGCGGCGCGCACCTGAGTGGGCTGCCCTTGAACGGGCAATTGACGCAGCGCGGCGCCAGCTTGGTGCGCAGCGTGCGCAGCGCGCCGATCTACAAGTTCTATGCACTCCCGGGCGGGCCGCCGTGGCGACCCGGGATGGTGAGGGTCGGTCACAACGGCGCCGGCGGCGCGATCGACATGGAGATCTGGGAGCTGCCGGCGAGCGAATTCGGATCGTTCGTGGCGAGCATCCCGGCACCTTTGGGCATCGGCACCGTCGTGCTCGACGACGGCAGCACGGTGCAGGGCTTCGTCTGCGAGGCCATCGCCGCCGACGGTGCGCGCGACATCACCGCGCTGGGCAGTTGGCGGGCCTTCGTCGCCGCCTCGGTCTGAGGGCGCGCAAGCCACCGACAGGCTCTCGCAGATCGCGGCGTTCGCGGTCGGGCACGCGCTGCTGGCACGTCCCTTGCGAATGACCCAGTGCAGGTGGAGCGAATTCGTATGTCCAGAGCATGCGCAACTCCTCACACTCAGGGTCACTAGGGTTCCGATCGGTCGCAAGGCCGGTGCTGGTCCGAGAGTGCCCCGGCTCAGGGCGTCACAAACCCGGGGCTCCACGGAGGGATAAAAGCCCGGGAGATCGACGCATCGAACGTCTTCTCCTGCGCGTGTGCCTTCTCAACACCTGGAGCCCTTGCCATGTCCCTCGCGATCCCCTGTTCGTCCTCCTCCCTGTCGGCGTCGGGCCTGATGCGCCGCGTCGGTGCTTCGCTGCGCAAACCGCTTGCCGGTCTGGCGCTTGGCGTGATGGCACTCACCAGCCACGCGGCCGACGTCACGCCGATGAAGATCGGCACGGTCGTGTGGATCGGCTACGGCCCGTTCTACGTGGCCGAGAAGCTCGACTTCTTCAAGAAGTACAACCTGAAGGTGTCGCTGCAGGTCTTCACCGACCCGGCGCTGATCCCTGCGGCGATCGCCAGCGGCGCGGTCGATGGCGGCATGCTGACCTATGACCAGGTGGTCGGTCAGGTGGCGGCCGGACGCCCGCAGAAGGTCGTCATGCCGATCGACTACTCGAACGGCGGCGACGCGATCGTGGCCGACAAGAGCATCACCAAGATCTCCGAGTTCAAGGGCAAGAAGGTGGGCTTCAACCCGCTGTCCCCGTCGGACTTCCTGCTGTCCTATGCGCTCAAGGTCAACGGCCTGACCGACAAGGACATCACCCCGGTGAACATGACGCCTGAGGCCGTTCCGGCGGCCATGGCCTCGGGTCAGCTGCAGATCGGTGTCACCTACGAGCCGAGCCTGTCGCAGATCCTGAGCCAGGGCGGCGGCAAGAAGTTCAAGGTGGTGTACTCGTCGAAGGACGCCCCGGGCCTGATCGCCGACGTTCTGGTCTTCGACGAGAAGGTCATCAAGGCCAAGCCGAACGAGATCTCCGGCGTCATCAAGGCCTACCTCGACGGTCTGGCCTACATGAAGGCCAAGCCCGACGACGCTGCGAAGATCATCGGCAAGTTCATGGGCGTGTCGGCCAAGGAAGCCAAGGAACAGCTCACGGGGGTCTACAACATCCCGTTGGCCGAGATGCCGAAGGCCTTCGTCAAGGCGCCAGAGACAACCTCGTACTACGCCAGTGGAGAAGTGATCTCGCAACTGCTCAAGGCGAAGGGACAGATCACCACCATCCCGACGACCGAGTCGACGTTCGACGCGCAGTTCGTCACCGCGCTGACAAAGAAGTGATGTCCGCCGGTCGGGGATGACCCGGCCGCAACGGTGGCCACCTTCACATCGCGTGGGGGTCGGTCACTGTTCGATTTCACAATTTGCCGTTAGACCGCGCACGGGTCGTCCGTTGCCGCGTGTTTCCCGAGACCACGCCATGCTGTTCCCTGCCACTTTCCGATACGCCGACGGGCCAGCGCCCAACATCGCTGCGCTTGCGTTCACGCTGCTGGGCTACCCACTCGGCATCGCGCTGCTGACCTCGCCCTCATGGGCTCTGAACGCCCTGGGCTTCGTGCTGGTGACGCTCACGTTGATCTGGTCGGCGTACTACATCCATGAGTTCGCGCACCAGGCCATCTTCAAGGACGCTGCCACCAACGACTCCTGGGGCACCTTGATGACCTGGATCAACGGCAGCTGCTTCGCGAAGTTCGCCGACCTGCGGCGCAAGCACATGCGCCACCACGTCGAGCGTGCCGATGTCATCACTTTCGACGTGCGCGCCTACATGAACAAGGCGCCCGCCTGGGTCGGCACCACGGTGGCCGCGCTCGAGTGGGCCTACTTTCCTGCGGTCGAGTTCCTCATGCGCGGCTTCGTCATGGCCAAGCCCTTCATGCTGAAAGACCCACTGCCGATGCGCCTGCGCATCATCGCCATCGCGGTCGTGCGCATCGCTGGCTTCACGGCGCTCGGCGTCTACTCTCCCAAGGCGCTGCTGCTGTACTTCATCGCCTACCTTCTGTTCATCACCGTGCTGCGGTTTGCCGACTGCTTCCAGCACACCTACGACTCGTACCCGATCCTCGGCGACGCGCCAATACCAGACGACAAGGTGCGGGACCGAGCCTACGAGCAGGCCAACACCTACAGCAACGTGGTCACTCTCGACAGCTTCTGGCTGAACCTGCTGTGGTTGAACTTCGGTTACCACAACGCCCACCATGAGCGACCGACCGTGCCCTGGCACCGGCTGCCCGCCTACCACCGCGAGATCTATGGCGACAACTACGCCCAGGTCGTGCCCGTGCGCATGCTGCTCAAGGCCTTCCACGATCACCGGGTGACACGCGTGCTGTCCGACGACTACGGCAAGGTCCTCGAACCCACCGCGCCGCGTCGTGCCGACGGATTCGTCGGCGCGGTCGGGGTGTCCTTCCTGACGGCGGTCTGAGTTGAGCGGCACCCGCAGCGACCACGGGCTGAGTGGCCTCACCGTGGTGCTGACCGGTGCCGCGGGCGGCATCGGTCAGGCGCTGGCATCGGCGTTCATCAGTCAGGGCGTCCGCCTTGTCGCCACCGACCGTGACGGCCCGGCGCTCAATGCTCTGGCCGACAACCTGCGGTCTTTCGGCGACATCACCGCCCTGCCCTGCGATCTGGGCAGCGGGGACTCGATCGACTCGCTGCGCGCATCGGTGCAGTCCAGTCACGGCGCGGTGCACGTGCTGGTGAACAACGCCGGTGTCGAGTACCCGACGCCATTGGCCGACAGCGACGAAGCGGCTGTGGCGCGCTGGTCGGCGCTGGTCGACAACAACGTCGGCAGCATGATGCGACTCACCCGCGCGCTGCTGCCCTTGATGCCATCGGGCGGGAGCGTGATCAACCAGTCGTCGATGTGGGGGCTGATCGGCATTGCCGATTTCTCGGCTTACGTCGCCAGCAAGCACGCGGTGATCGGTCTGACGCGATCGCTGGCGTGGGAGCTTGCTCCACTGGGCATTCGCGTCAACGCCGTGTGCCCGGGCTGGATCCGCACTGCCGCGGCGATGCGCTCTCTCGTCAGCATGGCCCAAACGCAGGGACGCAGCGAAGCCGAGGTCGAGCGCGAGATCCTGTCGCGACAAGCCAACCCGACGATGCTCGAACCGTCCGACATCGCTGGGGTGTTCCTCTTCCTCGCGAGCCGCGATGCGGCGTCGCTGACCGGGCAGGCGATCAGCGCGAGCCATGGCGAGGTCATGCACTGATGGCGTCGCCGACGACTGCCGTCGCAGCTGACGCACCGATGCAGTTGTCGCTGGCGGGTCGGGTGGTGCTCGTCACCGGCGCGGCGACTGGTATCGGCCGGGCGACCGCACTCGCCTGCGGCCGGGCGGGCGCCTTGGTAGCGGTCAACCACATTGGCCGTGGCCCACTTGCCGAAGAGGTCGTTGCGATGCTGCGCGACACCGGTGCGCGCGCCATGGCGGTCGAGGCCGACGTGACGCAGGCGGCGCAGGTCGCATCCATGATCGCCTCCGTCGAGGCCACGCTCGGCCCGCTCGACACCCTCATCAACAACGCCGGCATCCTGCAGGACAAGCCCTTCCTCGACACCACCGAGGACGACTGGGACCGCATGCTCGACACCGACCTGAAGTCGGTCTTCCTCACGTGTCGAGCCGCGCTGCCCGGCATGGTGACGCGTGAGCGCGGCGTGATCATCAATATCGCGTCCGATCTCGGACTGCTGGGCCGAGCGCAGTTCGCGCCGTACTCGGCAGCCAAGGCGGGCGTCATCGGACTCACCCGATCGCTCGCCCGCGAGTTCGCCCCGCACATCCGCATCAATGCCATTGCGCCCGGGCCGGTGGCCACGGCGATGCTCTCGACCGAACACATGAGCCCCGAATGGATCGCCAAGGAACTCGACATCCCGCAGCACCGCTTCGCCGACCCCACCGAAATCGCCGCTACGGCGCTCTTCCTGGCGTCGGATCTGTCGCGTTTCTACTGCGGGCAGGTCCTGGGGCCCAACGGCGGCTCGGTGATGGCGTGAGCCCGCGGGCGCGCGAATGAGCGTGTCCACGCCCGCCGGCGCGCCCGGTTCAGCCTCGGCGGCCAACCCCTGGCTGCCGGTGGCGGTTCTGCTGTTCTCGTCGTCGATGTGGGGCCTCGCCTGGCTGCCGCTGAAGGCCTTCGGCAACGAGGGGCTGTCGGGCCCGCTGCTGGCGGCACTCACCTACGGCATGGTCGCCGTGGTCGGTCTGCCGTGGCTGTGGCGCGAGCGTGGCGACTGGTCGCGCGAGCCGAAGCTGCTGCTGCTCATCGTCCTGCTGGGCGGCTGGGGCAACGCGGCGTTCGTGAGCGCCATGGTGCTCGGCGACGTGGTGAGGGTGATCCTGCTGTTCTATCTGGCGCCGGTGTGGTCCGTGCTGGGCGGGCGCATCTTCCTCGGCGAGCGCGTCTCGCGCCGCCGAGCCGCGGCGGTGGTGCTGGCGCTGGTGGGGGCCTTCCTCGTGGTCGGCGGATTCGACGCCTTCAGCTCACCGCTGCAGGTGACCGATCTGCTGGCCGTGAGTGCCGGAATGGGCTTTGCGGGCAACAACGTGGCCTCGCGCGCCGCGCAGTCGATCCCGACCGCCACCAAGACGGTTGCTCTGTGCGCCGGCTGCGCCGTGCTGGCGTTGCTCATGCTCCTCTTCACCCGAGGAGACGGCACCGTACCGACCTTCACACCCGGGCTCATCGCCGGTCTCGTCGCCTACTCGCTCGGCGGGCTGGTCCTGGTGACCGCCACCTGGCAGTGGAGCGTGACCCGGCTCGAGGCCGGTCGCTCTGGCGTGATCGCCATCGCCGAATTGCTGGTCGCGATGGTCACTGCCACGTTGATCGGCGGCGAAGACCTCGCCACGCGCGAGTTGATCGGCGGCCTGCTGATCACCATCGCGGCGGTTCTAGAAGCCACCGACACCACGGCAGTGTCTGCATCCACCCCACCCCTCGCCGCAAAGGAAAGTCCATGACCACCGTCTTCATGAACCAGTTGTCCTGGGTCGACTACGAAGCCCGTTTGACCCGTGATCAGCCTCCCCTGCTGTTGCCGGTGGGTGCGCTTGAACAGCACGGCCCGCACCTGCCGCTGGGCACCGATGGGTTGCTGTCGGCCGCGGTCGCGGCCGATGCTGCCGCGCGCATCGGCGGGCTGGTCGCGCCGACGCTGTCCTACGGCTACAAATCGCAGCCCAAGTGCGGCGGCGGCCAGCATTACTGCGGCACCACCAGCGTCGACGCGGCCACGCTCATCGGCTCGACCCGCGACGCGGTGCGAGAGTTCGCCCGTCATGGCGTGAAGAAGCTGGTGATCGTGAACGGCCACTACGAGAACCAGTGGTTCCTCACCGAAGGCATCGACCTCGGCCTGCGCGACGTTGGGCCTGGTGCAAACCTCGAGGTGATGCGGCTCGAGTACTGGGACTTCCTCACCGAGAGCACCCTCGCCAGCATTTTCCCGGATGGATTTCCCGGCTTCGCGCTGGAGCATGCGGCGGTGATCGAGACCTCGCTCATGCTGCATTACCACCCGAACCTCGTGCGGGTCGACCTCATCCCGGACGAGCCCCCTGCCGACTTCCCGCCCTATGACGTGTACCCGACGCGCAAGCACTGGGTGCCGTTGTCGGGCGTGCTGTCGTCGGCACGCGGTGCCACCGTCGAGAAGGGTTCGCTGATGGCCGTCGAACTGTCGGCGCGCATTGCCGCCGCCATCACGCACGAGTTCGCCTGAGGCGCGAGGTTGAAGTGGGTGACGGCATGATCGATCCGAAGCACAGTGCGCTGCTCGTCATCGACATGCAGCGCGACTTCCTCGACCCGACGGGTTATGCCTCGCAAGCCGGTCTCGACGTGTCGCGGCTGCGCCAGACGCTCGGGCCGGTGCAGGCGCTGATCGAAGCCGCACGCGCGGCCGAAATGCACATCGTCTACACCCGCGAGGGGCACCGCCCTGACCTGTCCGACTGTCCGCCCGCCAAGCTCGCGCGCAGCCGGGCAGCGGGCGCCGAGATCGGCTCGATGGGACCGATCGGGCGACTGCTCGTTCGTGGCGAGCACGGACACGATCTGGTCGACGAACTGCAGCCTCGTGCAGGTGAACCGGTCATCGACAAGCCGGGCTACAGCGCCTTCCATCAGACCGAGCTCGACCAGATCCTGCGTGGATGGGGCACTGGCACCGTCATCGTCTGCGGCGTGACGACCGAGGTCTGTGTGCACACCACGGTGCGCTCGGCCACCGACCATGGGCTGCGCTGCATCACCGTCGCCGACGCTTGCGCCGCGTCGGAAGCCCATCTGCAACAACCCGCCCTCGAGATGATCGCCGTCGAAGGCGGCATCTTCGGCACCGTCATGCCCTGTGCCACCGTCATCGCCGCGCTTGCCAGGTCCAGCGCAAGGAGTCCCGAATGACACAGGTTCGAAAGCTCTGGCCGCTGCTCACCGCCACGCATCGCTACGACAAATCGATCTCGACCTGGCAGCGCGGTCGCGGCGAGCAGACGGCGAACGGCCGCATCCTCTACGACGTGGGGTGCGACCACGCGAAGATCGCCGATCCGGTGGCGCGCGACCGCTACTACGACCGGTCTGTCTTCGAGTTCGGCGCGCCCGAGATGAGCGACGAGCAACGCATCCCGCACCACCTCGCACGGCTCGGTCTGACGCCGGCCGATGTCGACGTGATCTTCATCGGGCACCTGCACTTCGACCACGCCGGCGGGCTGCGCGATCTGCGGCGCTGCGGGTGCGGCGCCGAGATCCATGTGCAGCGCGACGAAGCCGAGGTCGGCCAAAGCGGCGCCGACCCGGCAGTGTTTGCCGACGACCTGATCGACGACGCCGGCGCGCCGCTGCAGTTCAGGCTGCAGTCGGGCGAGTACAGCGTCGTGCCGGGCGTGCAGGCGGTGTCCTCGCCGGGGCACACCATCGGCCACATGTCGATGTGGATCGAAATGCCCAAGGGCCCGCCGGTGCTGCTCGCCGGCGACGCCGCCGACCTGCAGGAGAACATCGACCACGAGATCGCGCCGGGCACGCTGTGGCAAGGCCGCGAGGACCAGGCCATCGCCAGCATCCGCAAGCTCAAGGCGCTCGCTAGCGAGACCGGCGCCTGGCTGTGGCCGAACCATGATCTGGCCTTCTACAACGCGCTGCCGCGCTTTCCGCAAGCGGTCGAATGACGATGGACTCTCCAGCACCCACAGAACCTTCCGATGTGCCCGATCGCTACCGCGGCGTGTGGCAGCGCACCCTGCTCGAGACGCCCGATGTGCGCGACACGACGACCTGGGTGCACTGGCTGCAGACCGCCCGATGGCATGCCGACCTGCGGGTGCCGCAGGCCGCCGAGGTCGATCGCCAGGCCCGTCCGCTGGCAAAGCTGAATGCGGCGCAGCAGCATGCGCTGGCTTTGCAGCAGGGCTTCTTCGGCCGCACCGAGGTCGTCCCGCACGCGCACGGCGACATCTGCACCTGGCACCGTCGACTGGACCTGCAACCGCCGGGGCCGACCCCGGATGTGGGCTGGATGGAGTTCGCGAGCGCTGACCGGGTGATCGAGACGGGCGTGCACGGCGCCTATCGAGAGGTCTGGGAGCGCTTGCCCGATTCGGTCGGTCGACACATGGTGCTGTCGCGCTTGTCGGCCGCCGACGACGCCAGTGCGGGATCGTCGACACACTTGCTGCTGAGCGGCGACTGGCTCATGCGGGTGCGGCCGCGCCGCCTGCCGTGGCCGATCGACATGGCCGTCGGCGACACGATGGGAGCCCTGCTCGCGCGACACCCGACAGCGGCACTCGGCCTCCTCGATTTCGAGATCTCCTTCGGTCGGCTGCACAACGGCCAGTGGTCGATCAGCCGAGCCAGCCTGCCCGCGCTCGAAAGTCTCGTGGTCCCGATCGACTTTCACCGGGTGGGGCCTGCAAAGGCCGAGGTCCGGATCGGGAGCGGATCGCCCGAACCCGCGGGCACCTCGGCGTGGCGAGTCCTGGAGTGGGACGGCGTCGACGGTTGAGGAGCCCCTCGGGCGGACCTTCGCGCACCGAAGCCGCGTGACATCGTGCGCGCCCTCGCCTTCGGATTCCATCGACTCTCACGCGGGCGACGGGTTTGCGTTCCTAGACTGGCAAGTTCGCTTCGCCAGCGGATGCCCCACCTACCAGGAGTCGAGCCCATGAAGAGCCTCCCCTCGATCGCGCTCTCCGGCATGAATGCCGCGCAGGACCAGATGAGCAACGCGGCGCACAACATCGCCAACGCCAACACCGAGGGCTTCCGTCGTCGTGAGGTGCGACTGCAGGAGTTGGCCGAGGGCGGAGTGGGCACCACGGGCGACGTCGCTGCAGGGCCGGGTGAATCGCTCGTCACCGACCTGGTCGGCCTGCTGCAGGGCAAGAACGCGTTCCTGGCCAATCTGTCGGTGTTCCGCACCCACAACCGCATGCTCGGCACCCTGCTCGACGACGAGGCCTGAGCAGGCGACAGGCTGGCCGCCGGCCTGCCAAACTCCGGGAATGTCCGACACCTTCTTCGACCTTTCGCATCGCAACGGCACCGGCGTACGACGCGCCGCATCGATGTTGGCCTGCCTGGCGCTGATGCTCGGGGCCGCACACGCCCAGGCGCAATCGTCAGCGCCTGTGCAAACCAGTCCGGCGGCGGCTGTCGCTGCTCAGCGATCCGCGACGAGCACCGAATTGCAGCTCTACGGTGTGGTGCTTCGCAACAGCCGTGTCGAGGACTTCATCGCGGCGGCCAAGGCGGCGGGCGGGCGTGTGGTCGAGCCCGGACCCGACGGCAGCACGGCTCTCGATGTGCGCGCCGCAGGCGTGCCCGCGCTGCAGCGACTGGTCGTCAGGGCAGAAGGACCGACCTTGGTCAGCGCACAGTTTGTCGTCAAGTCGTATGGCGAGGACAACGAGGCGCTGCGCCGCGCGCTGGTCGAGAAGTACGGTCTGCCCAGCGCTGCAGACGGGTCACGACGACCGTTCCCGACCTTTGCCTCGCGGTTCGCGCCGCGCGGCAGTTTCGACTGGGACTTTGCGGGCGGCATGAAGCTCGTCTATCGCCAGCCGGCACTGGGCGACACCACCCTCTCGTACATCGACGTCGAGCGGGCGCGGCGGCTCGACTCGAACAAGGGCACGTCGCCTGAGCGAGGAACCACGGTTGCACCCTCGGCCAACGACAACCGCTTCTGAGGATCATGTGTGGCCTGTAGAGTCGGGCACACCATGGACGCATCCTCGCTGTTCCGGGACACCCTGACCGGCGTCTACAACCGGTCGGCATTCATCGACCGCCTGAGCGAGACGCTCGAGCGGCAGGGGGTCCCCATCAGCCTGCTGGTGGTCGATCTCGACAACCTCTTCGTGATCAATCTGGAGCGCGGCCGCCGCGCGGGCGACGACGCCCTCAAAGCGTTGGCGAGCACCTTGTATCGCTCGGCCCGCACGCATGACACCGTCGCACGGCTCGGAGGAGATCAGTTCGCGATGCTCCTGCCGGAGACAACCCTCGACACCGCAGCGCAGTTCGCGCGGGCCGTTCGCTCGCTCGTCGGTCGAGCCCACGACGTGCATCCCGGGCTTGGCGTGATCGATGTGTGCATCGGCGTGGCATCGCGGCCAGCGCATGTTGCGCTGCGCGCAGAGGAACTGCTCGAGATGGGTGACCTGCGGCTCGATTCAGCCAAGCGCTCGCGCCACCGACCAGGATCGCCCCGTCACATCTGGTCTGGCCCGCCCGATCCGCTGGATCAAGCAGACGACTGAGTCCCCGCCAAGACGCCTGCATGCGTCTTGGCCTTCGCCAGGCGTGAATCAGCGCGCAGGCGCTGCTA
>VYKX01000221.1_pt1 | contig 22535 bp, 21 predicted proteins | sample 5114471 | NCBI WGS metagenome assembly VYKX01 (sample SAMN12291785, study PRJNA351875) | freshwater metagenome | isolation source: freshwater lake | place: USA: Michigan, Gull Lake | collected 2013-08-08
GCGCTGCCGGTGAACGCACCTTGTTGCTGCTGCACAGGCGCAGCGGCTGGTTGATTGCGCAGGGGCTCGTGTGGACCGGCGGCGTGCCGAACCTGCGCGAGACCTCGCTCGACGAGATGACCACCAGCCTCGAACGCTTGCGTTCGATCGCTGCGCAACCGGGTGTCACCGGGTTGATCGGCGAACAGGGCGAGCCCGGCAGCGCCACGGTCGTGGCCGATCACCTCGAGTACCTGTCGCAGTTGCGACAGCGCACCCAGCAAGCGCTCGACCGCGGCGAGGTCGAAGGTGCGCGACCGATCGAGTTGCCCGCGTTTGCGGATCGACCTGGCTATGCGGCGTACCACGCGCTGAACCGCCAGCGGGTGTGGCGTGCACTGGAGCGCAGACTCTTCGAATGACCCGCCGCGCACGGGCCGAACAACCGGCAACTCAGCACACGTCAGGGCGAATCTCGGGACCGGCTTCAGGACTGGTTCCAGCGCATCTTGCGGTAGATCGTGTTGCGACTGATGCCCAGCCGCTTGGCCGCGACCGAAATGTTGCCGCTGGCGGCGTCGAGCGCAGCGCGAATGATCTCGATCTCACCTTCTTCGAGGGTCCGCTGCGGCGCGGGCACCGACGTGCTCGACATGCTTGCCGCCTGCGTGTCGACGGTCGACGTCTCGGCAGGCATGCGTTCGTCGACCGCTGCTGCCGATGCCGCCCCTGCGCAGACATTCGCCTGCGGCGCCGGGGCACGAGCGGTATCGCGAGCCAGTGAAGCGGCGCCGTCGTTCGCCTTGGCGGGCACCGCTCGCCTGGCGTCTTCGACGAAATCGTCGGACAGATGCTCCTCGACGATGACGCCCTCGCCCGACGCCATGACCGCCGCAGTGCGCAGTACATTGACCAGTTGACGCACATTGCCCGGCCACGAATACCGGGTGAAGAGATCCATCACGCCGGCGCTGATGCGGGGGGTGCGGTCGGGCACCTCGGCCGCAAGGATGCGACGCACCAGCGTCGGCAGATCGGTGCGTTCGGCAAGTGAGGGCAGGCGGACCACCAGGCCGTTGAGGCGGTAGTACAGATCCTCGCGGAACTGATGCGTGTCGATCATGGCGCGCAGATCGCGGTGGGTGGCCGCGATCACCGCGATGTCGACCGCGATCGATTTCTGGCTGCCGAGCGGCGTGACGCAGCGCTCCTGCAGCACGCGCAACAGCCGCGCCTGCAGGGCCATCGGCATGTCGCCGATCTCGTCGAGGAACAGCGTGCCGCCGTTGGCCTGAAGGATCAGTCCGGTCGACCCCTTGCGGCGCGCACCGGTGAACGCGCCCTCCTCGTGGCCGAACAGTTCGGCTTCGATCAACGACTCGGGGATCGACGCGCAATTGACCGCAATGAAGGGCATGCGCGAGCGCTTCGAGTCCTGGTGGGCGGCGCGGGCGAGCACCTCCTTGCCTGAGCCGGTGGGGCCGAGGATGAGCAGCGGGATATCGCGGTTGAGGATGCGCCGCACCTTGTCGACCGTGGCTGCGACCCGCGAATCGCCGGTCTCGAACTGCGCAAGTCCTGCGGCGCGTTCCGCGCACAGGCCGGTTGCAGATCGGTCAGCCTGCCCGAGGGCCTGAGGCCGCGGCGCAGCGCCCCCGGAGGACTGCGACTCTGTCGCATCCACGGCTGCCTCGAGGTCGCCGGCGTCGATCCAAGGCGTGCCGGAGACCGCCGCGCGCGGCGGCCAGACAAAACGGGCAGTGACGAAGAACGAGTTGCCGCAAGGAGCGTGCAGTTGCATCGGCGACGCCAATGGCGCCCGGAAGTGGTCGAACACTGCCGACGTCGTGGTACCGAAGAGGCTCGTCAGGCTGTGCATGCGCAACGAGGCGCCGCTCACCGACAGCAGTTCGAGCGCACTGCGGTTGGCACCCAGGATCTTTCCGTCGGCACCGACGACGATCACCCCCTCGACGAGGGTGCCGAGAAAGCCGACGCGGCGATGGAAGTGCAGGCGCAGGCGATTGCTGTAGTCGTCACTCAGCCACTGGTTCTCGATCATCCGCGCGGACATGCGAACCAGACCCATCGTGTGACGGTGGTAGGTGCGGTGGTCCCCACTGACGTCGAGCACGCCCAGGATGTTGCCGCGTGGATCGAAGATCGGCGTCGCCGAACAGGTGAGAAAACTGTTGGCGTGCATGAAGTGCTCGCCCGCATGGACGACCGTCGGCGCTTCGGCAAACAGCGCCGTGCCGATGGCATTGGTGCCCTTCGAGTGCTCGGCCCAGTTCACCCCGGGAGACAGCGCCACCTTGCCGGCGCGCTCGAGGAAATCGGTATCGCCGACCGAATGCAGGATGGTGCCCTGCGCATCCGTCAGGATGATCATGCTGTGGCTGTCGACGATCTGCTCGAACAGCATCTCCATGACGGGCGCGGCATGGTTCGACAGGCGCAGATTGCGTTCGCGCGCCACGACCAGATCGCTGCGCATCAGCGGTTGGTAGTCGGGCCTTTCGATGCGTGAGAGGCCGAGCGCCACGCAGCGCTGATGCGACTCCTCGATTTGCGCCGCATGCGCCTGAAGCACCTCCGGTTGCGCGAACACCCCAGGATGAACCGCCGGCGGAAGCTCGACTTTTGTCATTCGATGGGATGCAGCCATGAAAAATGCCTTGAATCGTGATGCAGCCATGCTGCTCTTTGCCGGGCAAGGTGGCCATCGGCATCCACCCCGAAGTCGGCACGGGCTCTGATAACGATCAACCGCTGGAGGCGCCAGGGGGCTACAAACCTGCCCGGTGCCAGTGGCACAAGGATTGCGAATCCAGCCCCAAACCACTGTACATGCGGAGATGAATTGATGTCCCAAACTCGTAATACCCCTAGGTCACCTGTGTCAAAGCGGAGCAAAGACCGTCTTCCGTTCCAGCGCGCAGCACGCGCACTGGCCTTGTCGGCCGTCGCTGCAGGGCTGTGGATACACCCCATCGCGTGGTCCCACGGTGATGTCACACCTCAAGCCGTCGACACCAGCAGCCTGCCCCCCCTTGGCGCCAACTGGGTGGCAGAGAACCCGTTTCGCAGTAACGCGGAGGCGCTGAAGATCGGGACGTCCGCATACAACCAGAACTGCGCCCGATGCCACGGCCTCGAGGCCATCTCCGGAGGCATCGCGCCCGACCTGCGCAAGCTCGACAACGACTGCGCCGGGCTGCAGGAACCCAAACGAAAGGCCGAGTGCGTCAAGGAGAACGACCAGTACTACCTGACCACCGTGCGCAACGGGCGCGTGCGCAACGGCGCCGTCTACATGCCTCCCTACGAAGGCATCCTGAATCAGGAAGCGATGTGGTCGATCAAGGCCTACCTCGAATCCCGCCGGGAGCGCCCGCTTTGAGTCATCGCGTGTTGAGCCGCCGACGCTGCCTGCAAGGCCTCGGCGCGGCCGCGCTGGTCTCTTCCGCTGGTCTGGTGGTGCGAGCTGCAGAAGGTGTGGCCGCTACCGAGCTTCCCTCGCCCAGCGGGCTGAAGCGTCCTGGCTCTCTGATCGTGGGCCTGTACGACGACATGCCGCCTTTCCACACCGCAGGCCAGGGCATCGATGTCGAGATCGCGCAAGCGCTGGCGGCGCAGTTGGGGCTCAAGCCCGTGCTCATGCCGTTTGCCGCTGGCGAGAACATGCAGGACGACCTGCGCAACATGGTCTGGAAGGGCCATTACCTCGGCTTTGGCCCGGCCGACGTGCTGTTGCACGTGCCGGTCGAGCGGGCCCTGATGGACAGCACGCCACAGGTGGCGATCCTCGGCCCCTACTACCGTGAGCGTCTCGTCGCCGCACGCAGCCTCGAGAAACTGCCTGCGTTCGAAACCCTCTCCGCGATCAAGGGCCTGCCGGTGGCGGTGGCCGGGCAGTCGCTCGCCGGCTGGCTGATGATCGGTGCCGAGGGCGGCGCGTACAGAGATCAATTGCTGACGAAGTGGCCCGACGGCACGGCAGCCGCCCGCGCCCTCCTGAAGGGAGAGGTGGCGGTGGCGGTGGGCATGTCCTCCGAGATCGAAACGGTGGTGCGCTCCGACCCACGCTTCGCGATCGCCCCCTTGCCCGTGCCACGCGCTCCTCGCGACGGTTGGGCCATCGGCATGGCCATCAAGAGCGGGTCGACCGAACTGGCGCAGTCGCTTCAAGCCGGCATGAACGCGCTGAAGGCCAGCGGCCGCATCGCCGACATCTTCGCTCGGCACGCCGTGTCCTGGCGCCCGGTCTGAACTGATCGACTCGGCTGAACGGCGCGCAAGGCGTCACACCCCCGCCTGGGGGACGCATCGGTTTGCGGACAAACGCGGTTGGCACCAGACCTGCAGCCGCCCCCCGTGACGCATGGATACACCGCCCTGTCAGCGACCGGTTGAAGTCCCAAGGCGCCAAACAGGGGCAATCGTGCGGGGATTCGGTGAGCGGGACGGTGTGCACAGCATGGACCTCCCATGCCGAGGGACAACAGCTCGAGCAAGTGCGACATGCAGCAAGAGCTGAGCATCCGGTCGCGTCTGTTGCTGCTGTCGGGCCTGTTGATGCTGGGCCTGATCGGCACGACCCTTCACCTGCCGTCGACGATGTCGGCGAACGCCAAGCTGGTCTCGCAGACCACGGGGTTCGACCAGCAGATTCGCGCTGCGAACGAGGTGCGCAACAGCTTCGGCGAGGAGCGCGTGGCCGAAGTGCTGGCGGCCTCGGCCGACGACACCCTGCTCAGCCGCCTGGTGGCGGGGGTTCGGCAGTTCGACAACGGGCTGCCGCCATCCGACGACGTTGCGGCCCTGCACCTGCGGCACGACGTCTCCTGACCGACCGGCGCGACGCCTGAGTGAGTCGCCTCAGGAACCGTCTGCGGGCGCCAATGGCGCCAGTGGAGTCCGAATGCTGAACGGCTGCCGGTAAAGCCACACCGGTCGGCCGTCAGGGCAGGCGTGCACTGCGTCGGCGACAAGACCGGTGGCCTCGAACTCAAGGCTGGCCATCCATGCGCCCGGGCGCAGTTCGCGCCCGGCCTTGGTCATCGCCCTGGGCATGCTCTCGGGCCGCTGGAACAGATAGACCATCGCATAAGGCGACCAGTCCGCCTGCCAGATGTCACCGCGACGCACCGCGGCAAAGCGGCATCGCCACTGACTGATCCAGCACAACGGCCAACTCCACTCCAGACCGTCGATGCGCGCATCCGGGTAGGCGGCGTGCAATTCACGCAGGCCATGGCCGAGACCACAGCCGGCTTCGAGGACGCGTGACCGGCTGGGCAGCGGAGCCAGACGATCGAGCCCCTGCAGCGCGCCTCGCGGCGTCGGGAACAGCGGCGCGTCCTTCCAAGACTTCAGCGGATAGATCGCGATCAGCGCCAGCAACGGCAGCAACCAGGCCCACGGCGGGATGTCACCGCCAACGCCAGAGACCCACAGCGACAAGGGAAAGCCGAAGGCGATGAAGACCTGGCGCCATCGGGTCGAGGCCCAGCGCGCCGAGGTGGCAGGAAGAACGCCAACGAATGCTGCCCCCGCGAGGGCGACAAGGCTCGGCGCCTTGGCCGCCTGAAGCAGCACGAACACCGCCCAGGCCACGCCCCAGCTCAGCAGCGCAGGCAACGGCCACGGCATGTGACGTTCAGTATTCGCGAAGCTTCACCCGCAGACGGGCGATCGACTGGCTGTGCAGCTGGCACACGCGCGACTCGGTGACCTTGAGCACTGCGGCGATTTCCTTCAGGTTCATGTCGTGCTCGTAGTACATGCTCATGACGTACTGCTCGCGCTCGGGAAGCACCTTGATGCCGGCGACCAGCGCCTCGCGCATGCGTTGATCCTGCAATTGGGCAAGCGGGTTGAAGGCCTCGTCGGCGACGTGGCGGTCGAGAAAGTCGTGGTCACCGTCGTCGCCCGACATGTCTTCGAGGTAGACGAGTTGAGTGCCTCGGACCTTGCCCAGCAGGTCCTGGTACTCGGCCAGACTGATGCCCATTTCGCGGGCGATCTCGCTTTCAGCCGGAGCGCGGCCGAGCCGCTGCTCGAGCTTGTGCACTGCCGACTCGATCGTGCGCTGCTGCTTGCGGGTTCCGCGCGAGAGGTAATCGTTGCCGCGCAGTTCGTCGAGCATCGCGCCGCGTATGCGCTGGGTGGCGAAGGTCTCGAACTGCACGCCCTGCGACGCATCGAATCGGCTGAGCGCATCGGCGAGCCCGATCATGCCGACCTGGATCAGGTCGTCGAGTTCGACGTTGGCCGGCAGCTTGGCGATCATCTGGTGCGCCAGGCGCCGCACCAGCGGGCTGTACTGCTTGAGCATCGACGTGGTGTCGAGCTGTCCTTTGGCGGTGTAGGTGGACATGGGTCGGCTCCAGGAAATCAGTTCAGCGCGTGGGCGTGCAGCGCGCCGGCAGGCACCGTGCTCGCATACGAATCGCCACCAGTGGCATGCAAGGTATCGCGCACCCACCGACGCAGGGCTGGCGGGGCCGCACTGCGAGGGTCGCTGGCCGGGTCGATCTGCATCCAGTCACGCAGCACCGCGCCCAGAAAGTCGTCAGCGCAGGTGGCGATCTGCATCGCGATGCGTTCGCTGCGCGGCGAGGTCGGCGCAGCGCTCAGCATCAGGTCATGCACCATCAGACCGGCGCGCTGGGTGAGCACCTTCATCGCGGCATAGGCGTGGGTCACGCTGTCGGGGTGGTCGTCGGCGAGCAACAGCGGGCGCGGCGGCGTCGCGGCCAAGCGGCGAACGAACATGCGACACAGATCCGAGGCGGGCGCGTGCACCAGTACCGTGTCGGCACCCGGAGCTGCTTGGCACACCGCATCGAGGAATCCACCGGTCGAGCCCTGGGCGTCGACATGACGAACCGGCAGACCGCGCGCGGCAAGGTACGACACCTCGGGCGACAGGGTCTCGATGCACTCGGAAAGATCGACGAGTGCGATCTCGTCTGGCTCGGGAGCGCGCTCGCTGGCGTCGACCACCAGCGTGTGTCGGCCCTGCTCGGCGAAGGCGCTGCACAGGCGCTCGAGCATCGCTCCGCCGAAGGCCATGTGCGGATTGGAAACGACGGGCACGACGCAGGTGCGCGCGTGAGCGAAGAGGCGCCGCAGGCCATCAGCCTGGTCGAGTGGCATCGGGGACGACAGCATCATGGCGGTGTGAGAGGGCACGTGTTCAGGGGTCAAGGGTTCGGTTGCCAGATCGGATCTGGGGCGTCGCGAAGACGAGGTTGACTTCGCTCGAATCCATCCGAAAGGCGGCACCGGCGCTCGGGCGCAGGGCGCGGTGCATCAGCGCATGCGACGACAGGCGATGCCAGTCCTCGGGCACCCGCTGGCCGTTGGCCACGCCGAGCACGGTGAGCTTGTGGCGGATCAGCGCATCGAGCGCCGGCCCGAGCTTGACCGCCTCGTCCATCTTCGACAGCACGATGCCGCGGCAGGCACTGGCGCGGTAGGCGATGAGCACGTCCTCGATCGTTTCGCCCTGCGCCGCCGCATTGACCACCAGCAGCTTCTGGATCGAGCGGTGGCCGAGCATTTCGAGCAGTTCGCGGGTGCGGGTGTCGCGCTGGGCCATGCCGGCGGTGTCGATGAGGACCATCTTCTTGCCGGCGAGCAGTTCCAGCAGATCCTCGAGCGACGCGCGATCGTGTGCGGTGTGCACCGGCACGCCGAGGATCCGGCCATAGGCACGCAGCTGTTCGTGGGCACCGACGCGATAGGCGTCGAGCGTGATCAGACCGAGGTGCGTGGCGCCGTAGCGGGTCGCGAAGGCCGCGGCCAGCTTGGCGGTGGTGGTGGTCTTGCCGACGCCGGTCGCGCCGACGAGCGCATACACACCACCCTGGTCCTCGAGCGCCGGTTCGCGGTCGGCGCTTTGCAGATTGCGTTCGAGTACCTGCGTGGCCCAGGTCATCTCGTCGGTGACTTCGGAGCCCATCGCATCGGCGAGCTTGCGGATCAGCGCCGGCGAGAAGCCGCAGTCCATCAGCTTTTGCGTGAGTCGGGCCTGCGCGGGCTGGCGCTGCAGTTTCTCCATGAACGCGAGTGCGCCGAAACGCTCCTCGATCATGCCTTTCATGCTGCGCAGCTCGGCCATCATGTCCTGCTGGTCACGGCGGGCCAGCCCCGCATCAGCCGCTGGCAAGGTGATCGGCGCGGCCAGCGGTGCCATCGCAGGGCGGCCGCGGCGCTCGGCCGGCATGCTGACTTCGACGCTCAGCACCGGCGGCTCGGGACGCGTTGCAACACGAGTTGGGGTGGCGAGCAGGCCGCCCTCATCGTCGTGCAGATCGCCGAGCACCGGCACGTGGCCGGGTGCCGGCATGCGCGCTGCCGGTGCAGTCGTCGACTCGGACATGCGAGTGGTGAGTGGTCCGGGCGTGACCTCGGCGGCGGGCTCCTGCGCACGGGCAGACGCTGCCTCGGCACGCATGGCCACCTGACGGCGCTTGAGCATGCGCTCGCGCACGTAGTCCTGGAACGACAGGGTGCTCATCGACAGGCTGCTGACATCTTCTGCGACCGATGACGGCGCGGACTCTGGCTTGGCATCGATCTTCCCCTCGGCATGGGCCGCAGCGGCGGCACGCCCGACCCGGCCACCCGACACCGCGGCCGACTCGCCTGCAAACGCGGGTGCCGACACGACCGGGCTATCGGTGGCCATGCGCTGGATGTCGCGCATGCTTTCTGGCGCCATGGCAAGCACCTCGACGCCTTCGGCGGTCTGGCGCGTCGACAGCACCACGGCGTCGACTCCGAGGGCCTGACGGATCATGGCGAGGGCGTCCCGCGAACTGCGGGCGGCAAAGCGTTTGACGTTCATGCGGTACCTCCAATCACCGATCCGATACGGATCGAATGGGTCTCAGGAATCTCGCTGTGCGCGAGAACACGCAAGCGCGGCGCGGCGCGCTTGAGCAGTCGCGCCATCGGCGCACGGATGAGGTCGGGCACCAGCAGGCAAGCGGGCAATCCGAGGTCCTCCTGGCGCTTGGCCGAGTCGGCGGCTTGACGGCTCAGGGTGTCGGCAACGCCCGGGTCGAGCGCGGCGCCGTGGGGTGAATTGAGGGCCTGGGTGATCAGCCGTTCGAGATCGGGCTCGAGGGCGATCACGTCGAGCTCCTTGCTCGGCCCGTAGATCTGCTGAACGATCGACGGTGCCAGATGCACGCGGATGCGGCGGGCAAGCTCGGCGGGATCGGTGACGGTCGACGCGTTCTCGGCGAGGCTCTCGACGATCGAGCGCATATCGCGGATGTGCACGCCTTCTTCCAGCAACAGCTGGAGCACCTTCTGAAGAGCCGGAATCGCGACCATCTTGGGCACCACGTCCTCGATCATTCGGGGGGCCAGCTTGGTCACGTGCTCGACCAGCTGCTGAACCTCCACCCGGCCCAGCAACTTGGCCGCGTGAAGTTGCATCAAGTGTGAAAGATGGGTAGCGACGACGGTCGAGCAATCAACCACCGTAAATCCATTCATTTGGGCTGCGTCGCGCTGACGCTCCTCGATCCACACCGCAGGCAGTCCGAAGGCCGGGTCGGTGGTGCGCGTGCCGATGAGCGTGGTGTTCGCGCCGCCGGGGTTGATGGCCAGCAGCATGCCCGGGAAAGCCTCGCCCTCGCCCACGACGGCGCCGCGCAGCGTCAGGCGGTACATGCTCGGCTTGAGTTCGAGGTTGTCGCGAATGTGCACCGGCGGCGGCAGGAAGCCCACGTCCTGCGCGAACTTCCGGCGCACGCCCTTGATGCGCGCGAGCAGGTCGCCCTCGCGTGCCTTGTCGACGAGCGAGATGAGCCGGTAGCCGACCTCGAGTCCGAGCGTGTCGATCGGCAGCAGGTCGTCCCAGGTGGCCTCGGCATTGGCTTCCGGTGCGGCGGCAGCGGCCGTCGGTGCGATCGGCTTGGGCCGTCGGTCGCGCTCGCGCATCCACCAGGCCGCATAGCCGAGACCGCCTGCGATCAGCAGGAACACGAGGTGAGGCATGCCCGGGATCAGGCCGATCGCGCCGATCACGCCTGCGGTGATGGCGAGCGAGCGCGGCGAGTTGAACATCTGCTGCGAGATCTGCGAGCCGACGTCCTGGTCCTTGCCCACACGCGAGACCACCAGCGCCGCAGCGACCGAGATGAGCAGGCCCGGAATCTGCGCGACCAGCGCATCACCCACCGCCAGCACGATGTAGGAGTTGGCCGCATCGCTCGCCGAGAGACCGTGCTGGAGCATGCCGATGGCGAATCCGCCGACGATGTTGATGAACAGGATCAGCAGACCGGCTATGGCATCGCCGCGCACGAACTTGCTGGCACCGTCCATCGAACCGAAGAACTCGGCCTCATCGCCGACTTCGGTGCGGCGGCGCTTGGCTTCTTTCTCGTCGATCGTTCCGGCATTCAGGTCGGCGTCGATCGCCATCTGCTTGCCGGGCATCGCATCGAGGGTGAATCGCGCGCCGACCTCGGCGATGCGCTCGGCGCCCTTGGTGATGACGATGAAGTTGATCACCACGATGACCGCGAACACGATCAGACCGACCGCAAAGTTTCCGCCGATCAGGAAGTGTCCGAAGGACTCGATCACCGCGCCGGCCGCGCCCGGCCCGGTGTGACCTTCCATCAGCACCACACGCGTCGAGGCCACGTTGAGCGACAGGCGCAGCAAGGTGGTGAGCAGCAGCACCGTCGGGAAGGCGGCGAAGTCGAGCGGGCGCACCATGTAAGCGGCCACCATCATCACCATCAGCGCGATCGCGATGTTGAAGGTGAACAGCAAGTCGAGCAGGAACGGCGGCAGCGGCAGCACCATCATGGCCAGGACCATGACGATGAGCAGCGGCGTCATCAGCGCCTTGAAGGTCGTGCTGTTCGCAACGTTCGAACCGAACAAGGCCTTGAGTTGTTGCAAGGGGTTCATTCAGGCGTCCCGGTGGGCGGCGTTTTTCGGTGATGCGGGTCGAGTTCGGCGGGCACCGGCAGCTCAGGCAGTTCACCCGGCTCGGCGCCCTGACCCTTCATGGCGGCGCGCAACTGGTAGACGTAGGCGAGCACCTGCGCGACTGCTGCGAAAAGCGCTGCGGGAATCTCGCGGTCGACCTCGGCGTGGGCATACAGCGCCCGAGCCAGCACCGGCGCCTCGAGCACCGGCACCGACGCGCCGCGCGCGGTGTCGCGGATCTTCAGCGCGAACAGATCGGCTCCCTTGGCGACCACACGCGGCGCGCTCATCGTCGCGTCGTCGTAGCGCAGCGCCACGGCGTAGTGGGTCGGGTTCATGACCACCAGGTCTGCCGTCGGCACCGCCTTGATCATTCGGCGCTGGGACATCTCGCGCATGATCTGTTTGCGCTTGCCCTTGATCTCGGGGCTGCCGTCGGCCTCGCGGGCCTCTTTCTTGACCTCGGCGTCGCTCATCTTCAGGCGCTCGGCGTGCAGCCACTTCTGCAGCGGCGCGTCGACGGCGGCGAATACTGCGAGGATGGCGAGCATCACCCACAGGCCACCGCGCATCGCGTCGCCGGTGTGACGCAGGCCCTCTTCCAGCGGCATCGCGAGCAGGCTGCGGAACTCGTCGAAGTGGGTGTAGAGATAGAAGCTGCCGCCAGCACCGAGCAGCAGTGCCAGGAACGAGGCCTTGACCGCGTCGATCAGTTGCTGCTTGGCAAACAGGCGGCCGATGCCGGTGATGGGGTTGAAGGCTGAGAACCTGGGTCCGAGGGCCTTGAACGTGAAGTTCCAGCCCCCGATGGCGATGCCACTGGCGACGGCCACCGCAGCCATGAACAGTCCCGCAGGAATGACCACCCACAAAAAGGTGCCCATTTGCTCGGAAACGCTGGCCAGCATGGCACCGGTCGAGCGCACCTCGGGCGCGCCGAATTGCAACGCGCGGCGCAGCCCGTCGCGCATCCACGCGATCAGCGTCGGTGTCAGGACGACCAGACCGATGCCGCCGGCGGCAAGCGCCGTGAAATGGCCGAAGTCGCGCGACCGCGGGATGTTTCCGTCCTCGCGAGCCTTCTGCAGCTTCTTCGGGCTTGCCGGGTGTTTCTTGTCGAGGTCTTCTGAATCGGCCATGGCTTGGTGCACCCCGGCTCAAGGCCGCAATGCTGCGAACCATTGTTCCGATGAGGGGGGCGAACTTGAGCCGGAGAAGGGCCGGAAACGCCCCGCATCTCCGGTGCGAGAACGCGGCCCCGATGTCCACCTGCAGTGCATGCCACCTGCCGCGGCGGCCGGTCGCAGGTTGGCCGGTCGGGTCGATACGCTTTCAGCCGGCATCCGCGTCGACTTACCATCCGTCCTTTCGTGAGCGCCGCTCCCCCTGACGCTGCGCGCAGACCCCCCCAAGTTGTTCCCTGACCCAGGAGATCCCAAATGAACCTCAAACTGAAACTTGCCGCACTGGCGCTTGCCATGTCTGCCGCTGGTGCTGCAGTGGCTGCAGACCCGATCAAGGTTGGGCTTTCTGGCCCCTTCACGGGTGGCTCGTCGTCGATGGGCGTGAGCATGCGCGACGGCGTGAAGCTCGCCGTCGAGGAGATCAACGCCGCGGGTGGCGTGATCGGCCGCAAGATCGAACTCATCGAACGCGACGATGAGGCGAAGAACGAGCGCGGCGTGCAGATCGCGCAGGAGCTGATCAACAAGGAGAAGGTCGTCGCGACCCTCGGCTACATCAACACCGGTGTGGCGCTCGCCTCGCAGCGCTTCTATCAGGAAGCCAAGATCCCGGTGATGAACAACGTCGCCACCGGAACCCTGGTCACCCAGCAGTTCAAGGACCAGCCCGAGAACTACATCTTCCGCAACGCCGCGCACGACAGCATCCAGGCGCCGATGATCGTCGAGGAGGCCATCGTTCGCCGCGGCTTCAAGAAGGTCGCGATCCTGGCCGACTCGACCAACTACGGTCAGCTCGGTCGTGCCGACCTCGAGAAGGCGCTCGACCAGAAGGGCGTCAAGGCCGTGGCGGTCGAGAAGTTCAACGTCAAGGACGTCGACATGACGGCGCAGTTGCTGAAGGCCAAGGAAGCCGGCGCCGAAGCGATCCTGACCTACGCCATCGGGCCCGAGCTCGCGCAGATCGCCAACGGCATGACCAAGCTCGGCTGGAAAGTGCCGATGATCGGCAGCTGGACGCTGTCGATGGCCAACTTCATCGACAACGCCGGCCCGGCCGGTGAAGGTGCGCGCATGCCGCAGACCTTCATCCAGGAGCCGACCACGCCGAAGCGCCAGAGCTTCATCATTGCCTACCTGAAGAAGTTCAACCCGAAGAACGCCCGCATCGACTCGCCCGTGTCGGCAGCCCAGGGCTACGACTCGGTCTACCTGCTGGCTGCCGCCATCAAGCAGGCCAACTCGACCGAAGGCCCGAAGATCAAGGCCGCGCTTGAGGACCTGAAGACGCCGGTCGAAGGTGTGGTCACGACGTACAACAGACCCTTCACCAAGGATGACCACGAGGCCATCACCGCCAACATTCCGGTGTTCGGCGAGGTCAAGGGCAGCCGCGTGGTCTACGCGTACGAAGCCGACTTCAAGAAGGCGTCGGAAGTGCGCGTGAAGGACCCCAACGCCAAGGGCGCGCTGAAGAAGTAAGCTTCGCCGCCTTGCGCCGCCGCCTGGCTTGCTGCCCGCGGCGGCTTTCTCTTTTCTGACGGGAGCTTCCTATGCAGATCCTCACCCAACTCATCTTCAGCGGCATTGCGCTGGGCATGATCTACGCGGTCATCGCATTCGGCTACCAGCTCACCTTCGCCACATCGGACACGCTGAACTTCGGTCAGGGTGACGCGCTCATGCTGGGCGCCCTGGTCGGGCTGACGCTGGTGCTTCTGGGAGTCAACTACTGGCTGATGATCCCGCTGGTGTGCCTCTTCGGCGCTGCGCAGGGCGCCTTCGTCGAGCGCATCGGCGTGCGCCCGGCCATCAAGATCAAGAGCGAGTTCGGCTGGATCATGTCGACCATCGCGCTGGGCATCATCTTCAAGAACGTGGCCGAGAACGTGTGGGGCCGCGACGACCTGAAGTTCCCTTCGCCCCTGCCCGAGGCCCCGATGAAGTTCCTGGGCGCCAACGTGCTGCCGATGGAAGTGCTGGTCGTCGGTGGCGCGCTGGCGATGATGCTGGCGGTCGAGGTGTTCAACCGCCGCTCGATCTACGGCAAGGCCGTGGTCGCGACCTTCAACGACCGCGACGCCGCCAAGCTGATGGGCATCAACACGAGCCTGGTCATCACCTTCTCGTACGCGCTGTCGTCGATGACCGCGGCTTTTGCCGGCGTGCTGATTGCGCCGCTCACGCTCACCGGCGCGACGATGGGCGCGGTGCTCGGCCTCAAGGCTTTCGCCGTCGCGATCATCGGCGGCCTGAACAGCGGACTGGGCATCATCGTCGGCGGTCTGATCCTCGGCATCGCCGAGACGACGACCGGCTTCTATCTCTCGACCGGCTACAAGGACGTGCCCGGCCTGCTGCTGCTGCTGCTCGTGCTCGCGGTCAAGCCCGCCGGCCTGTTCGGCAAGACGGCGATCAAGAAAGTCTGATGAGCATGAACCTGCGCAACCTCGCCCTTTACGTGGTGTCGATCGCCGTGCTGGCAGCGTTTCCATTGCTGGTCAGCAACACCTATTACATCCACCTGTTCGAGACGATCATGATCTACGCGATCGTGCTCTTCGGGCTCGACATCGTCGTCGGCTACACCGGTCAGGTGTCGCTGGGGCACGCCGGCCTGTTCGGAGTGGGTTCGTACACCGCGGGCGTCCTGGTGTTCCATTTCGGCGCCCCGCTGTGGGTGACGCTGCCGGCTGCGCTGGGTGTGACCGCGTTCTTCGGTCTGCTGCTCGCACTGCCCGCACTGAAGGTGACCGGCCCGTATCTGGCCATGGTGACGCTCGCCTTCGGCACCATCATCCAGATCCTGATCAACGAGATGACCTTCCTCACCGAGGGCCCGCTCGGCATCACGCTCGGCAAGCCGATGGCGTTTGGTCACACGTTCGCGAAGCACGAGTTCTTCTGGCTCGTCGGCGGCATCCTCATCCTGACCCTCACGGTGGTGCACCGCATCCTCAACAGCCAGCTCGGCCGCGCGTTCGAGGCCCTGCGCGGCAGCCCGGTGGCATCGGACTGCATGGGCGTGTCGGTCTACAAGTACAAGGTCTACGCCTTCGTGATCAGCGCGGCGCTCGCGGGCCTGGCGGGCTCCCTGTATGCCTACTCCGAGCAGTACATCTCGCCCAACACCTACAACTTCGAGCTCACGGTGTTCTTCCTGCTCGCCGTGATCATGGGCGGGCGCAAGTCGCGTATCGGCTCGCTGCTGGGGGCGGCGATCATCGTCCTGCTGCCCAAGCTGCTCGACGACATCGAGATGTTCCGCATCGTGTCGGTGCTGATCGCAGTCGGCGTGCTGATCGGCTCGGTCGTCTCGATCCGCCGCGGGCGCAGCACCCTGCAGCAGGTGGCGATCCCCGTGATCGGCAGCGCGGCGCTCGCGGGCTTTTCGTTCGTGCTCACCTCGATGACCGACTGGCGGCTGTCGATCTTCGGGCTGATCACCCTCTTCGTCGTCTACTACCTGCAGGACGGCATCGTCGGTTTCGTTCGCAACCTGTTCAACCTCAAGCGCACGGGCGACGCCCACAAGATCAGCGTCACCGATGCCGATGCGGTCGGCCAGGCCGGCGGCAACAGCCGCCGCGGCGAGACCCTGCTGACGGCCAAGGGCGTGCTGATGCAGTTCGGTGGATTGAAGGCGCTCAACAACGTCGACCTGACGATCCAGCGCGGCACCATCCACGGCCTGATCGGCCCGAACGGTTCGGGCAAGAGCACGATGATGAACGTGCTCACCGGCATCTACGTGCCCACCGCCGGCGAAATCGAGTTTGCCGGGCGCACGGTGGTCGGCCGCACCTCGTCGGACATCGCGCTCTCGGGCATCGCCCGCACCTTCCAGAACGTGCAGCTGTTCGGCGAGATGACCGCGCTGCAGAACGTTCAGGTGGGCCTGCACCACGCCTTCGAGAGCAACCTGCTCGACGTCGCCCTGCACACCCCGCGCTACCTGCGTGAGGACAAGGCGAACGAATCGCGCGCCATGGGCCTGTTGCGCTTCGTCGGTCTGGCCGATCTGGCCTACGAAGAAGCCCGCAACCTGCCCTACGGCAAGCAGCGCCTGCTGGAGATCGCCCGCGCACTGGCGCTCGACCCGCAACTGCTGCTGCTCGATGAACCGGCAGCCGGCCTGACCGCGCCCGACATCAAGGAACTCATCAGCTTCATCCGCAAGATCCGCGAGCACGGCATCACCGTGATCCTCATCGAGCACCACATGGATGTGGTGATGAGCATGTGCGACACGGTGTCGGTGCTCGACTTCGGCCAGAAGATCGCAGAGGGCCTGCCCGCCGCCGTGCAAGCCGACGAGAAGGTCATCGAGGCCTACCTCGGTGGCCAGCCCGCGTAAGGACACCGACATGCTGAACATCGACAAACTCGAAGCCGGCTACGGCAAGGTGCAGGTGCTGCACGGCATCTCGATCGAGGTGCCCAAGGGCAAGGTCGTGACCTTGATCGGCTCGAACGGCGCCGGCAAGACGACCACCATGCGCGCCGTCTCCGGAATGATCAAGCCCACCGCCGGCACCATCACCCTGGGCGGCCAGCGCATCGACGGCGAGGAGAGCTACACCATCGCCAAGCGCGGCCTCGCCCACTCGCCCGAAGGACGCCGCGTCTTCGCGACGATGAGCGTCACCGACAACCTGACGCTCGGCGCCTTCCCACGACTGACCGGCAGCCGACCCAAGGGCGACGTGAAGGGCGACCTCGAACGCGCGCTCGAACTCTTTCCGCGCCTGAAGGAACGCCGCACGCAGCTCGCCGGCACGCTGTCGGGCGGCGAACAGCAGATGCTCGCCATGGCCCGCGCGGTGATGCTCAACCCCGAGATCGTCCTCTTCGACGAACCGTCGATGGGATTGGCACCGATCCTCGTCGAAGAGGTCTTCAAGATCATCGCCCGCCTGAAGTCCGAGGGCGTGACGATGCTCCTCGTCGAGCAGTTCGCCGCCGCGGCACTGAGCGTCGCCGACTATGGCTACGTTCTGGAGAACGGCCGCATCGCGGTGCACGGGCCGGCAGACAAGCTGAAGAACGATCCGGCGGTGAAGGCGGCCTATTTGGGTGGCGGCGGCGGGCACTGAGGCGCTGTCGCTGGAACCGAGCGAGATCAGGCCAGCGCGGCGGTCTGCTCTGCTCGTGTCCCCCGTCCGCCGCCTCCGGCAGCGGCCTCCTCCTTAACCTCGCCGATCAGACCGCCACGCCGACCTGATCGGGCGACGGTGGTCAGTTGGCGAAGGACCTGAACCCGGTGGCGCGTCGGAGGCGATCAGTGGCGCACCTTGGCATCCACTCGTTGAAGTGATGTCCACGCAAGCCTCGCACGTCACGAAGCGGGCGCGCATGGTGGTCTGTGGAGCGAAGTTACGGGGGAGCCGTCAGCCCCCGGCTGGCGGCGGAGGACATGAGCGCAACAGACCGCCGTGCGTGCCCGCCCACGCATGACCTCCGAACGCCCTCACACGCATCACGCGATGCAACGGGCAACGGGCAACAGACCGCCTTGCGTGCCTGCCTCGCCACCAATCACTGAAACATCCCCAGCATCCGCTCCAGCGCCATGGTGAACGGCATCTGCAGCAGCGGCAGCGTCAGCAGCACGCCGACCATGCCGACGGTCATGGTGATCGGGAAGCCGATGGCGAAGATGTTCATCTGCTGGGCCACGCGCGCGATGATGCCGAGCACCAGGTTGGTGAACAGCATCATGGCGATCAGCGGCATCGCGATCCACAGGCCCAGGCTGAAGATCTCGCCGCCCCACAGTTCGGGTCGCGTCGCGCGCAGGAACTCGAAAGGCTCGGGGCTGACGGGAAAGGCGGTGAAGCTTTGCACCACCGCCGCGATGAGCAGAAGGTGGCCGTTGATGACGATGAACAGCCAGCTCACCATCACGCCGAAGAACCGGCTGAGCGCGGTCGCCTGACCGCCGGTGGCCGGGTCGAAGAATCCGGCGAAGTTGAAACCCATCTGCAGGCCGCCCATCTCGCCCGCAAACTCGACCGCCGAGAAGACGATGCGCACCGCGAAAGCCATCGACAGGCCGATCAGCACCTGCTGCGCCACCAGCATCAGCGCCAGACCGGAGTCGAGCGGCACCACCGGCATCGGCGGCAGCGAGGCCTGCGCCGACAGGGCAATGAAGAACGACAGCGCCACCCGCACCCGCGCCGGCACGGTGCGCTGACCGAACACGGGCATCGCACCGAACAGGGCCAGCACCCGCAGGAACGGCCAGAGCACCGGGCTGATCCAGGCCCAGACCTGGTCTTCGGTGAAGGTCAGCACGACGACGTCAGGATGGCCGCGGCGGGGTCGCGGGGTTCAGCCCACCACGGTGGGGATCGACTGCAGCATGCGCTGCAGGTACTCGACCAGCGTCGTCATCATCCACGGCCCGACAAACAGCAGCACCGCAAAGGCGGCGAGGATCTTCGGCACAAAGGACAAGGTCGCCTCGTTGAGTTGCGTTGCCGCCTGGAAGACGCTGACCACCAGGCCGACGACCAGCGTCGTCAGCAGTACCGGTGCCGACACCAGCATCAGCAGGTACAGCGCCTGCTGCCCGAAGGTGAAGACCAGTTGTGAATCCATCGTCGCGTCCTCGCTCGGGGTCAGACAAAGCTCGCCGCGAGCGAACCCAGCAGCAGATTCCAGCCGTCGGCCAGAACAAACAGCATCAGCTTGAACGGCAGGGCCACGAGCACAGGGCTCAGCATCATCATGCCCAGGCTCATCAGCACGCTCGCAACGATCATGTCGATGACGAGGAAGGGGATGAAGATCAAGAAGCCGATCTGGAAGGCGCTCTTGAGCTCGCTGGTCACGAAGGCCGGCACCAGCACCTTGAACGGCACGTCGGCCGACTTCACCGACGGATCGATCTTCGCGAGCTTGGCGAAAAGCATCACGTCGGCCTGCCGAGTCTGCTTGAGCATGAACTCGCGCATCGGCACCTCGCCGCGCTTGAGCGCCTCGTCAAAGCTGATCTGGTTGGCGGTCAGCGGCGCATACGCGTCGTTGTAGACGCGGTCGATGGTCGGCCCCATGACGAAGAAGGTGAGAAACAGGCTCAGGCCCACGATCACCTGGTTGGGCGGCGCGGCCGCGGTTCCCATGGCCTGGCGCAGCAGGCTGAGAACGATGACGATGCGGGTGAAGCCGGTCATCAGCAACAGCACCGCCGGCAAAAAGCTGAGGGAGGTGAAGAACAGCAGCGTCTGGATCGGTACCGAGTAACTGCTGCCCTGGGCGCCCTGCCCGATGATCAGCGGCAAGTTCGCGCCGGTCGGCGCAGCGTTCTGTGCAAGGACGGGCGCGGCAAACAACGCCGCTGCCATCGCCAGAAGCGCCAGGGTGACCCAACGCAGCGCGTCGGACGACAGGCGCGCGGGGAACAGACACTCAGCACACCCACGCTCAGGACGCATGCTCGCCTCCGGATCGTGGACCCTGCAGGCGACCCAGCATCTGCGAGAACGACGCCGCAGCACTGCTCGCTGGCGTCGGGGTCGCGGCACGGGCGGCATCGACCGGCGGTGCATCCATCGTGTGCAGCGTGGTGATGCTGTGCGGCGTGACACCCACCACCAGCCAGCGCCGCTGATCGCCCTGACCAACCTCGATGGTCAGGATGCGTTGCGACGTCGACAGTGGCAGCGCGGCGACGCTGCGCATCACTTCGGCCGCGCCGGAGCCACCGAGCGGGGTGCGCTTGAGAAGCCACAGCACGAGCGGTATCGCGACGATGATCGCTGCGAACCACAACAGTGACGCGATGGGGAGGCTGCTGTTCATGTCGGGTGGTGATGCGCGTGTGTCGCGCTCAGGCCGCGCGGCTCAGGCGGCGCATGCGCTCGCTCGGCGTGACGATGTCGGTCAAGCGAATACCGAACTTGTCGTTCACCACCACCACCTCGCCCTGCGCGATCAGGTAGCCGTTGACGAGCACGTCCATCGGCTCGCCGGCCAGCGCCTCGAGCTCGACCACCGAGCCTTGCGCCAGCTGCAGGATGTGCTTGATCGGAATGCGTGTGCGACCCAGCTCCACGGTGAGTTGCACCGGGATGTCGAGGATCATGTTGATGTCGTTGCCCGCAGGGGCCGACGAATCGTTCGAGAAATTGGTGAACTTCGCCGGGGCCACCGAATCGACAGCGGTCTGCACACCGGCGTTCATCACGCCGTCGTCAGCACCGCCCGCCGGAGCGGATTCGGCCAGCGCCGCCGCCCATTCGGCGGCCATCGCATCCTCGGCGGACTCACCGGGGGCGGCGTTTTCTTCTTCAGACATTGCTTGCTCCCAGCCAGCCCTGGTTCGAGCTGGACAACAGTTGATCGACCTTCAACGCGTACTTGCCGTTCGAGATGCCGTAGTGGCACTCGAGCACCGGCACCCCTGACACCTTTGCCTGGATGCTGGGCTGCAGGTCGAGCTCGATGAAGTCACCGACCTTGAACGACAGCAGCTGCTCGACGGTCGCAGGTGCAGTGCCCAGCTCGGCGACCAGGTCGACGTTGGCCATCTTGATCTGCTCCTTCATCAGGTTGACCCAGCGGCGGTCGGGCTCGGCGCTGTCGCCCTGCATCGTCGAGAACAGCACGTCGCGGATCGGCTCGAGCGTCGAGTACGGAATGCAGAAGTGGATCGTGCCGGTCGATTCGCCGATCTCCAGCGTGAACGACGTGGCGACCATGATTTCGCTGGGCGTGGCGATGTTCGCGAACTGCGGCTGCATCTCCGAGCGCTGGTATTCGAGTTCGATCGGATAGACGCCGACCCAGGCCTTCTTGTACTCGGCGGTGATCACCTCGACGAGCCGCGTGATGATGCGGATCTCGGTGGGCGAGAAATCGCGCCCCTCGATGCGGGTGTGGTACTTGCCAGCACCACCGAACAGCGCATCGATGATGGCGAACACCAGGCTCGGATCGCACACGATCAGACCGCTGCCGCGCAGCGGCTTGACGCTCACGATGTTGAAGTTGGTGGGCACCACGATCTCGCGCAGGAAGGCGCTGTACTTCTGCACCTTGATGCCGCCGATCGACACCTCGGGGCTCCTGCGGATCATGTTGAACAGCCCGATGCGGATGTTGCGAGCGAAACGCTCGCTGATGATCTCCATCGTGGGCATGCGCCCGCGAACGATGCGTTCCTGGCTCGCGAGGTCGTATTCGCGTATGCCGCCCGAATGCGCCTCTTCCTCATCGAGCTTCTGGCTCTCTCCGGTGATGCCTTGCAGCAGCGCATCGACCTCGTCCTGCGAAAGGATCTGCTGGCTCATTGGATGATGAAGCTGGAGAAGTTGACGCTGCTGATCGGGTTGTGCTCGGCAGGCTTCTTCTTTTTCTTCTTCGCCTTGGGCTTCTCTTCGCCGTCAACGGCCTCCTCGTCGGGCGGCGGCTCCTCTTCTTCGACGGCGATGTTGATGCCCATCGGCCGCACCGCTTCACGCATGACCTCGGCGGCCAGACGTTCCTTGCCGCGGCGCTCGAGCAGTTCCTTCGATGTCTTGTGGGCGAGCACCATCAGGATGCCGTTGCGCACAGCCGGCATGTAGAGCTTCCGTTCCTCGGCGAACTTGGCATCGTCGATCTGCAGGGTGATGCCGATCTGCGCGTAGCGCTCGGCGTCGCGATCGGCGAGGTTGACGACGAACGGGTCGATCGCCACGAATACCGGCGGGGCCTTCTTTTCATCCTTCTTGGGATGGTCTCCATCACCGGCGTCGGCTGTCTCAGCGCCTTCGCCGTCGGCCTCGGCCGCCGCGGCTGCCTCGGCGGCGACCTTCTTTTTCATCATGAAGTACGCCGCACCCCCACCCCCGGCCAGCACCACGAACAGAACGGCGGCAATGATGATGATCAGCTTCTTCTTGCCCTTCTTTGGCGCTGCCGCTTCAGTGGCGTCGGCGACGGGGGCAGCTGCTGCAGTGGCCATGAGAATTCCTCGGATGGGTGTGGGCTCGAGCCGCCGTCAGCTGGGAATCCAGAAAGGCGGCCACTTGTGATTCATTATCAAAACGCCCCTGCCCGTCGATGCGCGGATAAAGGGGCCTTTCCGGTCCAAATTGGCGGTCCAAGTTGGCGGTGCAGATGGGCGGCCCCCACCCGCGGGCCGGATGCGCACGGTCGACAGCGATGGGCCGAACGAACGGCCAGGGCGCGATGGCCGACGTCAGGCGTACAGGTCCAGGGCGGCGCCGGCACGCGGTCGAGAGCGCAGCACCGTCTGCGAGGCACCGGCGCTGTCATCAGCGCCTGCATCGCCGAGGCTCACGCCTCTCGTGCGTCGAGCACCGTCATCGCCGCCGTCACGGTCACGCGCGTGCCGTGACGACACGCCACCGCCACTCAAGGTGAAGCCCGACTCGCGCAACGAGGCAG
>VYKX01000426.1_pt1 | contig 21397 bp, 20 predicted proteins | sample 5114471 | NCBI WGS metagenome assembly VYKX01 (sample SAMN12291785, study PRJNA351875) | freshwater metagenome | isolation source: freshwater lake | place: USA: Michigan, Gull Lake | collected 2013-08-08
TTGAGAAACAAGATGTCGCTACAAAGGATGACGACTTCAAGATATCTGAATGACTTTAGAAGTCTTTAGACTTTCAGCAAATCTACCGGCTTGAAGCCGGTAGTAATTTAATTCTGAGTGAGTGGTGGGCGATTCATATCGGCCACCTTCTAATCGCTTGTGATAGATGGAAAATCCATCGCGCTCCCAAAGCAACAACTTTACATGGCTACGTCTTTTGTTGAAGAAGATAAATACGTCTCCACTTAATGGATCTTTCATTAAGCCTTCACGTACAAGTCCGCTCAAGCCATCGAAGCCCTTGCGCATGTCGGTTTGATGGCAATACAAAAAATAACGACACGATGGAGGAAGTGAAAGCATGATCAGCTTAAAAGGCTGCGTAAAAATGAAGCATCGACCGGTGAATGGAAAACTAGCTTCCGGCCATCGGGATAGACCAGTTCAACACCACCCGCCCTTAGTCCCTCCTGCTGCCTGACCACGATTCTGCGAAAACCAGATGGACCATCGGTAAGCTGATCTTGTTGATTATACTTTCTTAACCAGTAATGAAATGTATGGTAGGCAATATCCTTCCCTTTGCAAAATTCAAGCTGTGTTTTGCCACTTGCCTTCCAAATCTCGATAAGTGAAAACATTACTTGCTGCAGTGTGCCTGTTGTGGATCCCATAGTTCTTTTTTCCTCAAAACTATGGCTCCCCTAAACTCCTTAAAAGATGTACTTTACCGAAGGGTTACATTGAGCTGGCTTTGGATGTGGGCTGCAAGAGCGGCCAGACAATGTGTGTGCGATTTAAATGGGAAATTTTTGCTGCTCTTATGTCAATCTCTCTTCTAATGAATCTTTCCAGATAACAAATCCCTTTCTATCATCTGAATAGTCATGATGCACCCGACTGAAATTAATTGGGGCATTTTCGAGAAAAGATTGTCGGCCTTTATTTCTTATCGTATTCAAATCTTCGTCTATTAATTTTAGCATAGCAGGTAGTCCTCTTTTGTCTGCATCAAAATACCACATATAAGTTGCTTCTTCGGTGTCAAGCGTTTCTAAAATGATATGATAATTTATTTTCCCTTTGAGCAGAAACACAAAAGAAAAGGGACTTAATACAAACCTTAGTTTTAAAATCGTTTTCTCATGTAAATCTGCCAAATATTGAAGATGCCTTTTATGTCTAAAATTTCTATTGCTTAGAATGTCATTTAACAGTTCCTCACCGGAATTGTACAGGCTTTCCTTATCAACTTGCAATTGATTTATGTCTATTAGCTCCGTTGAGCCTTCAGATTTTGGTTTCTCAAGAAAGTGCTTTGTGATAAATCTAAATTTAACTCCCTCAATAATCTCTCTTGAGATTTTCGAAATATCCGTAGATGTCGCAAGTTGTGATACAATCTTCCTGTTCTCAAATTCGGCATGAATGTGAATCTTAACATTTTTGGATTTGAGAGTTTTAGCAAAGTATGGCTTTAATACTTCAAACTCAGGTCTTATATCAAGGTTCTCAATATCGAAATCCAGATCCGCCTGTATTTCCTCAATTCTATATTTGAATGTGACACTTCCGTACTGAAACTCCAGCTTTTCAATGGGTATTCTTATCTGCTGGTCTATTTTGATTACATCGGATGGTTTGACTATTTCCACCTCTACCGGATCATCAAACAAAGTAGGAAGCTGCTCGATCTTTCTGTAATAAGTGTTTCGCTTTAAAAACAATCTGTTCAGGTAATCAATCTTTATGTCTCGGTAGTCATAAATTATTGGGGCAATTTCCGAACGCTGCACTCGTCCTATATATTGAATCAGCTTTCCTTCGAAAGAGAAGGGATACACCAAAAACAGGCAATGGACATCTTGTATGTCTGTTCCTTCTCCAAAAAACTGTCCGGTTGTAATCAGTGCCTGATAGTTGCCTTCTTTAACAGTCTTCCATTTTAATTTTCTGTTACTATCGGAATCCTCTCCACTTAAAGTAACCGTTTCATAGAATTGCTTCAGATACTGATTAAGTGTATCGATATGTTCTTTCCTTTCTGTGATAATTACTGCCTTATTTCCAGAATCAAGTTCCTTCCTTATATCTTTTAAAACTAACTTGTTTCTGGATGAGTCGTGTGCAAGAATTTTCGATATTGTTTCAAATCTGTCAGTTCTTGAGTTAAAGGGCACATCAAGTTCCGTGTTTCGAATAATTACTTTGGGATGATGCGCGTTAGGAATATCAGCAAGCTTAATTTCTGAAATGATTTCACCCAAGTGTATAAAAATAATCTTACCATCATTGTATTTTCTGAATGGTGTTGCTGTTAATCCATACAGGTAGTAAGAGTTAAATTTAGACAAAGTTGTTCTGAAAGTTTCAGCAGGAATGTGATGACATTCATCAAGAATTATGGTTCCAAATGAATTTACAAGTTCTCGGTTTACAGGCTTCTCCAATTCTTTAGTAAGGCTTTGTATTGTTGCAACGGTTATTTGTTCGCCTGATTTATTCTTGCCTTGTCCAATTTTACCGATTTGATGTTTAGGTATCCCTAAAAATGTCTCAATCCTATCTAGCCATTGTTCCGCCAGATGTTTGCGATGGACAATAATCAATGTCGGTTGCTGTCTGTCTGCAATTACTTTAAGGGCAATGACTGTTTTACCTGATCCTGGTGGGGCTACAATAACCCCAATATCCTTTTTTGATAAAGTATTGATTACCGATATCTGATACGGTTTCAATTGGGCGTGAAATGAAAATACTACCGAATTAACTCTACTCCGATTATCAATAAATTCGTAATCCAGATTTTCCTCTTTACAGTATCGAACTAACTTTCCGATAAATCCCTTTGGAATTATTAATTCGTGTTCTTTCTCTTCGATGAACTTGAAGTATCGTTTGGTGTCATAGGTATTTCTTCCTGACTTCTGCTTAATGAAAAACTCTTCATTTGTAAAGTTTAATTCCTCCTTTAAAAAATTAGTTAATTTCAAAGTCAGGCCATTACGATTAATATGAATTGAGTTAGATAAGTTGATTTGTAGTTTACCAGTAGGGATTTGAACTGTTTTTGTTTCAGCTATTTCATTATATAAATCATCTAATTTCGATTTGGGTACTCGAATGATATTCCTTAATAAATTCCATTGGTCTTGTATAGGCTCTAATGTATTGGGATTGATGAAGCAACTATTACCCTGTTCCCACGATGACTTATGTAATGGTAGGGCTATCAAATTGCCCAGACCTTTTCCTGAATGAAAATCCTGATTAGGGAATAGCCTATCAAATGACCCTTTGTCGAATGGTGAAAAGATTTTTCTTTCTTCAAGAATAGAGATGCATATTTTTCTGCTGCGCAGTGCTGGATAAGGCTGTTCAAAGAATATCCAGACGTGCCCACCTTTGCCAGAGCGTGACCGCTCAAGGTAAGCAGTAATTCCTTTTTCTTTACATGCACTCACGAAGGCCCGACATTCCTCCTCCCATTTCTCTTTATCAAAGTCAGCGGCAATAAACCATGAGGTATTATCTGTTAGTAAGGGATATATGCCAGCGAGTTGATCTCCCTTGAGGTGCTTCTCAATTTGAGCATCGGTGAGTGCTAAGTAGGTTTTGTCTTTATAATTCTGAAATGTTCCGCCTTTTGCTTTATGTGCCCGATAAAAATAAGGATCGAACGAGTGGGCTGGCATGTAACCGCTTTTATTACCTTTTTCCCACCTGATAGCAAATACATCATCACGGCCTTTAAAAACAGATTTGAATAGCTGAACCTGTTCAGGTAATGAAGGTGAGATCATAGTTGACTTGAGCTGTTTCCATTTCTTGTAGAACCATTGATTCGGCCAATTAAATTTTCTCGACTTCTAAGTTTTGAGCCCAATACGAGCCGATCATGAGCCCATTGAGCCCATTATGAGCCCATTAAAAAGTAGGCAGTTCCTGCTCCGGTAACTCCCCTTTTTTCAAACACTCTAAACTTTTCATCGGATAATTTACTTAAATCCCGAGTTGCTGTTGGTTTTGAAACTGAAAATAGTTCCTGATACTTGGTATTGGTAATATTTCCATTTTCAATTACATACAACACTGCTTTTACCTGCCTTTCGTTCAACCCCATTTTTCTTAACTGCTCTTCTGTAAACCGGTCTTTGAAAAGCGTTATCATCACTCCCCCAAATTCTTCCTTCATTTCCGGTTCGGGAAGTTCGGCATCTCTACACGCAGTTATAATTTTTAAAGTTCCGCGTCCCCAAGCATCAATGTAACCGCCCTTGAAACAGACATCTGCAATAATCGGATTTCTCGGTTTTGAGGGATGATTTCCTCTTAAATCTGCAAAGGTGATTCCCGCAGGTAATATACCTTCATTCCAGATGCTCAATTTATTCTCATAGATTCTTATCTGGATCATGGCTCCCATATAATTCCGGTGAACCAAAGCATTCAATAGCATTTCACGCAAGGCTGCTACCGGATATTCACCTTTTTCGATTCTCAACAATCCTTCAAAGCTTATGTTTTTAATCAGAAACTTATGTCCGAGTTGTTTAGGAACTTCCTGAAGAAGTTGTATCAAATTACCTTCTTCGGTTTCCTGAAATTTCAAATCATCATCCGTCTTACCAAACCTACCCATCTTTACTGTTAGGTTCGGATAAAACCTTCCGGGGTCTTTGCCGAATAGAATGAGTGCAGCACGTTTTAGTTTACCTGCATCAGCCACACGTAATTTCTCTAATAATTCCATCAGAATTAACCCCTTCACATCAGGCATCCGTCCTGACTTTTCTGCAGCTTGTAAGAAAAGCTCAATTGATTTTTGATCAATGTCATCAATCGTAGCACGCGACTCAAGGATTTCATCCCACGTCTGACCTGATTTCCTTAACAGAAATTCCGTCAACGCACTTCCTATCAATTCAGTATTAGTGCTTCCGCTCCGCTGGTAGTACCGACCTCTTAATGAAACCGCTACGGTGTACGATGGGGTTATGATCTCAATAAAGTATTTTTCATTTTCGTTGTGAAGGTTTACTTCGGAAATTATTCCCAAATAGTTTTTAATCTTATTAGGAATATCATCCATCAACTTCTTGTGATCAGAAATTCCTACTACTTCACCCTTATCATTCTTGCCAAGAAAAATTGTACCACCTGCCGCATTTGCAAAACCGCATACCCATTTCAAATGGTCATCATGCCAGGAAGATTTATATTCTATGTTTTGATTTTCAGCCATAATTTTTAACTATTCAATTCCGATACGGATGAAACTCTTTTGTAAATGATTTCTTCAAACTTGGCGAAATGCGCTTCCCCACATTTGATTTTCAGCTTTTCACTTCCTCTCAATTCCTGACCTCGGCCTTTTGTTTCAGCAACAAAGTAGATTTTCTTTTCGCCTTTAAACACTACTGCCCAATCGGGATTGTATGTACCAATTGGAGTATTTATCTTAAACCAGAACGGAAGTTTGAAGAAGAACTCAATATTGTCGCTGCTCTCACAGTCTTTGGCGAATTGGCTTTCGATGCCCGATTGAAGCGGAATATAATTCTCATAGATGGTTCTTTCCGGCTTAGAGATTTCAAATGTGAATTGGTTCACAAAGAATTCAAGTTCATCATCTTGAAACAAAGTCATTTCATACCACTTGTTGCCAATCTTTTCGTACTTGATTCCGTCAATCATTAATTCATAGAGCTGTGTCCGTATCGCAGTTACGGCATAGTCCATGAACAATTGTGGATTTAAAATATATTCGTTAAGCCTTTCCGACTTTTTAAGAATCTCAAGAATAGTACTTCTTGTTAACTCAGTTTTACTTTGTATGTATGTTAACAGGTCTGGAATTTCAAACTTTGCCGCATAGCTGTCAGTTGAACTGTCACTTAACAGTTGACTCTCAATTCCCTTATCCGTGAACAACAATCCTTTCTTGGTTGACTTTACGGATGGTTTTTTAATTTCAGGAATATCTTTTACAGCCTTGGATGCAAGTAAAACCAGTTCATCAGTTTTATACGAAACACTGTACTTGGTGTGAAACTTAATCTTCTCCCAGATTTGCAAAAACTTAGGGTCTGCTTCAAATCCCTTTCGAAGGTTAGCTGCTTGTCTGTCTCTTTTATTTTTCGTGCGACCAGAAAAATCAACGCCACAATCTTCTTCAATTTCTTTTTGAAGTGCCTTTGCGAAATCTTCATACCGTTCATTGGCAATAACAGTAAGGCGATTGATGTTCTGTCCGAAAATCCGTTGGCCGTTTTGGTCAACACAAAGTCTTAATCCTCTGCCAATTTCCTGACGCTTTTTGATTTCCGATTTAGTTTCGTTGAGTGTACAAATCTGAAATACGTTTGGATTGTCCCAACCTTCACGTAAAGCAGAGTGACTAAAAATGAAACGTAAAGGGGTGTCAATGTCTAGTAGCTTTTCTTTTTCCTGCATGATGAGTTGGTAGGTATCATCATCAGCTTGGGTCTCTCCGCCTGTATCTTTAACACGGCCTTTGTTGTCTTGTGAAAAATAGCCGTTATGAAGTTGCTCAACTTCAAAAGAGATTAGTTCTGAATAGGCTGGCTTCTTTATTTCTTCCTTATAAATTTCCTCAAACCATTCTGCAAACTTTCCTTTTACCGGATTGCCGTTTGCATCGTACTCACGGTAGTTTTTCACTTTGTCAATAAAGAACAGCGAAAGTACTTTAATGCCTTTGCCTTTAAAGCTCCGTTCTTTCTTCAGGTGTTCTTCAATGGCTTTGCGAATCATGAATTTCATCACTTCGTCATTCATTCCGCCTTGCGATTGACCTACGGAAAGCAGTAAACCATTTGTCATGGTAATACTCTGATTACCCGCATCCACTTCGTCAATGATAAAACCGTCTTTGTAAATCTCTCGGTTGTTGCTAAGCTTAAAAATATCGTCTCCAACTTTTACGGACACCGACTTTTTCGTAACACCCTTATTGGTGTTGCAATCAATTTTAATCTTGGCCGTAATTTTGGTTTTGGTTGCACTTATCTTTTCAACCTGAATAAACGCTTCATTCATGGCGTTTTCACTTACAACAGAATCTACTTCAATCTGTTTAACCAAACCCAAATCGTAGGCTTTCACAGGATTCAGCGAATAGACAAGATTATAAACATTGGTGTGCGTTGCGGAATAGCGAAGTGTGCAGAGCGGATTAAGATTTAAAATAGCCCTTCTCCTAATTTCGGTTTCCATGTTTTGCGGTTCATCCACAATCACAATTGGGTTTGTGCTTTGAATAAACTCAATAGGCTTCTTGCCTGTCTCGTTAATTTTATTGATGATGTTTTCGTCTTTGGCGAACGAATCTATATTGATTACCAGAATTTGAACGGCATTACTATTTGCATAGGTTCTCAGGTTAGAAACGCGCTTGCTGTCGTACACATTAAAAGTTATTGCCGTATTGTCGTAAAGCAATTGAAAATGTTCGTGTGTGATTTTAAGATTCTTGATTACACCTTCACGAATGGCAACCGAGGGAACAACAATCAGAAATTTCTTGAACCCGTAAAGTTTATTTAATTCATAAATGGTTCGCAGATAAACGTAAGTCTTTCCGGTACCAGTTTCCATTTCAATGGAAAAATTCATTCCCTGCAATTCAGTTACACGGTCTTTGATTTCGTTTCGCTCCTGAATTGTTTTTACATTGGCAAGTAGTTGGTCTTCGGAAAGCTTTAAATGATTTCCGAAACCATTCTCGGTTAACAGTTGCCCGGATTGAGTCAAGGTAAAATCAAAATCTCCACCGTTTAAAGGCTGACCTTCAAATAAATCCGTTACCGACCTAATGGCCTCTAACTGATATTCCTGGTTGCTGTCAAAGTGCAGTTTCATCGGCTATTTCTTTAAACAGTTTTAAAGTCAATGCCAGCATCTTTCATCTGCAATACAGTATTGGTCTTTAACTGGTCATTACCAACAAAGAGGTTATCAAGAGTGATTACCTTTTTTGGTTTAGGGATAGCTTTAACTATTATTTCTACATTTTCAAAAGCCATTTTATCAAAGACAATAATTAACTCATTATCCTTTACAGAATAAAAAAGTAGTCTTTTATCAACCTTATCAGTCAATTGATAGCCCGCCTTTAGCAGGAGTTCATAAAACATATTGTCTGTTTCGCTGCCCTCCTTTACCGGATTGGTAAATGCATCTAATTGGGTGGTGAGATTTTCTTCGGTTATTTCATTGCCACGCCAGATTTTGAAATTTGAAGATGAGAGTTTGAAAACTTTAAAACCTAAATCCAGTTTACCGTTTTCAAATAAATCTGGTTTTTCAGATTTCTCTTTTTGAATTTTCTGAATGACTTTTCTGACGCGCTCTTTTGAAATATCGGCAATTGTTTTGAAACCTGCTTTGTAGGCTTCACTATTCTCATCACATAATTCTGGTAATTGAACTAAAATAAATTTTCGATTGCCTCCGTCTTGTTTGTTGAGTTCTAAAACGGCTTGTGCGGTGGAGCCAGAGCCTGCAAAGAAATCGAGAACGATGCCATCGTCTGCACCCATCTGTAGAAATGAATTAATTAGACCAACCGATTTAGGTGTTTCGAATACAGCGATACCACCAAACAATTCTTTAATATGATTTTTAGCGGTCTCGGTCGTCCCTACGTCCTTTGCAAAGAGCATTGTTTCAGGCGTTAATCCTCTTTCTTTTGCATCCAAGAATGTCTTAATACGTGGAACTCCATTCCCATCTTTGCCAAACCAAATTCGATTATCTTTAATTGCTTCCTCCATCACTGATTTTGTGTAGAGCCAACAACGTCCACTTTCAAGTTGATGTTTAGTTCCGTTTGGTGCTACAAGGTCATAAAACTGCGAATCAGTGCCGTGGCCAGCTTGCGCTGTAGCGGGGTCTGATTTCCATAATCCACGAGGGTCATTATCTGGATTTTTATAATTTGCCAGAGCTTTCTCTGTCATGGGAGTTTGGTTAATTGGTCGCTCACCGTCCAGTTTCAGCCTTGAGTAACATAGTATATAATCGTGTCGAACAGAAGTCACTTTACGGTTTTCCCTATTTGTTCTCTTTTCCCAAATAAAAGACGCGACAAAATTTTCCTCTCCAAAAATTTCGTTCATCACTAACCGGAGATTGTGAACTTCATTGTCGTCAATGTGAATGAAGATTACTCCATCGTCACGCATCAGGTTTTTAGCCAAAAACAATCGTGGGTACATCATGCTCAGCCAATTGCTGTGAAAGTGTCCGCTGTCCTTGCTGTTCTTTCTAAAGTAGCCTTCCTTCATCAGGTAGCCATCTTCGTCCTTGTCGCCAATTCGCTTTTCGTAGTCGGCCTTATTCTCTTTAAAACTGTCGGGGTAAATGAAACTGTCGCTGCCAGTATTGTAAGGCGGGTCTATAATAATGCACTTAACTTTTCCGTAGTAGGATTTTTGTAATACTTTAAGAACCTCCAGGTTCTCGCCTTCAATAAATACATTTCCGGTTATGTCAAAATCGATGGATTCTTCGGGAGCTGGTTTAAGTGTCGCTGTGGTTGGTTGTTGCAAAGCCTTAAAGGCATCTGATTTGCCAGCCCAATTCAGGGTATATCGCTCATTGGCAATCACGATGTTGTCGCCAAAGTGCGCCTTTAGCTTCTCCCAATCGAGTTGGTCTTCACTGAATAACTCAGGCAATACGGACTTTAACTTATTGAGATTGTCGTCTTTGATATTCAGCGATTCACCGTTCATGAGTTTACTATAGAGTTTGTCCAAATATAGGTTTTTAGGTCCTTAATTCCGTCAGTTGGCGGGTGGGGATTTGGCTCTTGCCATAGCTTTGGTGTCGCGGTGGGTTTGCGCGGCTATGGCATGTGCCAAATGAAGCGGGGACTTCGGAGGAGAATCTTTTTAAAAAAGCGAAGGGTCGGCTGCATTAATTTTTAATCTGTCCCACGTTTTATTTTTCAAAGTCCAAGTTGTCACCGAGCCGTTAACTTGTCCACGTGGAGAATCTTTGTTAGTAGGTCGTCAGCCGTTTTGTTTGAAAACCAATTTGTCCCGACCCTATGGCTGGCAACGTGAGTATTTGCGTTCGAGCGGGGCTTCCGAAGCCGCGTGGTGTCCCCGACACCGAACGCAATAAAGATACGAAAACGTTGGATTACGCGTCAACCCCGCTTGACGCAAATCCCTTTTTTTCAACTTTCTCAAGTCCCCAAATTAGCTCATTGTCGTGACGCCTCGCTTTGTCGGTGTTTGGCCCGAACTTGCCCCAAGCAAATCCTGATTTTAGTGGTTTGTTCCTTAGGTCTGCAATTACAAAATTGTCAGGAAGGGTCGCTGCAAATGATTTTAGTTTCTCGTCTGTACTTGTTATAGCAGTTGTCTTGTCAATGAAGCCATAATTCTTCGTCCATATGTCCATTACTGTTACCTCGTGAATTATGTCGAGATTAGATTGCTTTTCTTTTTTCCCAAATTCGTCCACGTGCTTAATGAATTCTGTTAAGTTGTCAGAATGCTTAACAATCACAGCTGGGTCGTGGCATACATAAAACACGTTTCCCCATTGTCCATTTTTATTAATGTCTAAAATCCAAAAGTTACCAAACCCGTCACCCGCGAGTTGAACAGATGTCGGGAAAAATTCTTCGAATCCAAATTGTCCGACTCCATCAAATGTCACTTCTTCGAGTCCAAAGAATTCAAAACCACTCGCAAATTTTAGGAGTTCTTTAATCTCATTTGGAATCTGTCCGTTTGGAAGTCCTTTTGCTAAATCATCAATTTGTTGGTCTGTCAGCCCCGGCTTAAGTTCAATTTTGTATTCGTCCCCATCTTCGGAGGTATATTTCTCTGTCAAGATTGATTTAAGTTGTTCGGTCGGTGTCATAGTAGTTTGTTTCTCTTGCTTGTCGGGCTACAAGTATAAAGTAAAAATGAAATTGTTAATATGGTACTAATCTGTCTCAAGAATGCTTGCCGCCAACGTGAGTATTTGCGTTCGAGCGGGGCTTCCGAAGCCGCGTCCTGTCCCCAACACCGAACGCATTAAAGATACGAAAACGTTGGATTACGCGTCAACCCCGCTTGACGCAAATACATTGTTAGCGGGCGTTTTTATTATACGGTTCTTTATCAATTTCAAACTGTGTTTCATACTGTCCCCAGTTCATAAACTTGTAATAAAGTGTCATTGCGTCAAAATGATTTGAAGCATAAAGGCAATGAATCAGTTTAGTCCCTGGTTCAAGTAATTGTCGACTTACATTTCCTCTTTCGTCTGCTAAACACAAAGTAGTTTTACCTTCAGGGTCTTCCCATACCTCATGTTTAACATTGTTAGAAGGCAACCAACCAATTTCAAATTCCTGTATATAACTTTTTAATTCATCTCTCCTGTCAACACCATCTAGGTCAATACACACAATACTTACATTTTCATAGTCAGCACTGTCGCGTAAACATGTCGCGAAAAAACATTGCCAAAACGTGTCCGCCAAAGTTTCGTCATTGTGCCATGTAGTCATTACTTCAATTTCTGAATGCCCCTCAACTGTCTCCATGAACGCCATTGTCTCATCAAACAAGTCGTGGAGAAGTTCCCCAAATTTTCCTTGTCCCTTGAATTCATGGATTCCTTGTTCAATAGATGTTCTTACAAATTTGTCAAACGATTCATTGTCAGGTCGGGAATTTGAAATGGCAAGACAAACCCAATCCTTTTCGGGTAATTGGTCAGCGTACTGATTGTAATTCAACCAGTAAACTTGTCGCCCGGAATATTGTCCTACTCTGTCCATAAAATGCCCGCTAACGTTTAGCTAAATGCAGTTGCGGGATTTTGAAACTGCGTCTTGTCCCACGTTGCTGTGCTAAATTAGTTGATTCCACTCAAATGGCAACACGTCACCCCGCAATTGCATTTAGCTTTTGTTAGCGGCTGCCCGTTTTGCACCATACTTTTTTGAAACAAGTTTCAACGAGTTAATGTAGTCAGTGTCAAATTCAATCACTCGAATGTCATTCACTTTAAAGTCCTCTTGTCCGCTCCACTTACCTTTTGTTGTGAAGTCGTCAATGGTTAACAATTTGTCGTCAATTGATTTAAGTCGTCCCAACCAGCAAATGCCGTCTTCTTTCGTGTACAATGTAAAAACACCAAACTTCTTTGTCAGTGATTTCAAAATCTTCTCAAGATTGTCCAATGGCACTTTAACTTGTCCCGGTTTCCCTTGTCCTTTTAGCTTTATTATTTTCTCTCTCCATTTCTCTCCGTCTCCCCTTTGGAATTCTTTAATGTTTTTGTTTCGAACAATCGCGTAGCCGTCCGTCACATAGTCCGCAGGATTTGATTGCATTAATGTCCAGTCGTCATTGTAATCGATTACAATTCCGTCAATCGGTTTCATGTCCTTGAACTTTAACCTGATTAGTTGTCCGATGTATTTTTTCATTTTGAAACCAAATCTTTTTTAAAACGGGTTGCCGCTAACGTTTGTGTTTCTTCAGTGGTGCGCTTCCGAAGCCGCGTCCTGTCCCCGATACCAAACGTTGAACGAAGATATAAACTTTGGACTACACGTCACCGCACCATTGAAGAAACATTTTGTTGTGTGCAGCCAGCTTACTCCACTTTATAAACCATGTCGTAATAGTCATGAGCGGTAACGAGTACTGGAACAGTTGTCCACCGTTGCCCTTTTTGTCGTCCAAGTTTAAAAGTAGCTTTCATTAACTCTTGTAACCTTAGAACAACTAAGAGTTCACAAATTCCATGTCCGGTGCTCTCTACCTCATTTTTCCAACTTTCTTTTTCCATGTAAGACTCGTACACTGATTGAAGGTCCTCATAACCGCTAATTATGAAACTCTGCTTTGAGCAATTTTCTTGCTCCCAGTCGGCAAGCCAGTCAAAGTCCTCCGTCCCGCCAAAATTGTCAAAAGCAAATAAGTTCACGAACCATAAGTCTGGATTGATTGTAAATCCATTCATCTCACAGTAAATAGCCTTAACTGTAATGCGTGAATTAACCTTTGTATAAAACTCATCAATATAGTCCGCGAAGTCGTCACTTAGATTCAATAGGTCTCGTCCAAGAATTTTGTTGAAGTCGGTCTTGGTGTGTTGTCGGAGTTTGGCCTCTGCGGTTGAAATTGCTTCGTCCACTTTGTCCTGCATCAATAACTCACCTAGTTTCTCAGTCAATTCAAAGTCCATAGTCTAGTTTTTTGTCGGCTGGTTGCACACAACGTGAGTATTTGAGTTCGAGCGGGGCTTCCGAAGCCACGCCTTGTCCCCGACACCGAACGCATTAAAGATACGAAAACGTTGGATTACGCGTCAACCCCGCTTGACGCAAATACATTGTTGTAGGTCGTTTATTCTATTGTGTAATTTCCGTCAGTCCGATTTGCAGTCAATTGATAAGACTGTCCCGAACTGCTATTATCAACTTTATCCAGTATGTCATGAATTGCTTTTTCAAGGAGTTCAATTTCTTGTCTAAAGTCCTTAAGATAAATCATTGATCTTTTGTCTTCAAATGTTTTAAAGTCAGTCAGGGAGTTACCCTGGTCCAATTTCTCTCTTAGTTGCTTTCCCTTATTTGAATTCTTGTCGATGCCAATATTTAAAGTAAAGCCTTGTTGCTTGTCCAATCCAATGCCATAAATAAACATTTGTCTGGAGTCAGTAATTCTCACAGTCAGTTTGGGAACGTTACAATGAATGGTGACACTCATACAAGAGTCGTCAATCAAACTCTTCTCAAGTATTTCTTTCAATTCTGTCATGGGGTCTCTGTCCGGAATAAATGACCTACAACGTGAGTATTTGCGTTCGAGCGGGGCTTCCGAAGCCGCGTCCTGTCCCCGACACCGAACGCACTAAAGATACGAAACGTTGGATTACGCGTCAACCCCGCTTGACGCAAATCGAAGTCAGAAACATTTCTTGTAACAAGAACAAAATTATTTGAAATCGCTGTCGCTCCAATCAACAAATCAAAATCGTCTAGTGATTGTCCTTTTTTGCGAAGTCTTGCCTTCTCTTTGGCGTAAATGTCAAGTGAATTGTAGATAGGAATTACCGAGAATTTTCTACCAAAGTCGTCAATAGTTTTTCTGTTCTTCTCTTTGTTTTGGCTGTTCTCTGCTCCGAATTTCAGTTCAGCAATAGTCACTTCTGAAACAAAACAGTTCTCAAGTCCCGCAGCATCAATTTTTTCTTTGATACTGTATTCGTCACCTAGAAAGTGAATACAAATATTTGTGTCAAGAAGGTACTTTTTCAAAATTCTTTAATCTTTCGGTTAAAATTTCTACTACTCTTTAAATCACCTATTAAGTCATCACTCGATTTGTCGAAGATGAACGCTCCACATAAATCATCTAGTGACTTGTCAGGATTCTTTTCAGTCTGCTTTTTTGAACTTTTAAGTGAGTCCGAAAGTTTAGATATTAATTCAAGCTTATTGTCCGGACTCAGGTTCTCCAAAAGTCCTAAATAGCTGTCTATTAGGTTAAATTTTAAATTCGCTGCTTTCATATTCGTTTAATTAGTCCACCAAAAATAATCAATTTTTTCAGATACTTTTTTGTCTGAAAGGCATGACGCCCAACGTAAGTATTTGCGTTCGAGCGGGGCTTTCGAAGCCGCGTCCTGTCCCCGACACCGAACACAATAAAGATACGAAAACGTTGGATTACGCGTCAACCCCGCTTGACGCAAATACATTGTTATGCACAGTTGCCTAACTCAATATTTGTTTTTCAATCTCTTTAATAAAATCAAGTGATGGTTGGTATAACTTTACAACTGTTTCTTCGTCAAAGTCAAAGAAGTCATTATAGTCTCCCTTTTGTCTTTTCTCAAATAGCTCTGAATAATGTTTTCCTAGTTCTTTACTTATCAATCCGGCGTGAATGAATAGTTGTCCGAATTTTTGTCGGCTACCGGAATGACTTGAGGTCTGAACACCATTTTTTACTAGCAGCGCTCCAACAGCATAAAAACAAGCATAGTACATTCTGTTTATCGCTGTGTTCCAAAGTTTGTTCTCGATCAAAATCTTGGTCTCGGATATTGTCTCGTTAGCTCTTTGTAACCTGTATCTTATATAGTCGTCAGGCTTATAATCAGTCATAATAATTTCCCTTCTCTCATAACGTTTGAATAAAAAGGGGTAACGCTGTGCTTTGAGTTCCACTCTTTTTCAGAATATATCATTGGGCTAATGACTTCACCAATCTCAAATTCAAGGTCATACAATGGAGAGGTTACGTTTCTCTCAACTTCAGTCGTTATTTTGTCCTTATTCAATAATATAAGGAGATCCCAGTCTGAATCTGGCTTCGTTGTCCCACGTGCCCTTGAACCGTACAAATACACTTTTGCAGATGGATCCTTGCCCAAGACTATCCCCTTTATTCGGTCAAGTATATTTTGCTGGTTTGTCATACCCCAAATTTATCAATTTTTCGGGTCTTTTTAATCGGTCGGGCAATTGTGCATAACGTGAGTATTTGCGTTCGAGCGGGGCTCCCGAAGCCACGTCCTGTCCCCGACACCGAACGCACTAAAGATACGAAAACGTTGGATTACGCGTCAACCCCGCTTGACGCAAATACATTGTTGTGTGTAGTACCCGCATTGCTGCTAATTCAGCACTCTTGCACAGGCTTTGGTGGTGTGTCGGCAAGTGCGGACTGGGCAAGTGTGCGATTTATTGTTTCAAAAATTCATATTCATAAATTTTCGGTTCTATTTTGTCTGCAAGCTCTTTTAATTTATCTCTTAGGTCGTCAATTAATTTCATGTATTTTTCGTCCAAACTTTTATTGTTCATTTTGCCTTTTTCGTTTCTGCCTTGGAAATGTTCCCTAATATCATAAAGCGAAGCGTTTACATTGCAGTATGGCTGCTTGTGGTAGTATCGCCAAAGTTCACGTGCTGAATCTAAGACGGCTGTAGCTTCACTTGAAAAAACCAGTTTCGTATTTCGCTGCTTTTGTGTTCCAAATAAGTCATCATTTGCATTTGTCTTTAACCCACCGTTTATAAACTTAATCATAAAATCACTTTCAAACTTTTCCTTTGCGCTTACTTCTTTTTCTGTAAATGGAATCCAATAATTAGTCCCATGCTGCGTTTTTATGTGAGTATTGAACAAAGTAAAGACTAAACAATTGTTTTGAAATTCATGGTCTTTTTCCCAGCCATTATTTGGGTGTAAAAATTGGTCTCGATCGTTTAACCATGTTTGTGAAACGCAACGTCTGACTGCATAATAAATTGAAGCGGGAATAAGGTTTTGCGAACTAATCCAAATGCCTCTTGGATTGGCCATTTGTTCTTTTTTGTTGAGAATGTAAACAATTCCGTTTTGCTGGAAATCGTTTCCGTTTGTTCCTGCTAAAAAGCCAATAAAATCATTTTTGACTTTATATTTTGATATCCATTTGTTTATAAAATCACCTTTTTCAGTTAGCGAGAATATTTTTTGCCCGATATGATTTCCGTTTTCATCATATACCTCTGAAATAGTTTTTTCAAATGTTAAATGGTTTTCTGTTTTCCAAATCTTAAATCCGATTGGAAAATTTCCCGTAACGTTATCAAAAGTGTCCGCTGGAACAACAAATGACTTAACTAATTCTGCTTTAAAAAAGTCTCGAAATTCAGAAAATGCAGAGCCTTGTAAAGCTTTCAATTTTGAGAACTCACCAATAATACAACCGTTTAATTGGTCATATACACGCGCCAAAAATAATATGTAGATTTCACGCCCCGCTGTTCCAATTTTTTCAGAATACTTGTCATGTGTTTTTGATTTATTGACACCAGCTTTGCCTTTTACGCCAACACTTGAAACTTCTGCATAAGGTGGATTTATATAGATGATTAGCTTCTTCCGTTTTGACGGATTATTGACTATAGCTTGAAGCGATTTTGGTAACTTACTAAAATCATCGTTAAGAAAATCAAATTGAAAAACATGTTCGTCTAATAAGTTAGCACCGTTTTTTATTCGGTCGTGCATTACTTCTACATCTTGTTTGTCAAGAGTTGATGCGTAAATGTTGTACTTGTTGGTTAGGCCTGAAAGAAGATTGCCGGTCCCTGAGGCACAATCCCAAATAGTATATTCATCTTGCCAATTTTCCCCTAATGCGTCTGATAGATATTTCTGCGAAAGTTCAACCCAAATTTGGGGTGTAAAGAAACTTCCTTTACGCTCTCTTACGTCCTGTGGAACGAGTAAATCTCTACGTTCTACAATGTAATCCCAGTATTCCTCCTTGGGTGGTCGGTCGTATTTGCTCCAAAACTGGGTATGTGCGACCTGTTTGTCGATAAACGATGTTTCACTATGACTAAACAAACCGGATTCATTTAACTTTCGGTCAAGTTCATAATGGTCGTGTTTAAGTAAAACATAAAGTTTTTCTTTGAGGGTGTTGTTCTCGTGAGAAAGAAGGTCGGCAAGGTAAAAGTCACCATCAATAATTCCACTCTTCTTCGCAACTTCCCAATTTACTGCAATTGTCGCCTTAACGTTTTGTAACCACTTGTTGTAGATGACCATAAAATTGTTTTTGTCAATCTTGGTCTTTGTCAACCCGAATTTTCCAACAATGAAGTTCTTTTTGATAAATTTCTTCAGATCTTTATCATCATCAATAAAGTCAAAGAGTAAAGCTTTGCTGTCAATATCAGATTTTACTTTCTCGTGAATGAGTTTAAATTCCTTTGTTTCGTGGTTTGAAGGTGTCACATTCCAATTAAAGTCGTTTAGGTAAAAGACTTCGTGAATGTCATTGTATGGAATGAAAGCAATTTTTTCTCCATCAAATGCACCTAACATTGCAGGTGGTAAAAATTTATCGAATGTCCTTGCTTTGCCTATTGTCAAAATGAGTTGAACTATTGATTTATAAATATCAGAAGAACCTTTTTTCGCTTCCGCCCACAATAGGGATTCTTGTTCAAGTAATTCTTCTCGGCTTTGAAGAATACATACACTAAAGTCCACGTTGCCAATTATTTTGGAGCAATCGAATATCCAAAAGTAGTCTTGCGCTACTTTGTTTTTTAGTTCTTCTTCTCTTATGTTTTTATACTTCATTGCTATAAGTAATCGTCTAACTTGGGCTATAATTAGTTAAAAATAGTCATTTTCGTTATTGTCCCGAAACGGCTTAATTGTCTAGGGTCTATTTGCTTAAATGGTCAGATTAGCTATCGTTAGGCTTCGTCCTTAGTCAATCGTGATGTTGTCTGGCAGTCGCGGGTGGAAGAGGCAGGCTCTTTTGCATTGCATTGGTTTGAGTGTCGGTCGTGCGGCAATGCAAATGTGCCTGACTGTGCGATATGAAACACCATTTTGTCGGGCGGGTATTACACACAACGTTTGTGTTTCTGATGTGGCGCGCTTCCGAAGCCGCGTCCTGTCCCCGAAACCAAACGTTGAACGAAGATATAAACTTTGGATTACACTTCACCGCACCATTGAAGGACATTTTGTTGGTGGCTGTAGGGCTCTTCTCCGCACTTCATTCGTAGCCTTGTCTTTTGTCCCCGTTAATTAATACCAATCTTTTTTTAGTCAGTCGTGTGGTGGGGCATTTTTCACTTACTACTTTGTCCGCTTACACAAAACTAAGCATACTTATTGACTGGCTTTGGATGTGGGCGGTATGTGCGGCCAGACAATGTGTATGCGATTGAGAAATCAAAACCGTTCATTTATCTGTCTTAACATTTCAATAGTGTCAACAAATGCAATGTTAAAAGGCAAGCAAGCTTCTGGTATTTTTATTTTTCGCTTTATTTCAGGTTGACTTTTCTCGTGAGTTACAATAGTTATATTGGCTTTGTCAGCAAGAGCATATGCAACTAGCCAAGCGTCCGCTTCATCTGCGTCAAGGAATTCAGCCAGAGCTGTTGGGCTATAATGACCGCTTCTTGAATTAGCCCACATTACAACTTGGCTGTAACTTGTGATTATACCTTGTGTGTCTTTAAAGAAATGGTCTGGTAAATTATCTTCACACCATTGTTTTAAGTCATCTTGATGGTCGTAGATTTCCTTTTTTACCTTATCGATGCTTATTATTTTGCCTGTGTCTGCCAATTGTTTCACTTTAGTCCAAAAGCTTGGTACAATATCCAAAGGGTAATTGAACCTATGGGCTTGTATGAAAAAGTTACTATCGACAACGTAAACACCCATCTATGCTAAAAGTGTTTGTCGAAAAACTTTTTATAGGTGTCTCCCTTTAAACTTGTGAGTTTATAGGCATCCCGATACAACAACTGATTCGTTTTAACTGCTTGGTTTATTCGAGCAGCAAATGTAAGGCTCAATCTTTTCTTTGTGGTTGCATAGAAATCACCGCCACTTGCTTGACTTTCCTTTTTGTATTGAACTTGATTGACGTAGTTATTGTAAAAATTAAAGAAAGATGTTTTGTTAATCTTACCTAAATCCAATGCTCTACGTGCGATTACAATTTGGCTAACTTTAAAATGTCTTGCGACATAGGCAATGTCAGCACGCTCACTCCAAATGCGATTAAAAGAAATCTCCGGCACTAAAAATTCAGCTGCGATTTTATCGCATAGAATTTCTACTGGGTCATTCGCTGGAAGGAGTTGTCTAAAATCAAAGCCAGCACTATGTCCCGTCCAGATGTGTGCGAGTTCATGAACTAGCGTAAATAGTTGTGCAGCTTTTCCATCAGTATTATTCACAAACATGAAAGGTGCAATTTTATCGACCAGTACAAAACCTCGACATTCATCTACTTTTATGGGACGGCTGGTGTTGTTTTCAACAACACCATTAAAGACAACAATTATTCCTGCGTCCTCAATTGTTTGTGTTAAGTGGTCAACCGCAGTTTCTATTTTTTGAAAAGAACTTGCCCATTCATGTTCAAGCCCAAGTACTCTTCTAATGTCAGTAACTATTTCGGCTACATTCTGATTGTTGGAGTATTTGCCAACAAAGGGAAGGCTTTCATAGTCACTATCTTCTAAATAGTCTCGAAGCCAGCCTTGTCTTTGTTGCATTAGCATAATTGTGTCATACACATTCACGCTAACATTCTGAGTTGCTCCGCCTCTTTGATTAGTCCTGAAGAAGGGAATAGGAAGTCTTTCTATAGGTGGTTCGGCCAGAAAAAGGTAGCCAAAAGGTAAATGAACTTTGTGGGAAAACTTCTCCAATTGCTTCACAGTCGGCTGTTTTCGGTCTTCTAACCAGTCAGTAACTCTTGGAAATTTTGCAGCAAAGTCCTGCAATTCATATCCTGCACGCTGGATAGCCCACGTAATGATGTCCGGTTTAATATTTACCCCTGTGTTCATTAATGCTTAAAAATAGGAATTTTTCGAACCTTTTGACCTTTTTTTGTAGTCCGCAAGGCTGCTCGCTTCTACACATTAGTGAAACATCGGTTTTGGCGGGAAGGTTTGGCTCTTGCCACAGCTTTGGTGTCGCGGTTGGTTCGAGCGGCTATGGCATGTGCCAAATGCGCGGGAAAGTCGAAGCACAATCTTTTTAAAAATGCGAAGGGTCGGCTGTATTATTTTTTAATCTGTCCATCGGTTTAACGCATTAAAGATACAAAAACGTTGGATTACGCGTCAACCCCGCTTGACGCAAATACATTGTTGGGCGCATGTGGCCTATAGTCTTAACTTCTTTGGATTTTGTCGAGGGTCAAAAAGAGTCACAATGTTTATAATGTTCTCCTTTGTCTCGTAATAGATTACTGTCTGTTTTGTAAGAACTGATCTTCTCACATTTTTTCTCTTGGTGGTCTTCGGAAAGAGTCCTGGATTAGTGGTTATTAGGTCAAGTCGTTTGTCAAGTCGTCTGGCAAAATTCTGAATTTCTTTTGGAGTCCATTTTTCAGTTAAATAATTTATGATATTTTGTAAGTCCGCAAGCGCCCTGTCCGACCAGAGCAATTTATAACCACTTTTCATACAGCTTTTTAGCTTCCTTATGTGGTTTTACTCGTCCAGCTTTGATGTCTGCCAACCCTTTGTCAATTGCCGATTTCTCCTCGTCTGTTATTTCGTTCCACCAGTCCAATTTTCTTGGTTTCGCTCTCAGCATCCTCAAGCGTTCAATAGCTGTATCGTCCTTAAGACTAGTCACCCATTTGATAATTTCGAGTTTTTCCCTCTCCATGTTTAAGTTGCTCATATCAGTACTCATTTATGACCCTAATTTAAACAATTTTACGAATCTCACCGTCGAGTAGGCAAGGGGAATTTCACCCCAAGCCTCTCACAGAACCGTACGTGATAGTCTCCCATCATACGGCTCTTCAGTTGATAATCAGTAAGAGAATCGTCCCACTTGCAT
>VYKX01000126.1_pt1 | contig 21278 bp, 27 predicted proteins | sample 5114471 | NCBI WGS metagenome assembly VYKX01 (sample SAMN12291785, study PRJNA351875) | freshwater metagenome | isolation source: freshwater lake | place: USA: Michigan, Gull Lake | collected 2013-08-08
CGGCGGGGCGACAAGCGCCGGCTGGTGGAGCACGCGCTCGCCAACGCCCGCGACGCCCACGGCCGCCGGCAGGCCGAGACATCGACCCAGACCCGGCTGCTGCGCGGGGTCGCCGAGCTGTTCGGCCTCGACGCCCCGCCCGAGCGGATCGAGATCTACGACAACAGCCACGTCCAGGGGACGAGCGCCGTCGGCGCCATGGTCGTCGCCGGCCCGCAGGGCTTCGCGAAGGCGGCCTACCGTAAGTTCACCATCCGGCGCGAGGGTGCCGCCGGCGACGATTTCGCGATGATGCGCGAGGTGCTCGACCGCCGCTTCGCCCGGGCGCTCAAGGAGGATCCGGAGCGGGAGCGGGGCCAGTGGCCCGACCTCGTGCTGATCGACGGCGGGCAGGGCCAGCTCTCCGCCGCGCTCGAGGTCTTCGCCGAGCTGGGTATCGACGACGTCGCCGTCGTCGGCATCGCGAAGGGGCCGGATCGCGACGCGGGCCGCGAGCGTTTCTTCCTGCCGGGCCGCGAGCCGTTCCAGCTGGAGCCGCGCGATCCGGTGCTCTACTACCTCCAGCGCCTGCGCGACGAGGTGCACCGGTTCGCGATCGGCACCCACCGCGCGCTCAGGACGAAGGCGATGGGAAAGTCCCGGCTGGACGAGATCCAGGGCGTGGGGCCCGGCCGGAAGAAGGCGCTGCTGCACCATTTCGGCTCGGCCCGCGCGATCGCGCGGGCCGGGCTCGCCGACCTTGAGGCCGTGCCCGGCATCAGCGGCAGCGTTGCGAAAAAGATCTACGACCACTTCCACCCGGCCGACTAGACTCGCCGGCGTCCCGGCGGCAGGATCGGTCCATGCTCTTCAGCCTCCCGAACATCCTGACCCTGTCCCGGATCGCGGCGATCCCGTTGATCGTGGGCCTGATGTTCGTGCCCGCCGCCTGGGCCGACTGGCTCGCCTGCGCCCTCTTCGCCGCCGCGGCCGTCACCGACTATCTCGACGGCTATCTCGCGCGCGTCTGGTCGCAGATGTCGGCGATCGGCAAGTTCCTCGACCCCATCGCCGACAAGCTGCTGGTCGCGGCCGTGCTCTTCATGCTGGTCGCGGCGGAGAAGATCGGCCAGGTCTCGGTGTTGCCGGCGGTGGTGATCCTGATGCGCGAGGTGCTGGTCTCGGGCCTTCGCGAATATCTCGCCGGCATCCGGGTCTCGGTTCCGGTCAGCCGGCTGGCCAAGTGGAAGACCGCGACGCAGATGGTGGCGCTGGGCGTGCTGATCGTCGGCGACAGCGGGCCGGACATCCTGCCGGTGCGGATGATCGGGGAGGTCGGGCTCTGGATCGCCGCACTGCTGACCCTCGTGACCGGCTGGGACTATCTGCGCTCGGGCGTCCGCCACATGGCGGCGGAGGACGAACGGACGCGCCAGCGCGATCCGGCCGGCAAGCCCTTGCGATCGGCGGGCTGAACCGATGCGGATCCGCTATTTCGCATGGCTGCGGCAGCGCGTCGGCACCGCGACCGAGGAGATCGACCTGCCCGCCGACGTCCGGGACGTGGCCGGGCTGATCGCGCACCTCGAAGCCCGCAGCCCCCGGCATGCCGAAGCGTTCGGGGAACGTGCGGTCGTGAAGGTCGCCGTCAACCACACCCACGTCGGGTTCGATCATCCCCTGGCGCCCGGCGACGAGGTCGCCTTCTTCCCGCCGGTCACGGGAGGCTGACCCCGTGGCGGTGCGCGTGCAGGAGGCGGATTTCGATCCGGGTGCGGAGATCGCCGCTGCGACGGCCGGCCGCGCGGACGTGGGCGCCGTCGCCAGCTTCGTCGGCCTCGTCCGGGGCGAGGGCGGGGGACGGCGGATCCGGGCGATGACGCTCGAGCACTATCCGGGCATGACCGAACGGGAACTGGAGCGGATCGAGGCCGAGGCCAGGGACCGCTGGCCCCTTCAGGCGGTCACGATCGTCCACCGCCACGGCCGGATGGTGCCGGGGGACCGGATCGTTCTGGTCGTCACCGCGTCGGCGCACCGGCAGGCGGCGTTCGACGCCTGCGCCTTCCTGATGGACTGGCTGAAGACGAAGGCGCCGTTCTGGAAGCTGGAGGAGACCGACGACGGCGCCGCCGAATGGGTCGCCGCCAAGGCCGAGGACGACGCGGCCGCAGACCGCTGGGCGCGGTGACCGCGCCTTTCAGACGTTGAAGCGGAAGTGGAAGATGTCGCCGTCGGCGACGACGTACTCCTTGCCCTCCGACCGCATCTTCCCCGCGTCCTTCGCCGCCTGCTCGCCGCCCAGCGCCACGAAATCGTCGTAGGCGATCGTCTCCCCCCGGATGAACCCGCGCTCGAAGTCCGTGTGGATGGCGCCGGCCGCCTCCGGCGCGCGCGCGCCGCGATGCACCGTCCACGCGCGGGCCTCCTTGGGTCCGACCGTGAAGAAGGTGAGGAGGTCGAGCAGCGTGTAGCCGGCCCGGATCACCTTGTTCAGGCCCGGCTCCTCCAGCCCGATCGCCGACAGGTACTCCTGCTTCTCCTCCGGCCCGAGGGTGGCGAGTTCGGCCTCGATCGCCGCGCAGATGACGACCGCCCCGGTCCCTTCCGCCTTCGCGCGCGCCGCCACCCGGGCCGTGGCCGCGTTCCCCGTCGCGGCCTCGCCCTCGTCGACGTTGCAGACGTAGAGGACGGGCTTGGTCGTGATCAGCTGGAGCTGGTTCCAGAGCGACCGCTCGTCCGCCGCCACCGCGACCGTCCGGGCCGGCCGCCCGGCGCGCAGGGCCTCCAGCGCGCGCTCCATCAGCGCCACCTGCGCCTTCGCCTCTGCATCCCCGCCCTTGGCCTTCTTGGCCTGGGCGACGACCCGTTTCTCCAGGCCGTCGAGGTCGGCCAGCATCAGCTCGGTCTCGATCGTCTCCGCGTCGCGGATCGGATCGACCGAGCCCTCGACATGGGTGATGTCGTCGTTCTCGAAGCAGCGCAGCACGTGGATGACCGCGTCGGTCTCGCGGATGTGCCCCAGGAACTGGTTGCCCAGCCCCTCGCCCCGCGACGCACCGCGGACGAGCCCCGCGATGTCGACGAAGCCGAGCTGGGTCGGTACGATCTTGGCCGACTTCCCGATGGCGGCGATCTTGTCGAGGCGCGGGTCGGGCACGCCCACCCGGCCGACGTTCGGCTCGATCGTGCAGAAGGGATAGTTCGCCGCCTCCGCCGCCTGGGTGGAGGTGAGCGCGTTGAAGAGGGTCGACTTGCCGACGTTCGGCAGGCCGACGATGCCGCAGTTGAAGCCCATGGGGCGGGGCCTTCGGTTCGTTCTGGACGGGGGCTCAGATGGTGCGCGTCATACGACGCCGCCACTGCCCTTCCGAAACGATTTCTCGCGTGGGGACCCATGCAGACCACCGCAGCGCCGCGCGCCGACGCGTCGCCGAACGAAGCGTCGCCGACCGAAGCGTCGATCGTCATCCGACCGATCGAACCGGCCGACGTGCCGGACCTCCTCGACCTTATGCGCGCGCTCGCCCGCTGGCACGGCAGGCCGGAGGCCGTGACCGTCACCGACGTCGACCTGCTGCGCGACGGGTTCGGCGAACGGCCGCTCTTCCACGCCTGGATCGCGCGCGACCCGGCCGGCCGGCCGCTCGGCTACGTGCAGGTGTCGGAGGCCTACACGAGCTGGTCCGGCCGCCGCCTCGCCCACGTCAACAACCTGCACGTCGCCGAAGGGGCGCGTGGCGCGGGCCTCGGCCGACGGCTTCTGGCGACCGCGGCCCGCTGGGCGCAGGGGCGGGGGATGGCGGGCCTCCATCTCGGCGTCGTCGGTTTCAACCCGTCGGCCGCCTTCTACGAGCGGCTGGGCATGAAGCGCGCGGGCGACCGCCGCTATTGGGTGGACGAGGCGGGACTCGCCATGCTCGCAGGCCCCGCCCCGCACGCCTGACGCGCGCTCGGCCGGGCCGATGGCCTGCTCGCAAGAGAGCGATCGTCGCCATAGGCTTCGGCCTATGCCTGACGACGCCCTCCCGACCCGCCGCGTGAGACTGTTCCGCAACGGACGCAACCAGGCGGTCCGCATTCCCCGGGAGTTCGAGCTGCCGGGAACCGAGGCGAACCTTCGCAAGGAGGGCGACCGGCTCGTCATCGAGCCGTTGCCGCGCCGGTCGCTGCTCGAGGTCCTCGCCGGGCTGCCGGATCTCGAAGAGGCGTTCCCGGAGATCGACGATCCGCCGCCACTGCCGACGACCCTGTGACGGTCCGTTACCTGCTCGACACGAACATCGTTTCCGACATCGTCCGCCATCCTCGGGGACGGGTTGCGTCACGCATCGCCGCGGTGGGGGACGCTGCGATCGCCACGAGCGTCGTCGTCGCGGCGGAACTGCGCTACGGCGCCGCGAAGAGCGGATCGGCGCCGCTCGCCGCCCGCGTCGAGGCTATTCTCGGTGTTCTCCCTGTCCTGTCGATCGAGCCCGGGGTGGATCGGGTCCACGGCGGCCTGCGAGCCGCGCTCGAGCGCCGTGGCCTGCCGATCGGCGGAAACGATCTCCTGATCGCCGCTCACGCCCTGTCGGCGGACCTCACCCTCGTCACGGACAATCTGTGCGCGCTCGGGCGGGTCGACGGGCTCAGGGTGGTGAACTGGCTGCGCGAAACACCGTGAGGCGCTTCACCCCACCGGCCCCGTCTTCAGCGCCACGTCGTTGAGGAAGCGCGCGGCGTCGCCGGCCAGGAGCGTTGGCAGGGCGTCGGCGATCGCGTCGACCAGCGGCTCGATCCAGGTCTGGTCGGTCTTCGCGAAGGGGTGGAGGACGTAGCCCTCCACCATCTCCTTGCGCCCAGGGTGGCCGATGCCGATCCGCACCCGCCGGTAGTCCTGCCCGATGTGCTGGTCGAGCGAACGCAGCCCGTTGTGGCCGCCGTGGCCGCCGCCCGTCTTCACCTTGAGCCTGCCGGGGGCGAGGTCGAGGTCGTCGTGAAAGACCACGACGTCCGACGGCTGCAGTTTCAGGAACCGCATCGCCTCGCCGACCGACTGGCCGGAGAGGTTCATGTAGGTGAGGGGTTCGAGCGCCAGAATCCTGTCGCCTGCGACGGTCCCGTCGCAGATGCGTCCCTGGTGCTTGCGCCGCCAGGGGGTGAAGCGGTGCCGGTCGGCCACGCGTTCGAGTGCCACGAACCCGATGTTGTGGCGCGTCCGCTCGTACTCCGGTCCCGGGTTGCCGAGGCCGACCAGAAGATGCATGGCGGCGGTCCCCTGGGCCGGTCCCCGCAACCGCGGGGACCGGGATCACAGAAGCGTCAGGAGGCCGCGTCGGCCCCGCCGCCTGGCGCCGCGAGCGAGGCGACCGTGAAGTCGCTCGTGTCGGTCGGCGCCACGCCCTCGGGCAGGGTGAGCGACTTCATGTGCACCGAATCGTTGATGTTCATGCCGGCGAGGCTCACCGCGATGTGCTCGGGGATCGCGTCGGCGCGGCAGTACACCTCGATCTGGTGGTGCACGATGTTCAGCCGGCCCCCCAGCTTCAGGCCGGGCGACTTGTCCTGGTCGAGGAACACGACGGGCACCTGCACCGTGATCCGGCTGGCGCCGGTGACGCGCAGGAAGTCCACGTGCACCGGCCGGTCGCTCACCGGATGGAACTGCACGTCGCGGGCGAGCGCCTTGTGCGTCACGCCGTCCACCTGAATGTCGAACAGGTGGGTGAAGAAGCCGGGACGGTGAAGCTGCTTCACCAGCGCGCGCTCCTCGAGGGTGATCGTCACCGGCGGCTCCTTGCCGCCGTAGATCACCGCCGGAACCTGGCCCTCACGGCGCGCGGCGCGGGCGGTCCCCTTGCCGGCCCGCGACCGCGCCGTGGCGGCCATCTGAGTGGTCGTGCTCATCTGTCTCTCCTGGTCACAAGGCCGCCGGCCTCCAGGGGTGCCGACGGACCGGGACGCCGACGGGCGCCCACGGATTCGCGAGGCGCCCCATATAGGCGCGCCGAGCGGATTTGGCCAGACTCAGTTGAAGAGGCTGGAGACCGACTGCTCGCTGCTGATCCGCTTGATCGCCTCGGCCATCAGCGGCGCGATGGAGAGCTGGCGGACGTTGCGCGAGACGCGCACGGCCTCGGTGGCCTGGATCGAATCGGTCGTCACCAGCTTTTCCAGCGGCGAGGCCGCGACCCGGGCGACCGCCCCGCCGGACAGCACGCCGTGGGTGACGTAGGCCGCGACCGACTTCGCCCCGCGATCCATCAGCGCCACCGCGGCGTTGCAGAGCGTGCCGGCGCTGTCGACGATGTCGTCGACGAGGATGCAGCGCCGCCCGTCCACGTCGCCGATGACGTTCATCACCTCCGACACGCCCGCGCGCTCGCGCCGCTTGTCGATGATGGCGAGGTCGGCGTCGAGCCGCTTGGCGATCGCGCGGGCGCGGACCACGCCGCCGACGTCCGGCGAGACGATCACGAGGTCGCCGCCGCCGCCGTAGCCCTTCTCGATGTCCTTGGTGAAGACCGGTGCCGCCTCGAGGTTGTCGAGCGGGATGTCGAAGAAGCCCTGGATCTGGCCGGCGTGCAGATCGAGCGAGAGCACGCGGTTGGCACCCGCCGAGGTGATGAGGTTGGCCACCAGCTTGGCCGAGATCGGCGTGCGCGAGCCCGTCTTCCGGTCCTGGCGCGCATAGCCGTAGTAGGGAAGGACCGCCGTGATCCGCCGGGCCGACGCGCGCTTCAGCGCGTCCAGCGTGATCAGCAGTTCCATCAGGTTGTCGTTGGCCGGATAGGAGGTCGACTGGAGGACGAACACGTCCTCGCCACGCACGTTCTCAAGGATCTCGACGAAGATCTCCATGTCCGAGAAGCGGCGGATGTTCGCCCGGGTGAGCGGCATCTCCAGCGCGGCGGAGAGCGCCTCGGCGAGCGGCCGATTGCTGTTCCCGGCGATGAGCTTCATGTGGACCTCTCCGGCGCGATCGGGGCGGCCCCCGTTTCGGCGGCGCGGACCATAACAGTGGTGTGACGGCGTGTAAACGCCGCCTCCCCCCTTCGCGGCGGCGTCAGGCCAGCACGATGGCCGAGAGCCCGCGCCCGTAGTCCGGCTCGCCCGACAGCGTCGCGCGGCGATAGCTGAAGAACCGGTCGGGCTCGGCCAACGTGTCCCAGGCGCCATGGTGGACGGTGCCGACGCCCGCCCGGGCGAGGCGATGGTCCACATAGCCGCCGAGGTCGAACAGATGGTGCCCCGGCCGGCCGGACGGGCGGAAGAGACGCGCGTGCGCCGGGTCCTCGGCGAGGAAGCGGGCCGGGAACTCGGGTCCCACCTCGTAGCTCCGGAAACCGATGTGCGGCCCGACGGCGGCCACGATCCGCCCGGGCCGCGCGCCGAGGTCCGCCATCGCCGCGACCGTGCGGGCGACGACCCCCTCCTTCGCTCCCTTCCATCCCGCGTGCGCCGCGCCGATCACCCCGGCCGCCGGGTCGGCGAACAGGATGGGCACGCAGTCGGCGGTGAGGATGCCGAGCACGATCCCCGGCCGGTCGGTCACCATCGCGTCGACCTTCGGCCCCCGGCCGGGCGCCCAGGCTTCGGTCACGTGCGCGACGTCCGTCCCGTGGACCTGGTGGCCCGTCACCAGCCGGTCGGCGTCGGCGCCCAGGCGTCGCGCGCAGCGGGCGCGGTTCTCCCGCACCGCGCCGGGATCGTCGCCCGAGCCGAGGCCGCAGTTGAGCGTTCCGTAGAGGCCCCGAGAGATCCCGCCGCGCCGGGTGAAGAACCCGTGCCGGAGGGCGCCGGCGTCGTCCAGACTGCCAAGCGTGAGGAGGGGGACGGCGGGCTCCTCCGGCGGGGTCGCCGTCGGCCGTGCGATCATGCCCGTCCCCCTCCTCAGAAGCCCGCCAAAGGACCGGTGCCGGGCGGCCCCAACGCCAGAACGCGGAAGAGGGTGCCCATGGCGTCGGCGCCGATCAAGCGATCGCGCGCGGACAGGATCGCGGCGGCCCGCTCCGGCGCCGACCGCGCCAGTGCGTCGGCGCGCTGGCGGATGCCGAGCGCCTCGAGGAAGGCGCCCTGGCCGACCGGCCCGTGGACCGCGGCACCGGTCTCCACCGCGGCGGCGGCCAGCGAGGCGAAGCAGACGTGGGCGGTGAGGTCGGCGTCCCCCGGCGCCTCGAGCGGCGGGACCGGACGATGGCCGCGCAGGGCCTGGAGCGTGTCGCCGGCCCCCGGGCGGTCGTGCCCGTAGTCGACGACGATTGCGACACCGCCGTCGCGGACGATGCGTTCGCCGAGCGTCCGCGCGATCGCCCGTCCGGCCAGGGAGACCTCGGCCACCGCGCCGAGGGGGGCGCCCAGCCGGACCGGTTCGGGCACCAGCACCGCGGCGGCCGAGGACAGGGGATCGAGGGCGAGGGCGAAGCCCGCGTCCGTCGCCGTCACCCGCCGTTCGTGCCAGCCGCCGGGGCCGCGGACGAACTGGCGCACCGGCAGGGCGTCGAAGAACTCGTTGGCGATCACGATCGCCGGACCCGGCGGGACCGTGGCGAGGTCGGCGTGCCAGATCGGGTCCGCACCCGCCAGCGTCGCCGCCTGCCGGGCGCGCAGCACGGGGCTCGTCTCCACCAGATGGACGCGCACCGCCGCGCGGAAGGCCGGAACCATGCGCGCCGCCCGCAGCGCATCGGCCATCAGCGTGCCGCGGCCGGGGCCGAGTTCCACGAGGCGGACGGGGTCGGGCGCGCCGATCCGCGCCCAGGCGTCCGCCGCCCAGAGGCCGATCAGCTCCCCGAACATCTGGCTGATCTCGGGCGCCGTCGTGAAGTCCCCGCCCGCCCCCAGCGGATCGCGGGTGACGTAGTAGCCGTGGTCCGGGTGGCCCAGCGCGTCCGCCATGAAGGCCGCGACGGTGATCGGCCCCTCGACCGCGATCCGCCGGGCCAGCAGGCGGGCCAGCGGCGTCGTCATCCGACCGGAGGGCGCCGCCGCGCCCACAGCGCCATGGCGGCGCCGCCGACGATCATCGGGACCGAGAGCAGCTGCCCCATCGTGGCACCGGCGAAGAGGAAGCCCAGCTGGGGATCCGGCTCGCGGAAGATCTCGACCACGAACCGGGCGATCCCGTAGCCCGCGAGGAACACGCCGCTCAGCACGCCGGGCCTGGCGCGCACCGCCGGAACGCGGGAGAGCACGAACAGGACGACGAACAGGACAAGCCCTTCCAGCACCGCCTCGTAGAGCTGGCTCGGATGGCGCGGCACGAATCCGCCGCGCGGGAACTCCACCGCCCAGGGCACGTCGGTCGGACGACCGTAGAGTTCGCCGTTGATGAAGTTCGCGATGCGGCCGAAGAACAGGCCGATGGGTCCGGCGCAGGCGATCAGATCGCCCAGCGCGAAGGGCGAAAAGCCGTGCCGGCGGGCGTAGAGGAGGACGGCGACGATCATGCCGACCAGCCCGCCGTGGAACGCCATGCCCCCCTGCCAGACCATCAGCGCCTCCAGCGGGTTCTGGAGGTAGTAGGGCAGGTTGTAGAAGACGACGTAGCCGAAGCGGCCGCCGAGGATCACGCCGACCACCGCCCAGGGCAGGAAATCGTCGAAGTCCCGCGCCGTGGGACGGGCCGGCCCGGACCCCGCCAGCCACATGCAGTAGCGCCAGCCGGCGACGAAGCCGATGATGTAGGCGAGCGCGTACCAGCGGACGACGAGGGGTCCCAGTTCGACCGCGACCGGGTCGATGGCGGGAAAGGCGATGGCGAGCATGGACCCCGTCGCGGCGGCGGGCGGTGCGGCTGGTTATAGGCACGGGCTCCGGACGGGGCAAGGCGGGCGACGGGCGCACGGCGCTAGCACCTTGCCGGAGCGGCGCCGACTCGACTAGGCTCTCTCGGTAACCTTTGGTGGCGGAGTGCCGGCGTGACCGAACCGGTGAACATCGTGCTCGAACAGCTCCGGGCGATCCGGGACGGCCTCACGCGGATCGAACGGACCCAGCAGGAGCACGGGGACCGTCTCTCGGCGATCGAGATCCAGCTCGCCGGCCATCGTCGGGAGCGGGGAGCCGACGCCGAACAGTCGGCGCTCGTCGGCGTCCGCCTCGACCGGCTGAACGACCGTGTGGCGCGGATCGAGCGGCGCCTGGACCTCGTCGACTGATCACCCCAGCGGCAGCGCCCGCGGCTCGTAGGGGGCCTCCAGCGCCGCGATCTCCGTCCCGGACAGCGTCAGGTCGACCGCGGCCGCCGCGTCCTCGATGTGCTCGAGCCGCGTCGTCCCGATGACGGGGGCGGCCATGGCCGGCTTGTGCAGCATCCAGGCCAGCGCGATCTGCGTCGGCTTCACGCCGCGGTCGCGCGCGAGGTCGGCGACCGCGTCGGCGACGGCGAAGTCGCACGGGCGGAAGAGGCCCTGGGACATCTTGTCGGTCCGTGCCCGCTCCGTCTCCCCGCCGCCCTCGCGCGCGCGGTTCGCGGCGAGGAAGCCGCGGGCGAGCGGGCTGTAGGGCACGAGCCCGACGCCGGCCTCCGCGCACAGGCGGTTCATCTCGCGCTCCTCCTCCCGCTGGACGAGGTTGTAGAGGTTCTGCATGGCGACGGGGCGCGCCCAGCCGTTCGCCTCGGCGCAGCCGATCATCTGCGCGAACCGGTAGGCCGGCATGGTGGAGCCGCCGACGTAGCGGACCTTGCCCGCCCGGACCATGTCGTCGAGGGCCTGCATCATCTCGGCGATCGGGGTCACGCCGTCGGTCCGGTGGATCAGCAGCAGGTCGACGTGGTCGGTGCCGAGCCGGGACAGGCTCGCGTCGATCGCCGCCATCAGATACTTGCGGGAATTGCCGCCCCGGTTCGGGGCCTTGCCCGTCGGGATGCCGATCTTGGTGCAGATCACCACCTCGTCGCGCCGCGCGTACTCCAGCAGCACCCGGCCGAGGATGCGCTCGCTCTCGCCCGCGTTGTAGGTGTCGGCGGTGTCGAAGAAGTTGATCCCGCAGTCGAGCGCCTTGCGGAAGAAGGGCCGGCTCGCCGCCTCGTCGAACGCCCCCCAGTCGCGCCGCCCCGCGGCCCCCCAGGAGTTCCCGCCGATGCAGACGGGGCTGACGGCGAGGCCGCTTCGGCCGAGCTGGACGGTGCGCATGGGGCGGGATCTCCGAAGGTGACGGGCCGGGGAGGGTCGGCCGCGCGGCGGCGGCGGTCAAGCCTGCGAAGACCCCTCCCTTGACCCTTCCGGCCCTTCCGTCCGATGGTCCCGCCCGGTCGGACGGCCGGGGGGCGGGCATGCGGATCGCGATCGTGGGGGCCGGCGCGGTCGGCGGGTTGCTTGGCACGCGGCTCGCCCGCGCCGGGGCGACGGTCTCGGCGCTGGCCCGGGGCGCGACGAAGGACGAGCTCGCCGCCCACGGCTGGCGGCTGGAGGAGGCGGGGGCGCTCCTGACCGGACCGGTCGCCGCCGTCGCCGACGATCCGGCCGACCTGGGGCCGCAGGACCTCGTGATCCTCGCGGTGAAGGAGCCGGCGCTGCGCGACCTCGCCCCCCGGCTCGGCCCCCTCTTCGGGCCGGACACGGCGGTGCTCCCGGCGATGAACGGCGTGCCCTGGTGGTTCCTCGCCGCCGCCGCGGGGGATCTCCCCGGCCGGCGGCTGGAGAGCGTCGATCCCGGCGGGCGGGTGAGCGCCGCGATTCCCGCCGACCGGGTGATCGGCTGCGTCGTCCATCTCGCCTGCGCGACCGCCGCCCCGGGGATCGTGCGCCATACGGTCGGCCGGCGCTTCATCGTGGGCGAGCCCGACGGGCGGGAGAGCCCGCGCGCCCGCGCGGTGGCGGCCCTCCTGGCCGAGGCCGGGTTCGACGCCCCCCTCAGCGACAGGATCCGGGCCGAGGTCTGGTACAAGCTCTGGGGCAACATGACCATGAACCCGGTCTCGGCGCTGACCGGGGCGACGGCGGACCGGATCCTCGACGATCCGCTGGTCGCGGGCTTCTCCCTCGCCGTCATGGCCGAGGCGGCGGCGATCGGAGGGCGCATCGGCTGCCCGATCGCCGAACGCGGCGAGGACCGGATGGCGGTCACGCGCAAGCTGGGCGCCTTCCGCACCTCGATGCTGCAGGACGTGGACGCCGGCCGGCCACTGGAGATCGACGCGATGCTGACCGCGGTGCGGGAGATCGCGGACGCGCTGGGGATGGCGGTGCCCTGGACCGACGCGCTCCTCGGCCTCGTCCGGCTCAAGGGCCGGGCGGCCGGGCTCTATCCGGACGGCTGACCGCCGCCCGCCCCGGGGAGGTCACCACTGCCGTCCGCGCGGACGGCGTAGCGTGCCCCCCATGGCGCCCGCAGACCCCGAACCCGGCGCGGACCAGGCCGCGGATCCGGACCCCCGGCAGGCGGCTGAGCAGATCCGCCGCCTGCAGGACGAACTCGACCTCGAGCGGATCTGCCACGCCGGGCTCAGGGCGCTCGTGGGCGCGCTGATGGACGAGGCCACCGCGCATCCGGACCTCGAGGGCCATCCGTTCGTCCACGATCAGGACCAGATGGACGCCATCTACCGTTGGGCGGTCCGCTCGGCCGCGCGCAAGGCGGGGCGCGAATCGCTCCTCTACGCCACCGGCGCCGACTGGCACGTCGCGCGCAACCGGATGCAGATGGAACGCCAGGCCCGCATCCGGTCGGCGAAGCGTCGCCTGAGCGAGATCGCGCGGGAGATCACCGATCTGGAGGCGACGGCGGCCGAGCTGCAGGACCGTCTGTTCACCGACACGGTCGCCCGCATCCGCTGGGCCGGGCCGCGCCGCCGCAGCTATCTCGGCCGGCGCTTCCGCGACCGCACGGCGGCGGAGACGGCGAAGGACCGCCATCTCGCCTTCCTTCAGGACCGCCGGCGCGCCGCGCTGGCCCGGATCGACGAGCTGCGCCGCGAGGAGCGGCGTGTGGAGGCGGTCGCGACCGGCTGGACGGCCTAGGGGCGGGGAGAGTCCACAACCCTCCGAAGGGCGTGATAGAATTCGCCCATCGAGGGAGGCACGGGCATGGCGCGGCAACGGATCATGGGGACCTGGGTGGCGGTCGCCACGCCGCTGACGGCGACAGGCGGGCTGGACGCCCCGCTGCTGGGCCGGTTCGCGGCCGAGCTGCTGCTGCGCGGCTGCGACGGCGTCGCCCTGTTCGGCACCACCGGCGAGGGGCCGGCCTTCTCCGTCGCCGAACGGGCGGCGGGTCTCGAGGCGGTTCTCGCCGCCGGCGTCCCGCCCGACCGGGTGATCGCGTCGATCGGCTGCACCGCGCTCGCCGACGTCGAGGCCCTGGCCCGCCATGCGCTCTCCCGCGGGGTCGTCCGGCTGATGATGCTGCCGCCCTTCTTCTTCAAGGGCGTCGGGGCCGAGGGCGTCTATGCCGCCTTCGCCCGGACGATCGACCGGCTGGGCGACGACCGGATGCGTCTCGTCCTCTACCACATCCCGCAGACGTCGGCGGTCGCGATCCCGCACGAGGCGATCGGGCGGCTCCTCGCCGCCTATCCGGAGATCGTGGTCGCCATCAAGGACAGCGGCGGCGACCTCGACCACACGCTCGGCCTCGTCCGCGCCTTCCCCGACCTGTCGGTCCTGGTGGGCGCGGAGAACCATGTCGCGCCCGTGGTCGGGCACGGCGGGGCGGGCACGATCTGCGGCCTCGCCAACATCGCGCCGCAGCTGATCCGCCGCGCCTGCGACATGGGCGACATGGCGCGGCCGGAGGATCTCGCGCGGATCGACGCCCTGATCGCCGCGGTCACGGCCGGTCCCTTCGTGCCGCGGGTGAAAGCCGCGCTGGCGGCGCTGACCGGCCAAGGGTCCTGGGCGGTGGTCCGGCCGCCGCTGGAACCGGTCGCGGCGGACGGGGTCGCCGGCCTCGTCGCGGCGCTCCGGGCCACCGGCCTCTCGGCCCACGACCGGGAGCCCGGCGGGTCGCTCACCGAAGCGGTGTTCCCTTGACCGCCATGCGCATCTGGGTGGACGCCGACGCGATCCCCGGCGGGGTGCGGACCCTGATCGAGCGGACCGCCGACAAGCGGCGCATCGAGACCATCTTCGTCGCCGACAAGTACGTCCGCATCCCGCAGTCGCCGTTCATCCGCTGCGAGACGGTGGTCCAGGGGCCGGACGCCGCCGACGATATGATCGCCGACCGGGCCGAGCCGGGCGACATCTGCGTCACCCAGGACATCCCGCTGGCGGCACGGCTGGTAAAGAAGGGGGTCTGCGCCATCGACCCGCGGGGAAGCGTGCACACCGAGGCCTCGGTGGGGGAGCGGCTGTCGATCCGCAACTTCATGGAGGATCTGCGCGGGGCGGGCGTGGTGACCGGCGGCCCCGCGCCCTTCGGTCCCCGCGACGTGCAGCGCTTCGCCGACGCCTTCGACCGGGAGATCACCCGCCGCCGCCGGGGGTGAGCCCGGCGTCAGTCGGTGTCGCGCACCAGCGGCAGCAGATCGCGGAACGCCGGGTCGTCGGCCGTCTCCAGCCATTCGAAGACGATCATCTCGCTGGTCGCCACGGTCACGCCGGCCGCCGCGAGCCGTTCGAGCGCCGCCGCCTTGTCCTCGATCCGGCGGGAGCCGACCGCGTCGGCGACCACCGTGACCGCGTGCCCGCGGGCGAGGAGGCCGAGGCAGGTCTGGAGCACGCAGACGTGGGCCTCCGTCCCCGCGACGACCGCCCGGGACCGTTCCGCGAGCGCGTCGGCCACCGCCGGCTCGCGGGAGGCGTCGAACCGGGTCTTGACCGCGACCACGTCCGTCGCGTCGGCGAGCGGCGGGACCGTCGATCCGAGCTTGCCCGGCGTCTGTTCGGTCAGCACCACCGGCACGCCCATCGCATGCGCCGCCCGGACGAGCAGACGCGCACGCCGGACGACCGCCTTGCCGCGCACGATGGCGGGCAGCAGGCGGGCCTGGAGGTCGACGAGGACGAGCGCGTCGGCCGAACGGTCGTGCAGAAAGGCCATGCATATAAACTATCGTCCGTCCCGGTGTCGACAGCCCCGCGGTGGCGGCCCGCTACAATCGCGCGAGCGCGTCCGCCATCCGCGCGTAGAAGGCAGGTCCGTCGCACCGGTTCAGCCACAGGCAGTTGTCCGGCCTGCCGGTCTGCCGCCACCAGTCGACGACCGTCATGCCGGTGGTCAGCGTGCCCGCGCACTCGACGGCGACCGGGCACCTCCGGCCCTGGAACAGCGCCGGCCAGGCGAGCGCGCCGATCGCCACCGCGTCGTGCAGGGGGCGGGACGCGGTGCCGTACTTCCGGTTCCCGTAGCGCTCGAAGAACCGCATCATCCCGGCGCAGGCGCGCCCCACCTCGGTCCCGATCGCCTCGAGGTCGGCCGACCAGTCTACGGGCGCGGGCGCGGAATGGGTGCAGTCGAGCGGCACGCCGGTCACGTCCATGCCGGCGCCCAGCACGATGGCCGCCGCCTCGGGATCGACGAGGATGTTGTACTCCGCCGCGGGGGTCATGTTGCCCCCCTCGAAGAAGCCGCCGCCCATGAACACGACGCGGCGGATGCGCTCCGCGATCGCCGGCGCGCGGCGGAGTGCGAGCGCGAGGTTCGTCATCGGCCCCAGCGTCGCGACCGTCACCGTGCCCGCGGGCTCCGTCATCAGTGTGCGGACCATCCAGTCGACCGCGTGCTCGTCCACCGGCGGCACCCGGGCGGGCGCCCAGTCCCAGCCGTCGATGCCAGTCGCCCCGTGCACCTCGTGCGCCGGGCGGGCGGGGCGCAGGATCGGCCGGTCCGATCCCGCTCGCACCTCAACGTCGCCGCGGCCGGCCAGCTCCACGATCCGCCGCGCGTTGTCGGCGGTCTGCGCCACGGGCACGTTGCCCGCGACCGTGGTGAGGCCCAGCACCTCCACGTCCGGCAGGGCGAGGGCGAGGAGGATCGCGAAGGCGTCGTCCTGCCCGGGGTCGGTGTCGATGATCAGGCGTTCGGCCACGGCAGGACGACCTCCGCTCCGGTGCGGTTTCCCGATTGACCGACCCTAGCATCGGTGCGACCCTTTTTCGTATACAGAAAACCGATGGGGTGCCGGCGATGTCCCGAGGCGAGTTCTCCGCGATCCCGGTCGTCGACGTCGCCGCCCTCGCCGACGGGGCCGATCCGGCCGACCGGGCACGGACGGTCGCGGAACTCGGCCGGGTGCTGGAGACGATCGGCTTCGCCTATCTGGCCGGGCACGGCGTTCCGGACGCGCTGGTGGAGGAGATGCGCGCCATGTCGCGCCGCTTCCACGCGCTGCCCATGGAGGCGAAGCTCCGCATCCGGCAGAACGCCGCCCACCGCGGCTACATGCCTTTCAGCACGTCCACCATCGTCACCTCCTCGGTCGCCAAGGTGACCAAGCCGAACCAGAGCGAATCGCTCATGGTGATGCACGAGCTGGCGCCCGACGATCCGCGGATGCTGCGCGGCGACCCGCTGGCCGGGCCGAACCAGTGGCCGGACGAGCTGCCGGAGATCCGCGACGTGGCGCTCGCCTACATGGCGGCGATGACCGGGCTCGGCCGCCGGGTCGCGGTCGCGCTGGCCGAGGCGCTGGCCCTGCCCGGCGACACGTTCCTCAAGCATTTCGACGATCCGGTCCTCTGGCTGCGCCTCCTCCACTATCCCCAGCAGAAGGACGAGCCGGACCTCTACGGCTCGGCTCCCCACACCGACTACGGCTTCGTCACCCTGCTCGCCCAGGACGACGTCGGCGGACTGGAGGTGCGGAACAAGGCGGGCGACTGGATCCCCGCCCCGCCGATCCCCGGCACCTTCGTGATGAACGTGGCCGACATCCTCCAGCGCTGGTCGAACGGCCGCTTCGCCTCCACCCCCCACCGGGTGCGCAACCTGTCGGGCCGGGAGCGCTATTCCCAGCCCTTCTTCTTCGATCCGTCGCTCGACACGATCGTGGAATGCCCGCCGCAGCTCCTCGAGGCCGGCGAGGCGCCGCAGCACCCGCCGGTGCGCTACGGCGACTATGTGATGGAGCGCCTCGACAAGAACTACGCCTATCGCCAGCAGCAGAAGGCGGTCTGAGCCGCCCCCGCCAGGGACCTTCCGTCGACACCCACCCGCCCCCCGGAGACGAGACATGTTCGAACCGACCCGCCGCAACGTCCTGACCGCCATGGCCGGCATAGCCGGCACCTCCATCCTCCAGATGCCCGCCTTCGCCCAGGCGACCCGAGAGCTGGTCGTCACCGTCTACGGCGGGGTGTGGGAGAAGTTCTGGCGCGACGCGCTGGTCCCCGCCTTCACCAAGGCGTCGAACGCGCAGGTGAAGCTCGACGTGGGCTTCGGGCGCACCTACACGGCCAACATGCGCGCGGCCGGGCTGAACGGCACGCCGCCCTACAGCATGATCATGATGAACGAGGTGTTCGCGCAGGTGCTGCGCGAGGAGGGCTACTTCGAGCGCCTCGACCTCGCCAAGGTGCCGAACTACGCCGACCTCTACCCGATCGCCAAGACCGGCGACGGCGCGGCCGCCGTCGGCATGATCTCGCCCATCGGCCTCGGCTACCGCACCGACCTCGTGCGCCGTCCGCCCAAGGGCTGGAAGGACCTGTGGACCAACCCCGAGTTCAAGGGCCGCATCGGCCTCTACAACATCGTGAACTCGGCCGGGAAGATGATGGTCCAGCTGACCAGCAAGATGTACGGCAAGGACATCTACGACATGGACGTCGGCTTCCGGAAGCTGGCGGAACTCGGCAGGGTGCTGCAGACCGACTTCAACATGTCGACCATGATGGCGTCGGGCGAGATCGTGATCGCGCCCTACGACTTCGGCGAGATCGCGCGCCTGCGCAACCAGGGCCTGCCGGTCGACTGCATCGTGCCGGAGGAGGGCATGATGCTGTGGGACCAGACCTTCAGCGTGACGAAGAACGCGCCCGCCCGCGACCTCGCCTACCAGTACATCGACTTCATCCTGAGCCCGGAGGCGCAGGTCCTCCTGATGAAGGAGTTCTTCGTCTCGCCGGTGAACAGCAAGGTGAGCGTGCCGGCCGAACTCGCCAAGGACGTGCCGGTCGCGGGTGCCGACATGATGAAGCAGTTCGTCGCCTTCGACTGGGCCTGGGTGAACAAGAACAACGAGGAACTGACCAAGCAGTGGAACGCGGTGGTCGGGAAGTGAGGGTGGCGGTTTCGCGGCGGCGACCCCCTCTCCCTGTCCCTCTCCCCGGGGGGGAGAGGGGACGCGGCGTGAACTCTTCTCCCCTCCCCCCCCGGGGGGGAGGGGCCGGGGGAGAGGGGGGCGCCGCACCGACCGTCCGCCACCCATGACTCACGTCTCCCTCCAGGGTCTCGTCAAGCGCTACGGGCGGGCGGCGGCGGTCGACGGCATCGCGCTCGAGGTCGAGAGCGGGTCGTTCGTCTCGCTGCTGGGACCGTCGGGCTGCGGCAAGACGACGACGCTGAAGTGCATCGCCGGGTTCGAGACCGCCGACGAGGGCCGCATCCTGTTCGACGGGCGCGACGTCTCGAAGCTCCCGGCGGAGCGGCGCGACATCGGCATGGTGTTCCAGTCCTACGCGCTGTTCCCCCACCTCACGGTGACCGGCAACCTCGCCTTCGGGCTGGAGATGCGGAAGACGCCCAAGGACGAGCAGGCCCGGCGCATCGCCGAGGTGCTGGATCTCGTCCGGCTCACCGGGTTCGAGGGCCGCTATCCGCGCGAGCTCTCGGGCGGGCAGCAGCAGCGCGTGGCGCTGGCCCGCGCGCTCGTCATCCGCCCCAGCATCCTGCTTCTCGACGAGCCGCTCGCGAACCTCGACGCCAAGCTGCGCATCGAGATGTGCGACTTCATCCGCGACCTGCAGAAGAAGGTCGGCATCACCACCCTGTTCGTCACCCACGACCAGGCCGAGGCGATGACCATGTCCGACCGGGTCGTGGTGATGTTCGACGGGCGCATCGCCCAGGTCGGCGCGCCCGAGACGATCTACCAGCACCCGGCCAGCCGGACGGTCGCGAACTTCGTCGGGCGGTCCAACTTCCTGACCGGCCGGATCGACGGCGGGATCGGCGGACCCTGGCTCGTCACCGGCTTCGGCCCGCTGGCGCTCGCGAACGATCCCCCGCCCGGGGCGGGTCCGCTCACGGTGCTGGTCCGACCCGAGGACATCCGCCTGATGGCCGCCGACGCGCCGGCCGCCGACGGCGCGCCGCGGGGCACGGTGACGAGTGCGGCCTTCCGCGGCAGCTTCGTCGACTATCGCATCGCCATGACGGACGGATCGGAGATGGCGGTCCACGCCCCGGCGACCGAGCGCTTCGGCATCGGTGCGCCCGTGGCGCTGGGGTTCGACCGGCGCCGTCTCTGGCCGGTGGGGGAGGGGTGATGGGGGGCCTGTCGCTGCGCCACCCCCTCTCCCTGTCCCCCCCCGGGGGGGAGGGGGCGGGGGAGAGGGGGCGAGCCGCCGCGGACTCGCCCCGGGTCTCGACGCCGTGACCCCCGCCCGCACCCTTCTCCTGATCGCCCCGGCCGGCGTGCTCGTCACCGCCTTCCTCGCGATCCCCTACGTCAACATCGTGCTGATGAGCTTCCGCGCCCCGGCGCAGGGAGCGCCCTACGGCGAGGGCTGGTCGCTCGACGGCTATGCGCGGTTCTTCGCCGAACCGCTCTACATCGAGATGCTGGCGAACACGATCGGCCTCGGCCTCGTGACGACCGCCCTCTGCCTCGTGCTGGGCTATCCGGTCGCCTGGGCCATCGTGCAGGCGGGCGGGCGCATGCGGGCCCTGCTCTACGCGATCGTCCTCTCGCCGCTGCTCGTCGGCATCGTCGTGCGCTCCTACGGCTGGACGATCCTTCTCGGCAACAACGGCGTCATCAACCGGACGCTGCGCGACTGGGGCTGGATCGATTTCCCCTTGCCGCTGATGTACAACGAGACGGGCATCGTGATCGCGCTCGCCCACGTCTTCCTGCCCTTCATGATCCTGCCGATCATGGGCACGCTGCAGGGCATCGACCCCGCGCTGTCCCAGGCCGCCCGGTCGCTGGGCGCCGGCCGGACGACGGTGTTCCGGCGGGTGATCCTGCCGCTCTCGATGCCCGGCGTGCAGTCGGGCTGCATCCTCGTCTTCGTGCTCGCGCTGTCGGCCTACGTCACGCCGATGCTGATCGGCGGAATGCGGGTGAAGACGATGACGGTGCTGGTGGTCGACACGCTGATCGACGCCTTCCGCTGGCCCTTCGGATCGGCGCTGGCGCTCATCCTCGCCGTCTCGGGCGGTCTGGTCGTGCTCCTCTTCGCGGCGCTCACGCGCCCGAAGTGGCGGTAAGGGAGGGGCGCCCCCGTGTCCGCGATCCGCATGGTCCTCGTCGCCTACTGCGTGCTGGTCTGCGCCTTCCTGATGGCGCCCATCGTCGTGGTCATCGGCGCGTCGCTGAACGCCGGCAACTTCCTGACCTTCCCGCCGCAGGGGCTGTCGCTGCGCTGGTACGTGACGTTCCTGAACAACGACGTGTTCATGCGCGCGATCCGCACCTCGCTGATCGTCGCGACCGTCGCCACCACGATCGCCGTGCTGATCGCCACGCCGGCCGCCATCTTCTACGTCCGCCACGCCGGGCGCTGGCGGGAGGGGGTGCGGCTCCTCGTGCTGCTGCCGCTCCTCCTGCCGGAGGTGCTGACCGCCATCGCGCTCCTCTTCTTCTTCTACCGGACCGGCCTCGGCACGAAGCACATGGTGGCGCTGGTCGTCGGCCACGTGCTGATCTGTCTGCCCTTCGTGTTCCTGAACGTCGCGGCCTCGCTGTCGGGCTTCAACCCGGACTGGGAACGGGCGGCGCGGTCGCTTGGGGCGGGGCCCTGGACCGTGTTCCGCCGGATCACGCTGCCGCTGATCAAGCCGGGCGTGATCAACGGCGCGCTCTTCGCCTTCATCATCTCCTTCGACACCTTCGCCATCTCCTTTCTCCTCAAGGACATCGGATCGGCCACGCTGCCCTTGCAGTTGTTCGACTACCTGCGCTTCAACTTCACGCCCGAGGCGGCCGCCGTCTCCTCGCTCAGCATCCTGATGACGCTGATCGTGGTGGCGGCGACCGAACGGCTGGTGGGGTTGAAGATCCAAAGGTTCTGATGGACACGATCTCGGAACTCGCGCCGCGGCCCCCGCTGGCGTTGGAGGTCCTTCCGGTGCTCGAGCGGCTGGTCATCACCCGCGCGCTCGCGCCCGGAACCCGGCTGGTGGAGGAGGACCTGTGCGCGCGCTACGGCATCAGCCGCTCGCCGCTGCGCGAGGCGCTGCGCCACCTCGAGACGAGCGGCCTC
>VYKX01000127.1_pt1 | contig 21012 bp, 15 predicted proteins | sample 5114471 | NCBI WGS metagenome assembly VYKX01 (sample SAMN12291785, study PRJNA351875) | freshwater metagenome | isolation source: freshwater lake | place: USA: Michigan, Gull Lake | collected 2013-08-08
GTTCCTTGCGCAGCCGCTCGGTGACCTGCCCGCATGGCAGGCGGTGGATCAACTGACGAACAAGCCGAATCGGCCAGCAGCCCGCGCAGTGCATCGGCCTCGGCCAGCAGGTGAAGGTCGCGGGCGTCGAGCGCGGCGCGGCGCGTCAGGTCTTCGAGGTGAGCGAACGCGCCGCTGCCGCGGGCCTGCACGAGGCGCTCGGCCGCGGCCTGCGACAACCCGCTCACCCGGTTGAAGCCCAGGCGCACCGCCCGGTACGCCGCCCGTACCGGTGAGGCCTCGGGCTCGATCGTTGTCAGGACTGGCACAGCGGCTTCGGTCGACGCACCAGCGAACGCGTCCTCCAGCGTGCACTCCCAGGCGCTGAAGCGCACATCGACCGGCCGCACCTCGACGCCATGCTCGCGCGCATCACGCACCAGTTGCGCCGGCGCGTAGAAGCCCATCGGCTGGCTGTTGAGCAGCGCAGCGAGAAAGGCGTCGGGGTGGTGTCGCTTGATCCAGCAGCTGGCGTAGGCCAGCAGCGCGAAGCTCGCGGCGTGGCTTTCGGGGAAGCCGTATTCGCCGAAGCCCTGGATCTGCTTGAACACGCTCTCGGCGAATTCGCGCTCGTAACCCTTGTCGACCATGCGGCCGACCAGCCGGTCGTGGAACGGCCCGAGCCCGCCCTTGCGCTTCCAGGCGGCCATGGCGCGGCGCAGGCTGTCGGCCTCGCCGGGGGTGAAGTCGGCCGCCAGCACCGCGAGCTGCATCACCTGCTCCTGGAAGATCGGCACGCCCAGCGTGCGCGACAGCGCCTGAGCGATCTCGGGGCTGGGGTAGCTCACCGGCTCACTGCCCTCGCGGCGACGCAGGTACGGATGCACCATGCCGCCCTGGATGGGGCCAGGACGCACGATGGCGACCTCGATCACCAGGTCGTAGAAGCGCTCGGGCTTCAGGCGCGGCAGCATGCTCATCTGCGCGCGGCTCTCGATCTGGAACACGCCCACCGTGTCGGCGCGGCGGATCATGGCGTAGGTGTCGGCATCTTCAGGCGGCACGTCCTGCATGACGAAGCGGCGGCCGAGCTTGTGACCGATCAGGTCGAGCGATCGGTGCAGCGCGCTCAGCATGCCGAGCGCCAGGATGTCGACCTTGAGCAGGCCGAGCGCGTCGAGGTCGTCCTTGTCCCACTGGATGACGCTGCGCCCGGGCATGGCCGCGTTCTCGACCGGCACCAGCTGCGCGATGGCATCGCGCGCGATGACGAAGCCGCCCGGATGCTGGCTGAGGTGCCGCGGAAAGCCGATGAGCTGCTGCGTCAGCTCGATCCACAGCCGGGTGATCGGCGCGTCGGTGTCGAAGCCCTGCTCGCGCAGGCGTTCGGTGTCGATGCGCTTGCGCCCGCCGCCACCCGCACCGCCACCGGCAGCGGTAGCGGCCGAGCTGGCAGACCCGGCCTCGGGCGGCGGGGTCTCGGGAGCGCGCGGGTGGTCGGTCCACCACTGCTGGCTCTTGGCCACCGCGTCGATGCGCTGCAGGTCGAGGTCGAGCGCGCGGCCCACATCGCGCAGTGCGCTGCGCGGCCGGTAGGTGATGACCACGCCGGTCAGCGCGGCGCGGTCGCGGCCGTACTTGCGGTAGATGTACTGGATGACCTCCTCGCGGCGCTGGTGCTCGAAGTCGATGTCGATGTCGGGCGGCTCGTTGCGCTCGGCGCTGATGAAGCGTTCGAACAGGGTCGACAGGCGCGACGGATCGACCTCGGTGACATGCAGGCAGTAGCACACGGTGGAGTTGGCGGCGCTGCCGCGGCCCTGGCACAGGATGTCCTGCGAGCGCGCCCACTGCACGATGTCGGCCACCGTCAGAAAGTACGGCTCGTACTTCAGCTGCGCGATGAGCGCGAGCTCGTGCTCGATCTGCTGGCGCACCTTCGGCGGCAGGCCGTCGGGGTACTGGTCGCGCGGAAATCGCCTGAGCGCGCCGGCCTCGGTGAGCGCACGCAAGTGGCTGGTGGGCGTGGTGCCGGGCGGCACGATCTCCTGCGGGTACTCGTAGCGCAACTCGTCGAGCGAGAAGCTGCAGCGCCCGGCCAGCGCCACCGTCTGCGCGAGCCAGGCCGGCTCGTAGAGCGCCTGCAGGCGACGGCGCGAACGCAGGTGCTGCTCGGCATTGGGCTCGAGGTGCCAGCCGCACTGCGCGAGCGGCAGGTTGACGCGCGTGGCGACGAGCGTGTCCTGCAGCGGCTTGCGCGAGCGCACATGCATCAGCACGTCGCCCGCCGCCGCGATCGGCACGCCGGTGGCCTCGCTCACCCGCTGCACGGTGTCGGTGAGGTCCCAGTCGAGCCCGCGCAGCAGCAGTTCGAGCGCGATCGAGGCGCGGTAGCCGAACCACGTCTTGAGCCACATCGCCTGAGCGCACACCACCTCGAACGGCTGGCTGGCGTCGGGCACGAGCAGCGCCAGGCAGTCGGGCAGGCCGGCCGGCATCGGCGCCTGGGGGTCGCGGCCTTCGACATCGCTGCGGTGAGCGCGGTAGTGGCCCTTCGGGCTGCGCCGGCGCGCGAGGCTGATCCAGGCGGAGAGGTTGCCGTAGCCCAGACGTGTCTGAGCCAGGATCACCAGTCGCATGTCGCCGGCGTCGCCGTGATGGGGCGCGCCGTGGTCCCTGCGCACGCCGTCGGGCGCTTCGTCGGCCCTGGTTGGATGAGCACCGACCGGCGGGTCGCCGGTCGATGGGGCAGCGGCCGGCGGATCGCCGACCGGTGGCGCGGTCAGGCGCATCTCGGCACCGATGACGAGGTGCAGACCGCAGCACTTGGCTGCGGTGTGCGCCTTCACCACCCCCGACAGCGAGCATTCGTCGGTGATGGCCAGCGCGCTGTAGCCCAGGTGCTGCGCGCGCGCGACCAGTTCCTCCGGATGCGAGGCGCCTGTCAGGAAGCTGTAGCTGCTGCGGCAATGCAGCTCGGCGTAGGCGAGCGAGGTGTCGGGCATGGCCGGTCAGAATACTGTATTTGCATACAGTCTTCACCGCCATCGTCCAGGAGACACCTTAGTCTTGCGACCTCGCGGGCGGCAAGCGCAGCCCGAACCTCTGAACACGCTCCCTGACCATGTTCCCCGCTCTGTTGCCGTCTCCCCTGCCCGTCTCCGCCGCCTGGGCACTCGTCGTGCTGTCGGGTCTGTTCGAGATCGGCTTCTCGCTGCTCATGAAACAGTCCGACGGCTTCACCCGGCCGCTGCACGCCCTGGGCGCAGTCGTCGCGGCGGCGATCAGCGTCTGGCTGATCTCGCTCAGCCTGCGCGCCCTGCCACTGGGCACCGCCTACGCGGTGTGGGCCGGCATCGGCACTCTTGGCACGGCGGCGATGGGGGTGTGGCTGTGGGGCGAAACGGTGACGCTGCCGAAGGCGGGGTTCATGCTGCTGATCGTCGTTGGCATCGTCGGGCTGCAGTTGCAGTCCGCTGAATGACGGCCACAGTGCCCGCAGCCCTCATGCCCCTCGACGCCATCCTCGCCTTTGCGCTCTTCGCCTTCGTCACCTCGATCACGCCGGGGCCGAACAACCTGATGCTGCTGGCCTCGGGAGTGAACTACGGATTGCGGCGCTCGGTGCCGCACATCCTCGGCATCGGCATCGGCTTCACCGTCATGGTGCTGGCCGTGGGGCTGGGGCTCGCCGAGGTGTTCGACCGGCTGCCCTGGCTGTATTCGGTGCTGCGCTGGGTCGGCGCGGGCTACCTGCTGTACCTCGCATGGAGCATCGCGAACTCGGGGCCGCCGGCTGGCGACACGGACACCAGCGAGGGCGTCACCAGTGCAGGCGCCGGGGCCGGGGCCAGCACCGGCTCACGCACAGTCGACACGGCCGCGCGCCCTGGCCCGATGGGCTTCTGGAGCGCTGCCGCCTTCCAGTGGGTCAACCCGAAGGCCTGGGTGATGGCGGTGGGCGCATTCAGCACCTATGTGCCCGCGCATCCCAGCACGCTGCTGGTGGCGGGCGTGGCGGTGCTCTTCGGCGTCATCAACATCCCGAGCGTCGGCACCTGGGCGCTCTCGGGCGCGGCGTTGCGCCGAGCGCTGCAGGTCGAGCGCACGCGGCGCCTGTTCAACATCGGCATGGCGGCGCTGCTGATTCTTTCTCTGGTGCCGCTGCTCAAGTGACGGCACGATGAACACGCGGACGTCAGCTGCGTGATCGAGGCGCTGGCGCCTCGACTGCGGCAACCGAAGGCCGTCACAGGAGATACCCATGAACACGCTTGAAATCCGCCGCGCGACAGTGAACGACGTCGACGCGCTGGCACCGCTGTTCGATGCCTACCGCCAGTTCTACGAGCAGGCGCCCGACCTCGACCTGGCCGCGAGCTTTCTGCGCAATCGGCTCGGCCGCGGCGAATCGGTGGTGCTGCTCGCCATCGACCCGGCGCTGGGTGCGATCGGCTTCTGCCAGATGTACCCGGGCTTCTGCTCCGTCGAGGCAGCACCCATCGTCACGCTGTACGACCTGTACGTGCGGCCCGAGGCGCGTCGCACGGGTGCCGGGCGCGCACTGATGCTGGCCGCCGAAGCGCACTGCTGCGCGCACGGTGTGGCGCGCATGGACCTGAGCACCGCGCACAGCAACGTCCAGGCTCAGGCGCTGTACGAGTCGCTGGGCTGGGTGCGCGACACGGTGTACTTTGTCTACAACCGCTCGCTCGGCGACTGAGAAGCCACGATCCGCATCGCGGCGCGGCGCCCGCAGGTGGCGCTCCGACGAACCTCAGACGCGACACCGATCGAGGGCTTCGATCGGTCGACGGGTCAGGCCTGGACCGGTGCACCGGCGAGGATCTGGCTCATCGGCCCGAGCAGTACGCCCGATTCGTCGAGCATCTCGCCAAAGGCGTCGCCCGACAGCACGCCGTACTCGATGCAGCGCGCGTCGGTGATCGCGTCCCCGGTCAGTGTGCGCGTGCTGGGATGGCACATCAGCAGGTCGCCCGCAGACGCCACCTGCAACCAGCCCTGCAGCAGTGCGCGGTAGCGGTCGGCACCGCCCTTGAAGTCGTAGACACCGAGCAGGTGAGCGTTCTGCCGATGCCCGAGCCGAGCCGCGGCCTCGGCCAGCGCTGCGCTGCCGAGCGCCTCGATCACCCGCGACTTGGCCGCGCCCTCGGTGGCGGGCGACTGGGTCGAACGCAGCCAGGTGCGCGCCGATGGATCGCGCTTCGACAGCTCGTCGAGCAGGTGCTCGCGCACGCCGGGCAGCTGGTGCACATGCTGGTGACCGTCGACGTAAGCCGGGCCGTGACCGACGACCTGCTCGAAGGCATCGAACTGCGCCGTGATCTCGTCGCGAATGGCCTGCGCATCCACCAGGCGAAGGTAGCTCGCGACGATCCACCCCCGCAGTGATCGGCGCGATCCCGGGCGAAGCGGATGCTCGGTCAGATCGAGGTGCAGGCCGATGTCGACGCCGTGCGCGTCGGCCGCGCGCAGGATCGCGGCCCCCTCACGGAACGCTGGCGCACCGACCATCGCGCCGACCGCGTGCACGCGACCTTGCTGCACCAGTCTCGCGGTGGCTTCGTTGACGCCGGGGTGCAGACCGAAGTCGTCGATGCACACGCATATCGCGCGTTCTGGGGGAGCGTTGGCGCGCGCCGCACCAGTGGCCGCAACGGACGACGATGGCATCATGCGATCACTCCCCTGCCACCTTGCGCAAGGCGCTCCATGCGCAAGGGTCGGAACCCGCAGTGGCGCTGGCATCGGCTGGCCGGGCGATGCGCCACAGCGCGTGGTGGCGATTCTTCGCGACCTGCACCGCAGCGGCCGGCAGACGAGCGGGCCAGTGGTCGACCGGCCCGATGACCCAGCTCACCGGTGACACACACAGCGCAGCGCCGAAGTTCTCTGTCTGGACGAGAACCTTGGCGGCGAGTTCGGGCGCGAACTCACCCGCGTCGAAGAGCTCCTTTCGCGCGTTGTCGCGCAGCTTGATCTGCGGGTTCGACCAGTTGTCGATCACGACCACCGGCTCGCGCAGCCCAGCGTAGAACGGCAGGTCGAAGTAGTAGCGACCGACCATGAACACCGGCTCGCCCTCCATACGCTGGGTGGCGAGCACGCGGGCCAGGTCGTGGCTGGCCGCTGACGGCGGTCGCAGCGCAAAACCGACGATGCCGACGATGCTGATCGCGACGCCCAGCGCGGCGCCGCCCCACCACAGCCTGCGCTGGATGGCGGTCGCGTTGCCGATAGAGACAAAACCTTCGGCGACGAAGTACATCAACGGCGGCACCGCGGGCAGGATGTAGCCGAGTAGCTTCGAGTTCGGCAGCGAAAAGAACAACGTCACCACGACCAGCCACAGCACCATCAGCAGGCGCAACGCTCGGCGATCGGAAGTCACCCGTTCACTCCAGCCGACCCGACGCACCAGCCAGGGCCACCACGGCGCGCTCGACCCCAGCAGCACGACCGGGTAGAACCAGAACGGCTCCGCGTTGTTGAAGCCTTCACCCGCAAAACGCTTGAAGTGCTGGACGATGAAGAAGTAGTTCAGGAAATCAGGAAAGCGCTCCTGCATTACCAGGAACCAGGGCGCACACAACGCCAGGAACACCAGCGGCCCAGGCAACCACAGCAGCGCGCCGATCGCACGCCAGCGGCGCATCAGCAAGAGCCACGTCAGCACGATCGCCCCGGGCAGCACGAAACCGATCAGCCCCTTGGCCAGCACGCCGAGGGCGGCCATCGCCCAGCCACCGATCACCGCCGCACGGTGAGGCGCGCCCTGCTCCAGGCTGAAGACGGCGTGCGCCAGCAGCATCACGGTGGCGGTGATGCAGCCGGCCACCAGCATGTCGAGATTCGCGAACTGGCTGCCCGCGAAGAAGAGTGGCTGCGCGAGCAATGCGATCAGGGTGCAACGGGCAGTGCCCGCACCCGCCCAGCGCCTGAGGAAAAGGTAAAGCGACAACGCACCGATCGTGCCGCCGATGAGCGGCGCCACGCGCGCGGCCCATTCGTGCATGCCGAACACCGACAGCGATGTGGCGGTGATCCAGTAGAAAAGCGTCGGCTTGTGGAAGTACGGCAATCCGTCGAGCGTGGGCGTGAGCCACTCGCCCGAGCGCACCATCTCCCAGGCGACGCCGACGTAGCGGCCCTCGTCGGGCAGCATCAGCGGACGCAGCCAGCCGGTGGCGGCCAGCCACACCACGATCAGCAGCGCGACGATGCGCGTGTCGTCCCACCAGAGGCGGCCGGATGGCGCCAGCGCGCGTTCCAGCACGGCGCTCACGACGACGTCGCCTTCAGCCCTTGCCCGCTCTCCTTGCTGACCACGTACAGCGGCCGCGCTTTCACTTCCTCGAAGATGCGGCCCACGTACTCGCCGACGATGCCGACCGACAGCAACTGGATGCCCGCGAAGAGCATCAGGCTGACCTCGATGGTCGTCCAGCCGCTGACCTCGTTGCCGTAGATGAAGTACGACACTGTCTCCCACAAGCCATACAGGAACGCCGCGATGGCGAGCACGAAACCGGTCGCGCTCACCGCACGCAGGGGCCAATTGGTGAAGGCCGTCAGCCCGTCGAACGACAGGCGCATCAGACGCAGCGCGCTGAAGCTGCTCACACCAGCAGCGCGTTCGTTCGGCACATACGGGACCGCGACGGTGTTGAAGCCGACCCAGGCGTACAGCCCCTTCATGAATCGGTTGCGCTCGGGGAGTGACATCAACGCCTCGACCACCTTGCGGTCCATCAGGCGGAAGTCACCGGCGTTGGCCGGCACCTCGAAGCGGTCGGCGGCATTCACGAGCTTGTAGAAGGCCCGCGTGCCAGCGCGCTTGAACAGGGTCTCGTCGCTGCGGTCTGCGCGCACCGCATAGACCACATCGGCGCCCTCCTGCCAGCGCTGCACGAAGGTCTTGATCAGCGCCGGCGGATGCTGCAGGTCGGCATCGATCATGACGGTGACCTCGCCCGCGGCGGCCTCGAGGCCTGCGGTCAGCGCCGCCTCCTTCCCGAAGTTGCGCGACAGGATGATGGCGCGGAAGCCCGGCCGCTCGGACCACTCGGCGAGCAGCGCCGCGGTGTGGTCGCGCGAGCCGTCGTCGACAAGGATGATTTCCCAGGCCAGAGAGCACTCGTCGAGCGTGGCCGACAACAGCGGCAGCAGAAGCGCGAGGTTGCCGGCCTCGTTGTGGCAGGGCACGACACACGAGAGCGTCGGCAGGCGGCGGGCCTGCGCGGGGAGGCTGCTGTCGACGCGGCCCGACCGCGTGAGGCCAATGGGCGCGCTGGCCAAACCTTTGTCGCCCACGATCACCGTGGGCACGAACGATCGGCTCATCCGGCCGCCTTTCCAGCTCAGTCTTCGGTTGAAGAGTTCTCCACCGCACGATAGGGCCATGGCCTTAGGACCGGCTTATCGCAGACTTATCCCCATCTCATCAACATGTGGTCAACCGCCCATCAACCGCTTGTCCACAGCGTTGCAGACGGGAAAGACGCCGTGGTGAGCGTGTCCCAAACGGAACGGCCGGCCTGCCCCCTTGTCGGGAGCAGAGCCGGCCGCGTGCCATGCCACCCGGTGGGGTGGCCCGCCTGAGACCCTTACTCGATGGTCTTGAAGGTGACCTTCGTCGGAGCGGCCGCAGCCGCCTGCTTCGCTGGCGCGTTGCCCTTCTTCGCGACGTTGGTGGCACCACCACCGGCCTTCGCGCTCAGGAGCGGCTTGGGAATCTTGAAGACCCAGAGCGATCCGCCCTGCTCGAGGTAGTTGACGCGCTTGGCGACGTCACCACCCCACAGCGGAACCGCACCGCCCCAGCCCGACGCCACGGCAACGTACTGCTCGCCGTCCTGCTGCCAGGTGACCGGAGGCGCGACCACGCCGGAGCCGGTCTGGAACTTCCAGACGATCTTGCCGGTGCGCGCATCGGCGGCCTGCAGGTAGCCCTCAGGCGTTCCCCAGAACACCAGATTGCCGCCCGTCGTCAGCGCACCGCCCCACAGCGGAGCGTTGTTCTTGGCTTCCCAGACGATCTTGCCGGTCTTCGGGTCGACCGCACGCAAGGCGCCGATGTAGTCGTCGTTGATCGCCTTGATGGTGAAGCCAGCGCCCAGGTACGCGGCGCCCTTCTTGAACGTGACGGGCTCGTTCCAGATCTCCATGCCCCATTCGTTCGCCGGAACGTAGAAGAGCTTGGTGTCGGGGCTGTAGGCCATCGGCTGCTGGTTCTTGCCACCGAGGAAGCTCGGCGCGGCGAAGATCGCATTGCCCTTCTTGCCGTCAGCCGAGGCCGTCGGATCGCCAGGGCGGTTCTCGGGGATGAAGTTCGGACGGCCGGTCTTCAGGTCGATGCCACTGGCCCAGGTGACCTTCTTGACGAACGGGAAGGCGTTGAGGAGTTCACCCGTCGACGCGTCGTTGACGTAGAAGAAGCCGTTGCGGTCGGCCTTGCCGCCGACGCGCTTGCCGTCCATGTCGAAGGTGACGAACTCGTTCGTGCCGTCGAAGTCCCAGCCGTCGTTCGGCGTGCCCTGATACGACCACTTGATCTGGCCGGTCTTGATGTCGATGGCCACCGTCGAGGTCGAGAACAGGTTGTCGCCTTGACGCAGGTGGCTGTTCCACGGTGCCGGGTTGCCCGTGCCGAAGTAGGCCAGGCCGGTCTTCGCGTCGTAGGAGCCGCCCATCCATGGCGTGGCGCCACCGGTCTTCCACAGGTCGCCGGGCCAGGACTTGTTGGTCGTGCCGGAGATGCCGTTCTCGACCTTCTTGCCGTCCTTGTCCCACATGTAGCCCATGTGGCCCTCGACGGTCGGGCGCGACCAGACCATCTTGCCGGTCTTGGCGTCACGCGCCTCGACACGACCGACCACGCCGAACTCGCCGCCCGACAGTCCGGTGATGACCAGTCCGTTGGCGATCAGCGGTGCTGCGGTGGCCGAGTAGCCGGCAGCGTAATCGTCGATCTTTTCCTTCCAGACGACGTCACCGGTGTCCTGGTTCAGCGCCACGATCTGGGCATCCAGCGTGGCGAAGATGACGAGGTTGTCGTACAGGCCGGCGCCGCGGTTGACCACGTCGCAGCAAGGCATGATGCCGTCGGGCAGGCGGTGCTCGTACTTCCAGAGCTTCTTGCCGGAAGACGCGTCGAGCGCAAAGATGCGCGAATACGAGGCGGTGACGAACATCTTGCCGTTGCTGATGAGCGGCTGCGACTCCTGGCCGCGCTGCTTTTCGCCGCCGAACGAGAACGCCCACACTGGCGCCAGGTTGGCAACGTTCTTGACGTTGATGGTCTTGAGCGGCGAGTAGCGCTGCAGTTGTGTGCCCAGGCCCGAACTGAGGACGTCGCCGGTCGTCGTCGCGTCGTTCTCGATCATCTTGTCGGTCACGCCGGCGGCCTGTACGGCCATCGATGTCATTGCTGCTGCGACCAGCAGGCACGAAAGTTTCAATCTCATCAGGTGTCTCCTCTTGAGGGGTGGGGTGTCAGCACGACAGATGCTGTACGGATCACTGTGGCGCAATACGCGTGCCATTCCTTGATCCGCGACAGGCGCGCAAGAAATCGCTGGCGCAAGACCCTCGCGGCAAAGGTTTTCCCTAGGCGACTGTCTCAGAGTCGAACACCGATGGGCGCTCGTTCGTTCGAAATTGGCCAGCCGTGCTCTCGACCCGAGCGTGCCGCCCGACGTGTCAGGGCGTGGGCTTGCGCTGCAGCACCGCGAGTTCGTAGCGCGGGTACAGGTGCGAGATGTTGCGGGTGTACTCGGTCGCGAACGCGCCCCAGGCGCGGTACTCGGCGGGCACGGGTGCGCGCAACAGTTCGTTCATGTCGAGCCCACGCGATGCCGCATCACGAAAGTTCGCGTCGAGCCAGCTCAGGTAGCCGAGCGTCTGCGCGCGACCGTCGGTGTTGCCGCGCACCGGCCCGTGGCTCGGCACGAGCACCTTCAGGCTCGGGTCGTCGAGTGCCTTCAGGCTGGCGGTCCACGCGCCGACGCGTGCGTGGGGTGTCGTCGGTATCCGGTCGACGAAGACCAGCCCGCCCGCAAAGGCGATTCCGCTGGCGCGATCGATCAGCACCAGATCGCTGTCGGTGTGGCCCTGCAGTTCACGCAGTTCGAGTTCGCGACGGCCGATGCGCAACACGCCCGGCTCGATGGTCGCATCGGGCAGCAGCGATTCGGTATCGCGCATCCAGTCGCCGCACAGCCGGTACAGGTTCGATTCGTAGGCGCTCGCTTCGCGCGCCATGCCTGAGCGGGTGGAGGCGGTGGCCTGGCGGGGCACGTCGGCGAAGGCCTGGTTGCCGAGGAAGTAGTCGGGGTGCAGGTTGAGGTGGATGACGCGAATGACCGGTTCGGTGGTGGTGCGCGCGATCAGCGCACGCAGCTGGTCGCCGTAGCGTTTCGATGGACCGGTGTTGATGACCACCACGCCGGCTCCGGTGGTGATGAAGCCGGTGTTGATGATGTTGCAGCCGTTGCGCTCGGGGGCGAAGTCGTCGTTGGCGCCATCGACCACATAGACGCCAGGCGCGAGTTCGCGCGCTTTCAGGCCGTAGTCGAAAGTCGCGGCATCGATGCGCGGTGCATGAGGCGATGTGACGGCGAGTGTGGCTTTCACGGCAGCCGCTGGTTGCGCCGTGCTCTCTGCCAGCGCGCACGGTGCGACGACGAGCGCGGGCATCAGCACGGCCGCGCGCACCGCCGCGAGCGCCATGACCCAGCGTCGCGTGGGCGCCGTCGAACTCATTCGACAGCGCTCTGGATGCGGTTGCCGTTGTTGTCGGTGCCCACGATGCGCAGTCCGGCGGACGACATGGCGGGGAAGTCGAACGAGAACACCGGGTTTTCGCTCAAGGGCTCGAAAGCGTTGAGGCGCAGCAGTTCGCGGTCGGCCGCATCGCGCACCGACAGGCGGTTGACGTAGAAGGCGGGGACGCCGGCCACGAGTCCGGTATCCATCGGGTGCATCACCCGCACCCGCAGCCGCGACAGACCCCGATCGCCACCGGGCGCCGTCGACATCGGAAAGACGCGCGCGCTCACGTCGCCCAGGGTCTGTGCCCAGGTGCCGTCCTTGCGCGTTGCCCCGGGCACCGTGCAGCCGCCACCGGCGGAGTCGACCCAGGTGCCGCCCACATGCCACACGCCATCACGCGTGCGTGCGGCGGCGCGCACCGGGCTCGCCTCCTGCAGCTTGAAGCGAAACGACACCGCCGGCGCCGCGGCCACCGGGAAGTAATCGAGCACCTTGCGAATCGGGTTGCGGTCGACGAGCACGGTGATCTGCTCGACGCCTTGGAGTGAGCCGACCGACACGGTGATCGGCACGTTCATCGGGTCTTCTGCGAAGCCGGGGCCGAGCACTTCGACCCTCGGGTCGAAGACCACCGGACCGCCACCCAGGTATTCGCGGCGCATGCCAGCCCACGGATGCGAGCGGAACGGATCGCCCTCGAAATCGTCTGCGGCCATGGCACGGCCGGCAACGCTCAACGCCGCCCAGCCTGCCCCTGCCAGCCCCAGACGCACACAACCCCGACGATTCAGCACCTGATCCCCTTCGATGACCGCTCGATACTGCATCGATCTGCGAGCACGAGTAAACGTGCCCACCACCGATGTTGAAGCGACAACGGCATCAGAACCTGTCAGCGTCGAAGGGTCGACCCGGTGTAAACCCGCAGCACTGTTCCGCCATGCATCGCCTGCACCCGGGCGCTCTAACATTCGCCGCGCCGCAATCGCCGCTGGATGTCCCGGTGGCGTGCGTTGAAGGATCCCCCATGTTGTCCCGTCTTGCAGACCGCGTCTTCCATCAATCGACAGCGCGGCGTGTGCGCTCCAGTGCGAGCCTCGCGCCGCTTGCCATCACGATCGCCATCGCCTCGGCCTTCGCCACCCTGCCCGCCCACGCGGCCGACACCGCCACGAGGTACAGCGGCCCGTTGACCTGCGCCGGTTGCGGCGACCGACCGGCGGCGCTCGAGTTGCGTGCGGATGGCACCTACCGTCTGCGGCTCGCCGCCACCGGCTCCGGCAAGACCCGCCAGCCCGCCACCGACGAAGTCGGCCGCTGGCGCAGCGATGCCGAACCCGCGCAGATCACGCTCAGCGGCTCGGACTCCGGCGGAGCGCGTGTTCTGGCCCTGCAGCCCGATGGCACGCCGGCAGGCATGAAGGCTGCACCCGCTGCGAAGGCCATCGAACCCAAATTGACCCTGCGTGGCGAATGGCGCGATGGCCCCAGCGGCGCGACCTACACCGATTGCCGCAGCGGCCAGAGTCTTGCGGTGGTCTCGTCGAGCCCCGCGGCAAAGCAGGCCGCGAAAGCGGTGAAGGCCGCGCGCGCACAGTCTGGACTCGACGATGGCGCAGCGCTCGTCGTCACCGGAACGGGGCGGCACATGCGCGCCGGACGAACCCAGCCTTCAGGCGCAGAGGTGCTTGCCGTCGACAAGTTCGAGAACGTCTGGCCGGCCGAACGCTGCGAAATGGCCTTCGATGCGCCGCCGCTGGTCGACACCCGCTGGACGCTGACGCGGGTGCGCACTCAGCCCGTGCTGCCCGCCGACGCCGAACGCGCCGCACACATCGTGCTGCAACCGCTGCCGCCGGCACCGGTGCCCGGCCAGCGCGCCGAAGCGCCGCCGGTCGACGAGCGCAACCCTGGCTTGCTGCCCAGTCCCTTCAAGCCGCAGAACCGCGACGCGAAGATCGTCGGTTCGACCGGCTGCAACCGGCTGGTCGGCATCTACCGGGTGCGCGACGACCAGATCATCTTCGCGCCAGGGCTGGGTACGACCCGCATGGCCTGCCCGTCCGGACCGGAGGCCGACGTCGAGCAGGCGTTCGGCGAAGCGCTGCAGTTCAGCTCGCGGTTCCACATCACCGGCGGCCACCTCGAGATCCTCGACGACGCGGGCAAGCTGCTGCTCCGGTTCAGAGCCGAGCGCTGACCGCAGCGCCTGGTCACCCCGGCGCGTTGATGAAGGCCGAGACGTCGTCGAGCACCGGGGCCAGCCAGCGCAAGGGCGCCGAGAAGGCCGCTGCCAGCGTGACGTGATTGACCCGGTCGTAGAGGCGCAGGGTCACCGGGCGCCCGGCGGCCTGCAGCCGAGCGGCCAGGCCCACGCTGTTGCGTTCGGGGTTGACGAGGTTGTCGTTGCGCGCCGCGCCGATGAAGGCTGGCGGCGATGACGCGCCGGCGTAGTCGATCGGCTGCGTGCCGTTCGGCACGTCGGGGTGGAAGAACACCGGGCGCACGTCCGGGTTGATGATGGGCAGAAAGTCGTAGGGGCCGGCGAGCCCGACCCAGCCGGCGAGTTCGGAGGGCTGGCGACCCACCGCCTTCAGCCAGCGGGCGTCAAGCGCCAGCATCGCCGCGTTGTAGGCGCCGGCGCTGTGGCCGACGACGAACACCCGCTTCGCGTTGCCACCCCAGGTCGCTGCGTCACGCAGCGCAAGTGCCACAGCCTGTGCGCCGTCTTCGAGAAAGGCCGGGTAGCGGACCTCGGGATACAGCCGGTAGTCAGCCACCAGCGTCAGCACGCCTCGCGAGGCCAGCGCCTCGCCGACGAAACGGTAATCGGCGCGCTCGCCGCGATTCCACGATCCACCGTAGAAGAACACCGCCACCGGAAAGCCGCCTGCAGGCGCGGCCGAGGTGGGTCGGTAGACATCGAGCTTTTGCCGCGGCAGCGGGCCGTAAGCGATGTCGGCAATGCGGGTGTGGGTGCCTGAGGGCGCGAGGGCGTTGAGGGTGGCCGTCGGAGCGCACGCCGCAGTGGTCAGCGCGAGGGCCACCGCGATGGCCGCCATGCGCAGGAATCGATGGGGAAAGCGCATGCGTCGACTGTACGCAGCCGACGCGGCCCCGGATGCAGCGGGGGCAAAGCCGCGCCAGTGGCCGCCCTCAGGGCGTCACCGGCGCTCGAGGCACTCAGGCGACGATGCGGAAGACGCCGACGGCTTCGGAGAGCTTCTGCGACTGCGACTGCAGCGATTGCGCGGCGGCGGCGGCCTGCTCGACGAGCGCAGCGTTCTGCTGCGTCATGCTGTCCATCTCGTCGATGCTGTGGTTCACCAGCTGGATGCCGTTGCTCTGCTCTTCGCTCGCGTGGCGAATCTCGCCCATGATGGTCGCGACGTGCTGCACGCTGGAGAGGATTTCCTTCATCGTCGTGCCTGCCGAATCCACCAGCGTCGAGCCGCTGCCGACCTGTTCGACCGAACGGGTGATGAGCGTCTTGATTTCCTTGGCGGCATGGGCACTGCGTTGAGCGAGGCTGCGCACCTCGGCGGCAACCACCGCAAAGCCGCGGCCCTGCTCGCCGGCGCGGGCAGCTTCCACTGCTGCGTTCAGCGCGAGGATGTTGGTCTGGAAGGCGATGCCGTCGATCACGCTGATGATGTCGGCGATCTTCGTGGCCGACGTGCGGATGCCGTCCATCGTGGTGATGACCTCACCCATGATCTGGCCACCGCGGCTGGCGACGTCGCTGGCACCGACCACCAGTTGATTGGCTTCGCGCGCGCTCTCGGCGTTCTGCTTGACCGTGGCGGTGAGCTGCTCCATCGAACTGGCCGTCTGCTGCAGGTTGCTCGCCTGAGTTTCAGTGCGCACCGACAGGTCGGAATTGCCCGAGGCGATCTCGGTGGCTGCGGCCTGGACCTGCTCGGCCGACGAACGCACCTCGGCGATCGTGGTCTTGAGCGTCTTGCGCATGTTGTTGAGTTCGTAGTTCAGCCAGGCAAACTCGTCCTTGCCCTCGGACTTGACCGAAGTGGCCAGGTCGCCCTTGGCAATGCGGGTGAGAGAGGCCACCAGGGTCTCGACGGGGATGCGCACACCGCGTTCGGACACCACCGCCAGCACCGCCACCAGCACCAGGGTGACGGCGGTGAGCGCGCCAGTGATCCAGTAAGAACGCGAGGCCACTGCAGCCACCTCGGCGGCATGTGCCGCCGACTGCGCCGTCGAGCTGCCGCTGACGACAGCCAGTTCCGCCATGTGCTCGATCAGATAGACACCGGTGGCGGCCATCACCAGGAACATGAAGCCGATGAGGGCGTAACTGGCCTGGATGCGCGTGGTCAGCCGGTAATTGAGAAGGTTCAACATGTTCCGTCGTCTCCGTTTTCGCGGGTATGGGAACGCGGCGCTTGACAGCACGGCGGTACGTCCCCTGTTCCGGGAATTTCGGAGCTGTCGGTGCGAACTTGAGGCGAATCAGCCCAGCCGCGTGCGGTGGCGCGCCAGTTGGGTGCGCACCTGCGCCGGGGCGGTGCCGCCGACGGTGTTGCGGGCGTTGAGCGAGCCCCGCAGCGTGAGCACGGCGTACACCGAGTCGTCGATCGACGGGTGAAAGCCCTGCAGCACCGCCAGCGGCAGCGCGCTCAGGTCGACACCTTCGCCGATGGCGTGACGCACCGCACGGGCCACGGCTTCGTGCGCATCGCGAAACGGCAGGCCCTTCTTCACCAGGTAGTCGGCCAGATCGGTCGCGGTGGCGTAGCCCTTGAGCGCGGCGCGCTCCATCGCCTCGGGCTTGACCGCGATGCCACCCACCATCTCGGCCATGATGCGCAAGGTATCGCGCACGGTGTCCACCGTGTCGAAGAGTGGTTCCTTGTCTTCCTGGTTGTCCTTGTTGTAGGCCAGCGGCTGGCCCTTCATCAACGTGATGAGCGCCATCAGGTGACCGACCACCCGACCGCTCTTGCCGCGGGCGAGCTCGGCGACATCGGGGTTGCGCTTCTGCGGCATGATCGATGAGCCGGTGCAGTAGCGGTCGGCCAGATCGATGAAGCCGAAGTTCTGGCTCATCCACAACACCAGCTCTTCGGCCAGGCGCGACACATGAACCATGGTGATCGACGCGAAGGCGGCGAACTCGATCGCGAAGTCGCGGTCGCTCACGGCGTCGAGGCTGTTCTGGCACAGGCCGTCGAAGCCGAGCGTCCGGGCCACCCGTTCGCGGTCGAGCGGATAGCTGGTGCCGGCGAGCGCCGCCACGCCGAGCGGCAGGCGATTGACGCGCACGCGCAGGTCAACGAGTCGCTCGGCATCGCGGGCAAACATCTCGACATAAGCCAGCAGGTGGTGGGCAAAGCTCACCGGCTGCGCGACCTGCATGTGGGTGTAGCCCGGCAGGATGGTGTCGACGTTCTTCTCGGCCACGTCGACCAGCGCGGTCTGCATGGCCACCAGCAGCGAGGCGATGACATCGATCTCGCTGCGCAGCCACAGCCGCACATCGGTCGCCACCTGATCGTTGCGCGAACGGCCGGTGTGCAGCCGCTTGCCGGCGTCGCCCACCAGCTGCGTCAGGCGCGCCTCGATGTTGAGGTGCACGTCTTCGAGTTCGAGCTTCCATTCGAAGCGGCCCGCCTCGATGTCGTCTGCGATGCTCGCGAGGCCACGCTGGATGCTCGCCAGGTCGTCGGCGCTGATCAGGCCCTGCTGATGGAGCATGTCGGCGTGTGCCAGCGAGCCGTCGATGTCCGCTCGCCACAGGCGCTGATCGAAGCCGACGCTCGCGGTGTAGCGCTGCACCAATTCGCTCATCGGCTCGCTGAACAACGCCGACCACGCTTCGGATTTGCGGTCGAGCGGGTTGCCGGCGGCGGCCGGTGGTGACGCGGGCGCGCCGTGGGACGAGCCGGAGGTGGGTGTGGTCATGGACTCTCGGCGCGCGGCAACTGGCGCGGTCGCCGCGTGGTTGGCGGGAGTTGGTGACAATGCAAATCGGTCGAACCCATTCTATTGACGTCCCTGTCGACGCCCCGTCAGCGAAGCCTTTGCTTCGCAGTTCAATCGCCGGTCGGCGCGTCCGATAGTGCGTCCACGCTGGAAGCCTGCCTGGACAACGCCCGACATCGATCGATGACTACGCCGCCGACCCCGGATCAGACCAACACCAACGCCGACCTCGCTCAGCCCGGTGTGTCGGCTACCCATGCGTCCGCGGCAAGTTCGCGCCCACAACCATTTCCCCCGAAGGACTTCGGCCCCACGGATTTCGGCACCACTGCATTTGGCTCCACCAGCCTTGCCCCGACGGGTTTCGGCAATGTCACGGTCACTGCACCTGCGCAGGCCGGCTCGCTGTTCGACGTGTGCCATGTCGGCACGGTGCTGCGGGCGACGCTGTTCGTGCATGGCGTGCTCGCCATCGGGGTGCTGTTCGTCGCCCCGGGTCCGTTGCCCTGGTTGTGGCAGATGGCAAGCGGCATTGCGATTGCACTGCCCGCGACGCTGATCTGGCTGCTCTTGATCTGCGCCTTGCGACAGAAGCTGGACACGCGAACGCCTTTGGTTCAGGGTGCGGCCGCCGGGGTGCTCGGCGCGGCGTGCGGGGCGGCAGGCTGGGCGCTGTCGTCGCTCGCCTTTCTTGTCGGCAGCGTCGACGGCGAGCGCACGGGCGCACTCGGCCCGATCGCAGCCGGTGCAGCGTTTGCCCTGCTGATGCACCAGTGGCTCAGGCTTCGGGCACTGGCGCGCACACCGGCCGACACCGCGGCCAAGCTGGCCGAACTGCAGTCGCGCATCCGGCCGCACTTTCTGTTCAACACGCTGAACTCGGCGCTGGCGCTGGTGCGGCACGATCCGCAGCGCGCCGAGCAGGTGCTGGAAGACCTGGCCGAGTTGTTTCGCGTCGCACTGACCGAAGCCGGCGGCTCGGTGTCGCTGGCCGACGAGATCGCGCTGGCGCAGCGTTACCTCGACATCGAGAAGATCCGCTTCGGCGACCGACTGGCGGTGACCTGGGACCTCGACCCGCAGGCCGACGAGGCTCGCCTGCCGCCGCTTCTGCTGCAACCCCTGATCGAGAACGCGGTGCGCCACGGCGTCGAGCCCTCGGCCGAGGGTGGCGTGATCCGGGTGCGCACCCAGTTGCGCGGCGGCCGGGCGGTGCTGTCGATCACCAACAGCGTGTCGACCGCGACCTCGACGCCTGGCCACGGCATGGCGCTGCGCAACGTGCAGGAACGGCTGCTGCTGATGCACGACGTGACCGGCCAGTTTCAGGCCGGGCGCGATGGCGACACGTTCCGCGTGCAGATCGCGGTGCCGCTTTGAATGCAGCGACCCTGATGCCGATGACCTGCAGCCCAAGACCATGAAGTCCGCGACAGAGCCCTTGCGCGTGCTGCTCGTCGATGACGAGGCGCTGGCCCGGCTGCGCCTGCGCACGCTGGTCGAAGACTGCGCCGAACCCCGCGCCATGGTCGTCGGCGAAGCGGCGCAGGCGAGCGAGGCGATGGCCTGGCTGAGCGGCACCGATCCGCAGCCGCGTCGCTGCGACGTCGTCCTGCTCGACATCCACATGCCAGGTCGCGACGGCACCCAGCTCGCCGACGAGCTGCGACGCCTGAGTGACCCGCCGGCAGTCGTCTTCGTCACGGCGCACGCCACGCACGCCCTCAAGGCCTTCGATCTGGAGGTGGTCGACTACCTGACCAAGCCGGTGCGCCGAGAGCGCCTTGAGATCGCGCTGCAACGGGTGGCCGCACGCCTCGCGCCGCGGGGTGCCGCCGGGTCGGTCGCCGACTCATCGCCAGCATCCATGGCGTCCGACGACACCGCGCTGCTGGTCAGCGAACGCGGCCGCATCCTGCGCGTGCCGCTCACCGAGGTGCTGTACCTCAAGGCCGAGCTCAAGTACGTCACGTTGCGCACGCCCACCCACACCTACGTTCTCGATGAACCTCTGAGCGAACTCGAGCAGCGACTCGGCGAGCGCTTCCTGCGCATCCACCGCAATGCCCTCGTCGCCCGACCTGCCGTGCGCGCGCTCGAGCGCCGCGCGATGGCCGACAGCGACGACGACGGTGGTCCACCCGGCACCGAATGCTGGGCGGTGCGGGTGGCGCCGGTCGACGAGTGGCTGGCGGTGTCACGCCGACAGGTCGGCGCCGTGCGCGACGCGCTGGCGGCCACCGGGTTGTGAGCGCCCGCCGGGCCGGTCGGCAACAGGCCCACATTCCGCTCAGCCCGTGTTGCGCAATCCGGCCGCCACCCCGTTGATCGAGATGTGAATGCCGCGCTGCATGCGCTCGTTGGTGGGGTCGCCCTCGCGGCGGTGGCGGTAGCGGCGCATCAGTTCGACCTGCAGGTGGTTGAGCGGGTCGAGGTACGGGAAGCGGTGCTGGATCGAGCGGGCGAGTGACGGGTTCGACGCGAGCCGTTCCTGGTCGCCGGTGATCAGGCTCAGTGCCTCGTTGGTGCGCTTCCACTCGGCCTGGATGAGCGCGAAGATCCGCTTGCCGAGCTTCTTGTCCTCGACCAGTTCGACATAGCGCGCGGCGATGGCCAGGTCGCTCTTGGCAATGACCATGTCTAGGTTCGACAACAGCGTCTGGAAGAACGGCCACTGCTTGTGCATGCGCTGCAGCAGCGCGAGGCGCTCCTTGCGGGTGGCGGGGTCGGTGGTCAGGAAGGCGTCGATGGCCGAGCCGAAGCCGCACCAGCCGGGCAGCGCAACACGGCACTGGCCCCAGCTGAAGCCCCACGGGATGGCGCGCAGGTCTTCGATCGCATTCGTCGCCTTGCGCGCAGCCGGGCGGGAGCCGATGTTCAGGCCGGCAATCTCGCGGATCGGCGTGGCGCTGAAGAAGTAATCGGTGAAGCCGGGGGTCTCGTACACCAGCTTGCGGTAGGCCGCAAAGCTCGCATCGCTGATCGCCTGCGCGGCGTCGAGGAAGCTCTTGGGCGCGCCCATGCGGCTGGTCTTCGTCGAATGCAGAAGCGTGGCTTCCAGCGTCGCCGCGACGAGCGTCTCGAGGTTGCGCCGGCCGATCTCCGGGTGGGCGTACTTCGATGCGATGACCTCGCCCTGCTCGGTGAGGCGGATCTGCCCGTTCACCGTGCCGGGCGGCTGCGCGAGGATGGCTTGGTAGCTCGGGCCGCCGCCGCGCCCGACGGTGCCGCCACGGCCGTGGAACAGCCGCAGCGTGATGCCGTGATCGCGACCAAGGCCAGCGAACAGATCGA
>VYKX01000128.1_pt1 | contig 20939 bp, 31 predicted proteins | sample 5114471 | NCBI WGS metagenome assembly VYKX01 (sample SAMN12291785, study PRJNA351875) | freshwater metagenome | isolation source: freshwater lake | place: USA: Michigan, Gull Lake | collected 2013-08-08
GGGAAAACGTCGCCGAATTCTCGACCTCAGATCACGCCAAGACCTCAGATCAGTGAAGAGGGCGACTCGAAAGCCGAAGGCTGGTGAACACGTTCTGGCCGCTGGGGGGTTGTGGGGGTTTGGGCTGGCTCAGGTCTCTGTTGGCTTTCGAACGATAGGCCCGGACAGAAGCAGATTCGAGATGATGATGAATCCCGCGCCTACCGCCAACCAAAGCGTCAGCGGCTCACCGAAGATCATAAGGCCGACCCCAGCCGCCAGCACGAGCCGCAGGTAGTCAATTGGTGCCATGACGACCGCTTCTCCCAACTGCATGCCGCGCGTGTAGCAGACCAAGGTGCACAGTCCGGCTGCCCCCAAACCTAAGAGAACGGGAAGCTGGTGCCACTCTGGCCATCGGAAGTCGGTGACGACGAAGGGCAAGCTCAGGATCAAGCCAAGCCCCGCTCCATATGCCGTGATGGTGAGAACAGAGTGGTCTCGCGTCAGCCGCTTCACGCTCAGGATCGACAAAGCCGCGAATAGGGCCGCACCCAAGGCGATCAAATGCGGCCACCCCACATCAAATCCATCTGCTCCGGGTTTCATCAACGCTGCGACACCGACGAAGCCGAGGAGAACTGCCAGAACACGGCGGGGTCCCATCGCCTCCTTCATCACCAGGGCGGCGATCAGAGCAATCCACAGAACTCGCGTGAATGACAGCGTGGTCGCGTCGGCGAGCGGCAATAGGCTGATGGCCGTGATCGACATCACGATCCCAAGAACACCAATGACGCTTCGAAATATGATGGTGCCCGGCAGCGAGGTCGAAAGCGTTGCGCGAGGAGTGCGGAGCACCAGCGGCGCCAATAGGGCGACGGCCACGACCTGTCGCCAAAACAGAATCTGCACAGGCGTGAAGTCCGATCCAGCCGCCTTTATGAGAGCGGCTTCGGCGGTGAAGCTGACCACTGATGCCAGCATCCACAGGGCACCGACCTGATTGCCGGTCAGACGGCCCACAGGTCGCCCAACAGCAGCTTGGCTCCCTCAGGCGTGAAGTCCCAGTTGGGCTTCATGGCGATTCCAAGTGCCGCCGCCATTTCGAGTCCGATGAGGCCGCAGATCGTCTCGACGACGAACGCTGGAAGTCGCCAGCCCTCGGAGCAGTAGCCGAAGATCGCGATTGGCTCGTCTCCACACACGATCACGCCGCCCTCAGCGGTGAAGTAGTTTCTGCCGATGGAGCCGGTCTTGGCTACGTGCCGGAATGGCGGTTCGAGGAAGGTTTCCGTCCGACGAAGGGGGAACCGGGGAGCGTCAATCAGGCGGGTATACTCCATGATCATCTTCCGCTCGGCATCAGCAGCGTCGCCGCTTCTGGTGTCCAGTCCGCATTCGGCTGAGAGTCGATCCCCAAGGCGCGAGCGATCTCCAGTCCGGCGAGACCGAGCACGGAATCGACCATCATCGACGGAAGTCGAAACCCCTCCGCGCAGTAGCCGAAGGTCGCTATCGGCTTGTCCAGTTCCGCCACGCGGATCACGCCGCAATCCTGGGTGAAGTATTTTTGACCCAGCGAACCCGTCTTGGTGAACATCTGGCAGCCCACGCCGAGGAACATGCCTGTCCTCGGCCAAACCCGCAGCGGATCGCAGGCTTCGAGAAATGCCCGATGGATCGAGGGGGGGGGGGATCAAAGGCCGCAAGCGCGAGCCGAGCCAAGTCTACAGCATGGGTTCTTCCAAGCTGAGCGGTCGCGCCCCTAAAGGAACCCGCTTCATCACTCGTCCAGACACGAGTCTTACAATCCAAGGCACCCGGAATTTCACGGAATCGCCGAACCATTTCGTCCAGGCCACAGGTGAGCGTGCTGTCCGGGGCTGCCCGCCTCAGGGTCTCCTGCACACGTTCAAGGCCCAACTTGTCGATCAGAAAGTCGGTGGAGGTCCCGTCAGAAGCCGCAATCATCAGTCTGAGCATCTGGCGGTCGGAGAGCCGGATGGGCGTGTCGAGCAGGTTCACCACGCCCCCGCCTATGCTGAACCGCTCGGGTGGAACGACCGTCTCCGAGTCGAGACTACCCGGAGGTAGGGTCCCGTCAGCTAACGCCTCGAAGTAGGCCATGAGAACGGCCAACTTGAAGCAGCTTCCGATGGGCCACGCCGCGCGTTCGCCCAGTTCTACGCTTTCGCCGGAGCGCAGGTCCTCCAGATAGAAGTGGTAGCCGGTCGTGAACCGCTCGAAGATCGCTTCAATGCGCGTGGCATCGATCACGCGACACCTGCCAGAAGACTCGCCTTCGTCCTCAGGTGCTTCACGATCATGTCGCCGACCGGCAAGCCCAGATCGTGTTCCAGCGCGACGAAATTGGACGGCGGATTCACTTCGAGGACGTAGGGCCGGTCATGCTGGTCGATCAGGATATCGACACCGGTGAACTCATACTGCGATGCCTTGCTGGCTTCCTTCGCAAGGGCGACCACCTCATCGCCGAAGTCCATCTGTTGGCCGCCCATTCGATAGGGCAGTCCACGGAAGTCCTGTTCGTCCATCGCGTATTTGAGCGAGGCGACGATGTGGTCTCCCAGGACGACGAGCCGGGCGACGTGAGCCGGGGCAATGAACTGACGCAGAATGAATTCGTCGCCCGTCGTCCTGAGATAGTCGGCAACTGAACGCAGTGATCGCATCGATTCAACCAGCATCACCCCAACGCCCATCGTGCCGCCGACAAGCTTTATGATGACCGGAAACCCGCCCAGAGCCTCAACTGCACGATCCAGACCGGCAGGATCGCGAGGTAGCCGGTGAATCGTTCTCGGCTGAGGAATGCCCATCGCTTCCATTGCAGCGCAATGGACCGTTGTGTCTGCGTCGTTGGTGAAGCGCGTCGCCCCGCATGTGCGGAAGGTCGCCACGCCGGGACGGGTGAGCAAAGTCTCCAGCCGGGCAGAGCCCCGTCCGGCGTTAAAGAGCATGTCGCCGGGTTTAAGTCGCGGGAGAGCGGAGTAGTCTGCGTCCAGGCTTTCCAGTCCCACAAAAGGCACTGCTACGCGGTCGCAAGCGGCCTTTACGATCTGGCAACGGTCCAGGCCCGATGCCGCATGTCCCTCGTGGAGGAGGTAGAAGACCCCGCTCATGTGGTCGCCTTCGAGATCATCAGGATGGTCGGTAAACGGTCGGCGATCCAGAACGTGTCGGGCGACTGCTCGGCAGCCACCCCGACAACACGCCACCCGCGCCGCTTCATCCTACGTATCCTTTTCATGCTTGCCTCGATGCTGCCTGTGAGGGCGGTGACCGAGCGTGCACCCATGCGAAGCGGCTCCGAAATGGCCATTTCGTCGAGCCGTTCAGACAACCCACTGCCGTGGAACTCGGCAGCCAAAATCAATCGGCTAACATAGGCGTGGGGGCCGGGCCATTGATGATGCTCGGTTAGCCAAACACCGCCATCCGGCAAGTCCGAAGGCTCATTGTGTAGGCTAAAACGCAACGCCCCCACGATCCTGCCTTCCTCATCGACCAGGACACGATGATGGGATTTCTCATCCCATGCGTCCGATGAACGGCTGATACCCGGCTTAAGCTTGGCTTGGTTCCGCCAAGCATCGAGCCTGAGACGGGTTATCTCGTCAAACTGGCTGGAAGAGGGGTCGGAAATCACAGTGAGGGCAATGGCTTGATGTGCAGTCGTCAAACAGGCCCCCAGCGTCTCCTACATCTGCAACCTAACAGCGTTGTCGGGGGCGGCAAGACACGTGGTCAGGTGCCACGATCAGCATCGGACGGACCGTTGATCGCCAGAGGCTCTTGGCCGCGCTCCGAAACATATCGACTTCCCGGCGCCGACTCCCGGATCATGGTGCATGACCTCGGTTTCACTCCCCCACCTCAACGCCACCCTGGTCGCTTCGGCAACCACCCACGGCTTCATCATCTTCGGCTACCAAACCGTGGAGCAAGCCCGCGCCTACTTCGGCGGGCAGACCAACCCCTTCGCAGAGATCGAGGACTGGCTTGAGTTCTGCCTACCGGACGAGCGGTCGATGTCGGCAATCGACGATTTCCACGGGTCGTTCCATGTGGCGATTCCAGATGTCAGGGACGCGGTGACGTTCAAGCTCGCCTGGGGGCAGGACATCCTTCGAGGCTGATCGGAGTGCTCGAATTAGCGGCGGCTACCGCCCTTCGGCACGAAAGATATCGCCAGCGATCAGGCCCGTTTGGTAGAATGATAAATAAGTCAGAGGGGCGAAACGCCTCCCGAGATTCACATACGTTCAGGGGAACTCGCTGCCCTCCCCGCAGCAAAACAGGACCGGGACTAAAGGCCACCAGTGGGCCGCTCGACCGGGCACGATGAGGCGAGGACGCGCCTAAGAGGATACTTGATCGGGGGCGCGGACGGAGACATCCCAAGCACTTCCCCCGGTCTGCGCTCCCTCAGACTGCCGCGAGGCGAAAGAGCAGATTCAATGAGGAGAAGTGTGCCTGGACGACTTGGCCCTTCTCCGTGCGCGGCGGTGCATCCTACAGCCGACCGCGCATCGCTTCGATTTAGATCGATAACCGTTAGGCCGCGAAGAACTACCAGTGTCCAAGGCGGCTATGTGAAACTGTGATGGGACCACCCAGGGCACACGTAGCCATAACCCCAAAGCATGCTTGAGTGTGAGTTTGGCCGAGATGGGGCTGCAACAAGGAGGTCGCGGGTAACCGCCTCCCGCCAGGAATGGCTACGTGGCTTGAGGACGACCAATGGCTCAGGATGAGCAAGGGTTTCCATCTCTCTCCGACCCCAATTCCCTATAGCCCCATGGGAATTTTGGGGGCGGGGGGAGAAGGGCGACACTAGGTCTAGGAAGTGCACCCAAACTGATCTTCTCCGAATTTCTCGAAGGTTCTTCTGTTTAGTTCGCGCAAGCGAACTGAGCAGAACGGACCAAGAGACGAGCCGCGCCCGCGAAGGTTCTTCTGGTTAGTTCGCGCAAGCGAACTGAACAGAAAACCAAGCCAGGGTGGGGATCGCTATGACAATTCACGGAGTTTGGCGTGGAGAAATAGGCCGCTGAATTGACTAGCTCGGCACCACGCGATGAACCAGGAAAGAGCCTAAAAGCTCTCAATGCAACACGAAGGCTTTAGCCACTGAACAGGTTGTCTCGGTGATACCGCAGATAATCGCTCAGTCTGCCCACGGGCTTTGCCCTAAGTGGCATCCCCAAGCCCCAGACATCCTTGCCAGTGGTCTTGATCGCCCCTGCGACGATCATCGCTCCGCTGTCGTCGAAGGTGATCAGATTACGGTCAAACAGCGCATCGAGGTGGGCAGCCAGGATGAGTCCGTTCTGGGAGTCGAGCCGTTCAGTGTTGTTCGACATTCTCCACGGCTTCACATGTGAGGCTCGAAGCATTTCCGGAATCGCGCACCCGGTCACCGCACAGCGATCATTCCAAGCCTTCATGAGATCGGCCCGGTAGGCTCCTTGGCCGATCCGCGCTTGAACGAGAGCCGTCTTCATCGTGACCGAGGAGTTGAGGATGTCCTGGAGGTCTTGGACGAGTTCTGGCTCAGCCGGATTTCGAGCCAGGATGTGGAGCACTGCGTCGCGCAACTCGTCGTCGGAGCGGTCCCTCCAGGCGTTCAGCGTCGCCTTGAACAATCCTTGTGGCTCAGGGGGACTGCCGTCCTTCATCCGCCAACCGGTTCGGCTTGAAGTCAGGTGTGCGTCGAATGCATCTCGTGCATTTTTGAGGCTGTTCCGGAAGGACCTGATCTCTCGTCCATCGTGGAAGTGCGGGTAGAAAAGCTCATAGGTTTGCCGCCAATCCGGTGCGTTGAGAAACGCTGGCGGTGCGTCACGCCGCCCTTCCGCCCGATGCCCCAGACGGGCCAGCGCATAGGCGGCGAGGACCATTTCGGGTGATCGACGGATCACCTTGATTGGCTCTTTGGGAAGTTTTGGGCTCTGCTCGACAGCCATCAGGTTTCTTCGTCGTCGCTTACGATCTCAACGGCGAAGGGCAGATCGACCAGCCGCTTCCCGTTCAGGGTCCAGTATTCGAATCCGCTGACCGTGGGCCATGTGAATCCCATTTCGTGGACAGCGATCAATCCCGCCCGAGAGGGACTCATGATTTCGCCCCGGAAGTTCACTTTCCGTCCGTCATGAACGGTGCACCTCACGTCCGGGTCTTTCAGGAAGACCAACTCCGTCCCCGGCCCGATCCCGAGCCCGCCAAGGGTGCGCTTCACCTTCTCGGCCTCGATCTCCCGACGCTCCTCGGGGGTGATGTCCTGGTCGGCATCAGAGGGGGTGACGTTCTGAATCGCGACCAGTTCGATGATGGCCTTTGCCAGATCGGGCGACGCGGTGAAGAACTCTCGATTCAGACGGGCGCGTTTCTCACCGAACACGAAGTGGAGGGTTCGCTCCAGCTTCCGGCAGTCGGGGACGCGGGCAGAGAAATAGCACTCGAACGGCAGCGGAAGGGACGTGTTGTCCAGCCCCTTCACCCTGAGGCTCACGTCATCCTGCTGGGTCAGCCCGATCTTGATGAAGCCGGGCATGGCCGCGTTCGTGAGAATGTAGACGATGCCTTCGGACACGTTCGGGCACTCCTATCGTGGTCAGTCACCGCAATCGGACGAGCCGACCTCAATGACGAATGGCTTCGTCTCGCTGGCAGTCAAAACGTAGCTGTATCGGAACTTCACGCCCTGTCGGAACACGAAGCGAATGTCTTCGTCTGCACAGATTTTAGGAATGTTGTTGCGGGCGAAGAATCGTCGAAACCCAGCTTCGCTGGCATCTTCCGATGTCTCGTAGAAGTATGTCAGGGTCAATCCCGAAGCGCGAACGTCCACCATAGTTGTGGTCGGATCGAGTTGCTGAGGCAGTGGGGTATCTGCTGCGGTTTGTGCCAAGACTTGGGCGATTAGCGCGGGAGAAAGATGCTCTTCATCTTGAGCCGTTGCCGGTCCAGCGACCGCCAGTACGAAAGCCGACACAACCAACGTTATCATTGCCACCCCCCGATATGCGCGACAAGATAGCAGCGTTTGGGGGAAGAGAGATGGCCTATTTGCTTGGCTCAATCGCGGGTGCGTTAGTCATAACCTACCTGCTGTCAGCACTGTCGGTGTGGCTGTTCCGGAAGATGGGAGACACACCAGCGCGATTGTTCGCAGCCTTCGGTCTCGCCTTCGCGGTTATGTTCGTCCTGTCCGGTTTCGGGAGCGCGGACGGTGGCCCATTTAATCCCTGGAAGAACCTTCCATATTACTCCTTCGGTTTCGCGCTTTGGTTTGCCGTGCAGTGGTTCGGCATGAAAGGGCGGGTGAAAAAGGGGACCCAACGACGGCAGGCCGTCCAGTTGGACTGACGATCTGGGATCGTTTTGAGGTCGATCCGCTATGGCCATTCGCCCACTTGTCGATCTCTTGGTCCATGCCGACTGGAGCGTATCGCCGAAGAAGCGATGGGTGGCCCGAGCCGAATGGGCTGCTGGTTGGACGTTAACGTCAGTCGAGCCTGTCGGCCCCACCCCGGTCTTCGTAGCTGACCTCCTGAGATCAGCGGCCACCCGCCGAGTCCTGGCGGGGTTCGACTTCCCAATAGGTCTGCCGAGCAGCTACGGCGCGAAGACAGGCGAAACTGACTTCTCCGCCTTCCTTCGAGGAATCGGAAACGGACGCTGGTCGCGCTTCGCCGCCATTGCCCGGACCGCCGATGAGGTCTCGATTGAGCGGCCCTTCTATCCGGCGGGATCGACAGGGGGTGTCACCCAAGCGGCTCTCATCCAAGGCCACGGGGAGGCAGTGTTCGACGATCTGAGACGGCAGTGCGAACGCGCCACGCCAAAGCGGCGGGCGGCCTGTCCGATCTTCTGGACCCTCGGCGGTAATCAGGTCGGTCGAGGAGCCCTGTCTGGTTGGGTCGAGGTGGTGAAGCCAGCCCAAGATGGCGGCGCGTCTGTCTGGCCCTTCGACGGCAACCTGGAACACCTTTCCCAGGAGCCGGGGCTCGTGATCGCTGAGACCTATCCAGCCGAGGCGTATGGACATGTCGGCGTTCGCTTCGCTCAAGCCGAGAGCAAGACCAGTCAGTCACATCGGAAGCGTAAGGCGGACGCAATCCATGCTTGGGCCGACCGGCACGCGGTCAAATTGGCGGCCTCTGTCGTCTCCCTGATCGAAGACGGATTCGGCGACACCAAATCGGGAGAGGATCAGTTCGATGCCCTGATAGGGCTACTCGGAATGATCGAGGTCGCTGCTGGTCGTCGGTCTGCGGCACCGCCGGGCCGTGCCACCGATCCCTGGGAAGGCTGGATTATCGGACAGACGGAGTAGCCTCAGGCACTGAGCTTGATATCGATGAGTGCCTGGAAGTCTGCCTCGGACAATATGCGAAGAGGCTGACCGCCCTTGATAAGACTCTCAGCCTTCCGGTGCTTGGAGCTTTTCGTTTCGCCCTCAGCCAGTCGCTCCAGGTCCTGGTCGCCTACGACCAACAGAGTGGTGTGCTTCGTCACCCCATCCGCCACGTCGATCCCCGCCTCAGCCGCCATCTTCGCCGCTTCCCGGCGCGGAAGCATCAGTGCCCCTGTGAAGACGATAACCTCACCGGCGAGGGGGCCGGACTGATCTCCTGACTGGGCTATTGGGCTGGCCGTCGAGGGTGAGATCGGCTGTCGCACCCTGAGGAGCCAATCCTCTAGGCTTACGCCGGTCTGGTTGATTGCATGCACGACGATCTGGCCGGTGACGCGCGAGTCCTCGCCCGCATCGTGGTGCTTGAACGACAGGTCGAGGAATGAGGCGACGTTGCCCAAGCCGTATCCTGAGCGGGCAAATTGCGGCCACGCCCGCCGCACGATCATCGAGCTATCGAGCCACTGACATGTCGCGGCGGGCAATGCGTGTATTTCACACGCTCGGTGCAGGGCGATCCTGTCGAAGCCGGTGTGAGTCACCACGATGCCGTCACCGATAAGATCGTGCAGAGCCGGATGGGCCTCTGGGAAAGTGGGAGCACCAGCCACGGTCGATTCGTCGATCCCGTGAACCGAGACGTTCATGGGATGAAAGTAGTCGTCCGGCTGGACGTAAGTGCACAGCGTCTCCACTGGCTCACCGTCCCGAAATCGGGTGGCACCGATCTGACAGATGCTCGATAGGCGCGGATTCGCTGTCTCGAAATCAAGCGCGACAAAGTTCATGTCACGCCCCGCCGTTTCGTCTTCGTCTCGGGCTGAGCGACGCTTTGAGCGAGAACCGCCTCTTGCCGCTCCAGCGCATCGGCGACACGGACCATTCCGAAGAGGGCTTCGTGAAGAAGCCGATCCTGCATGCCGACACCCTTCGTGTGGTAGGACATTTTGTCGATGTCCGCTTCCGAGAAGTCTGTCCCGATCCTGTTGAACAGCAGCTTGAGCAGCGCGACCAGTTTCTGCCCTGTGAGCTTGTCGTGGGCCTCCTCCCCACCTTTCGCGGGTTCGACCTCGACATGGTTCATGTAGACCCGGTGAGCGGCCATAACAGCCGGATCGTCCCGGTATTCTACCGCAACTGCCATGATCGCCATCTGGTATTGGATGTCATTGGCCCGCATCCGGGTGTTCAGGAGAGTTTGGACGATATTCGACCGGTGCTGATGTCGGGACCGGCGACGCTCCGCCCACACCGTAATTAGCACTGCCACCACTGGTCCGGACATTGTCGCAAAAACCAAAATCCAGTTGGTCACCGTAAGGCCGAGATAGGTTGGGTCTGCCATCGGTTGATGCGAATCCGTTCACGAGAACGACCAAAGTAACGCGGATCGTCGAAGCGGGGAAATCGGCCTTCGGGATAAATACCTACATGCCCGATCAATCTATCTATCTCCTGTTCCGCACCCAGAAGCTCTCGTCCTCCAAACGGCATTTCTCAGCCCACTGGCTAAACTCCGCTGAGAACTATCTCGCACTCCGAGGCGAACGCGGCCCCTCCGCCAACACTCTCATCGGCCTCTTTCAGAAGCTATGGCGCCAAGGCCGACTCCTGCTCGCCATTCGGGTCGGCTGGTCCATCCTTTGGCTGCCGGAGGCTTCGCGATGATCGGCGGCTCAGTAGCCCACTACCCCTTTCCCCAAGACGGCAATCAGACCCTCCACCGGGTGATCTCCAGGCTTCCTCAAAAGCACGCTCAAGCGATGTCCTGGCAGCCGAGCACGGACTGGCTCCTTGAGGTCTCGCCGGGTCTCGCTCGCGCCCTCGCCGGTATGTTCGAGGCTGCCGGAGTCTATCAGCCAGACCCGGATGGGATGCCCGATAGGGTGCTGGTTCCCGACGACATCAGGGCCTCAGTCGAGGGTGTCCTGGACGTGATCAGAAGCCCCGGAACGTGGTTTCAGATCGAGGGTGTCGAGTTCTCGAATCAGCAAGCCAGACTGGCGTTTGAAGCTCTTATCTGATCGTGCGTTGACGCAGATCGCCCTCCCGCGCAACAAGGCCCGGATGATGTTCAACGCCATGACCTTAGCCGCCGCCAGATAGGCGGACTGCATTGTGCAGCCGCCTCCGCGAGCAGGAGGTAGGTCATGGACAACGACGACTACACGATCATTCGCGGCCAACCTCGGCACGCCCGGCATCAAGGGGTGCTGCTCCCGCTCGACGGCGGATGGGCCTTGGATGCGGTAGCGAAGCTGGACGAATCTGCCCCTGGCTTCTTTCGCCACCTCTTGGGTGCTTCTCCGAAGTGGCGCCAAGCAGTCTTTCTTGCTGTCGGCCTGGGGGTGCTCCCGAACCCGCGAGAATTCCTCATGCGTTGTAACGGCGATGCGTCTGAGACCCAGCAGTGGACGGGTGTCCAGCAGGACCTCGCCCAAGCCCTGATGGTGATGTCGCCAAAGGAAATTGTCTCGGCGACCCTCGGTGAAATTCCCGATGGGCTCCCTGGCTGTCTCGCTCGTCTCGGGTCCCAGCCGACGCGGCACGCCGGGGACTATCTGAGGCTGGTCGAAATTCTGACCTCTACCGATCCCGTCATGAAGCTGCGGTGCAAGACGCTGCTGAAACTCGACCGCCTCGATGCCGATCTGATCTCGGCTGCTCTCGAACTCGACCCGATTGCCCTGATCCCCGGCATCCTGCGGCGGGTGAAGGACGGTCTCGAAGCCCGTCGTCTGAATCAGCGGTTGGCGGCTATTCGGCTCGTTTGCTCGACCGCGACCGACGAGGCTCTGCGGCAATCCCTTGAGGATCGTTCGGCGAACTTTCGAGGCCACGACTTCGCGCAGGCGTGGTTGGAACGCTGCGATCAGGCACCCGTCGTCTGTGCAGAATTGGACGCAAATCCCCAGTTCGAATCCGTATCGCCCCAGACCTGTCGGGACATTGGAAAGCAGTATCAGAACTGCCTCGGGTCGAAGGCTCAGCAGCTTGTCACTGGGGTTTGGGGTGCATGGGTTTGGAAACCCGGCCCGCTGATCGTCTGCGTCACAAAATGCGAAGAGGGACCGCTTCTCACCGGCATCTACGCACCGGGAAACCGCGAGGTCCCTCGCGAGCATGCACGGATGGTCAAGGACGTTCTCCGCCCCTTGGGCGTGCTCTGTTTCACGCGGGTCGATCCGGTCGAGCAGGTTCGACTTCTGACGCTGGGCGGGTTCGTGGACGACGAGTTTGAGGATTTTGGATTTCAGTGAAACAGCGTGACAACTGCTACCGTAGGCGTAAATTGACCGGAAAGAACGACGGGAATGGGGGCATCCGGGTTGTTGCGAGAAATCTACACTCGGTTTGGCAGATCAGGATGGCCAGTCAAGCTGACCGTATTAGTGATCTGTGTTTTGGTCGGATCAACTTCGATCTGGTTCTTGCAGAAACGAATAGCTGAAAAGCGAACGCTCGCATCACAAATCTGTTTGACAGAGGCGTTAAATGAACGCGTAGAATTGCTAATATCGCGACCTGGTGAATCAAATAATACAGATAAATTATGGTTGTCGGAAGTGAGGGTGTGTTTTGATCGATATGGTCCATACAGCAAAGAAATAATGGACTTATATAAAGGTGAATTTGAAAGAATTGAGAACCGTTCATCTCGCGCCACAACTGCCCAACGACCCGTCGAGACGAACCCTTCGCTCATAGGTGCCACAGAATCTCAATCGGAGAGATATGATAACATGTCTTCCGAAGGTCAGAGATACGTGGACGAGAAAATGGCTGCATACGATGAAATGTGTGCCCGTTCGTCTGAATGTTGAGATCATTCCAATATTTTGTGCTCCAGTCAGACATCATGCCGCAATGCTGAATTCGAAACCGCTTGGAGGAAATTTAGATGGATGAATCACCAAACGAAAGAGAAGCGCGGCGAGAATTGATGACGTGGAGTGATAATAAGCGACTCCCAAAACGCGGGACACACTGGATAATTTCTAAATCTCTTGCGCGTTACGCACCAAAATTTGAATTATGTGATTCATCATGGATAATAAAGAAAAACACGAGTTATTGGATTGTTGTGTCAGATGAATACTATGCAGAATGCGTTAAACTGAGTCCTGATGATTTGGCGCGTAAGTTCGAGATCGAACAAGAGAATCAAAATAGCCCATTGGCACCCGCGCGCATCATGGACCGTTTTTTGACTGGGGCTTTGCTTGTCTTAGTTGGAGCGATTGTCCTGTTTATCATTTGGCGCGTCGCTGTAGGTGTTTCCGCTGTGGGACAGATGCAATCCAGCCCAGGTGACAGCGCATGCGAACAACTCGGCGGGCGGCCCTCCGGTGATCGATGTGTGTTCAGATAACTCCCAAAAGTCGTTTGTCTTAGTTGGCCAATGCGTGACTTTGGGATTCGCTGTAGTTCCTCACCCAGGCCGATAGCAATCGCGACCAGCCCCGGTGCAGAGGTCCGAGCCCGCCAATCACCGAAGGTTCAGCCGGGCCGCAACTGCACAATGGTCGCTCAAACCCTCACCCTCGAAGGTCGCCTCCTCGAACCCTCTCAGATCAGCAGCGGCCCGCCGGTCCAGGACAACGAAATCGATGTAGTCTCGATACCTCGGATTACAGCGGGCGGGCTGGTCGCCGGATGCCAAGGAGAGGTCTGCGTTCGCGGGTGAGGCATCGTCCCAGTCGGCCCAGACGGTATCAGCGGGCATCCCCAAGCGACGGTTGAAGTCGCCCAGGACGGCGAACCGCACACCCTCGGCGGCACGTTCGTCGATCCAGCGTTCGAGGACGGGAACCTGCTGAAATAGGACCGGACAGGCTTCGTTACTGTCTCCCGAGCTACAGCCAGATTTCAAGTGCACCGAGAGCACGCGGATCGGCTCGCCACCTCGCGGTCGGACGATCAGATCGACACCAGAACGAAGGTCCGGATTGTCCACCTGGACGGCGGTGAAGTCGGGCTGTCGGTCGAAGGGGATGCCCTTACGAACCGCGAAGCCGGTCCGCTGGGCATTGATCGTCAGACCTTCGTTTCCTCGGCAGAAGCCACCCCGGTTCGTGCCAACCCTCTCCTCGATCTCCACGGTGTAGAGGGACGGGTCGAACACCCGCTCGGCAGCGGCTTGGGATTCGACTTCCTGGATGGCGATCACGTCGGCACCGAGATCGGCCACGTAGGCTCGCATCGCCACATAGTCGGCATCGGTGCGGGGGCGGCAGCCGGAGCCATTTCGTTCGGCGAGGTGCTCCATGTTCCAAGCAGCGAGCTTGATCGTCGGGCCAACAGTTGGGCCTGTGGCTGGGCTGGGAGTGCCGGTGCATGCACTGGCGACGAGAGCGAGGGCGGCGAGGAGGGCTGTGGGCTTCATGGGCGGGAGTAGAGCACGGAGGCCGTGACGGTGCCTATTGGGAACGCATGCCTTGTTTCTGACAGGAGCGTCTAAAGGTTGTGGTCGGATGGCCTGAATAGGACTGGCTTCTCAGTCAAAAAGCCTGAATGGTCAGCGTTCAACCGGGGGTAAGGTTATGCTGCTTTCAGACGACGAACTTCGAAGCATGTCGAAGGAGGATCGCCTCGCTTATGACGAAGCGTCCCCAGAGCTAAAGCAGGAATGGACCGACCGCGTTCGCGCCGCATGGGCGGAGGGAACGGCGACGAGAAATGTCACTGGCTCAGCAGAGGATTCGAACGGGAAAGTTGGCCTTTGGCTTATGGTCGGCGGCGTGATCCTCATCCTGATCGGGTTCTTCTTCGATGTCGGCGTTGGCAGCGAGTTTGATCGTGTCGTGAACATCGGGAAAATGGGTGAGAAGTTCGCCTTCATTTTCATCGGGCTCGGCACACTGATTACCGGCGCGATCTTCTGGAATGCCGACCGGATAGTGAAGGCCACTGAGGCCCGCTGACACCCAGCCTTGTCCTACGCGAACTCAGATGTAGTCTCATCCCAGGTGCGGACGTTTCGACTCCTCCCATCTCACCTGGGCACAGATTCACGACCAGCTATCCCGCTTGGGCAAGGTGACGACCGCCCCTCTGAATCTCGAACCCAACGACGAGGATGATGCCAACTGGCACGGTTGAGTTCCGGTATGGCTTTAGGCCCTTGGTTGCGGCCCATTGCCCCCCGACCTAGGGTCTCTGAAAACCCATGGAAAGAGCATCATGATTGGCCTTCGCGCTGCCGCTGCCGCTGCCGCTCTCCTCGGATGCGCGGCGAGCAACGATGCTCTAGCCCAGACCCCATCAAGCTCGAACTATCGAAGCCTCGCCGTTTGCGAAGAAGTCGAGATGGGTGGGCGTTGGTTCAACACCTTTGGGGAGGGGCGATGCCCGCCCGGAAGTCGTCGGCCTACTCATGGCGGGGATGTGAACGCCCAGAATATGAGACGCTTGGAGGCGCAGGTTCAGGCTCTTGGTGCCGCGCAACAAGCCGTGCTGGCGGTTGGGCGAGCCATTGGCGAACGATATCAAGCCGAGTCTGACGAACGAGCCGCGACGTATGCCTACCACCTCATTGACCCTAGTGACCCGATTGCTTCGGTGTCGCTCTACGCCCCCCAAGTGTTCATGTTTCCTACCAGAGGCACGGTAGTCCGCGCGGTAGCTGGCGATCCAATCGCTACGACGGGTGATGGATTCTATTCGCAGTGCTTCATTTCTTTAGACAACGGCTCCGCTTCTATTATGGGTGCGCAGCATATAATAAAAGCTGATCAATTGGCTTGCAAACTTAGATCGCGAGATGTCGCGTATATTCCATTATACTTAAATTATACACACCCCGGTTCAAATTATATTACCACATTGGGGCAAACAATTAGCCGTCGAGACAATGGGTGGCGGGTTTGTTATCGGATACAAGGAGCCAATATGGGATGTATCGACACCATACCTTTTGACCGCCTTTTCGAAACGAACGGTTTGGTTGAGCTAATCCAAACTACCCGCACTTTGGCGACTTTCGAGGGGGTAACGGACGGCCAACTTCAAGTGCGATTGGAGAAGTCAGCCTCGGTCCCAGAAGCCCGCACGATTCGCTTCGATCTGTCATCGTCCCGCACAATCGAGTTTGCTGGTGCCACGTTCGAGGTGCTGGAATTCACCGACGACGAAATCATCATGCAGCGACGGCAGTAGGCCAGCTAGACTTGCGTCTAACACAGCCGGAACTCCACGCGAGGGTTTGGCGGCATTGCTCGAAGTGTGGGCTGCTCCGAGAGGCAAAGAATGATTGTTCGGGTCAAGAGGGACTATGAATGAGCAAGGCCGCAATTGCCCTGATAGTTTGGTTCGTCGCGTTTTGGTTGGGCTCGGCAGCTTGCGCCCAAGCGGTCTCGCCTGATGGCCGGTTCACGGTCTGGATTAATCAGACTGGAGATGGCCGAACCGATGCCAACGGCTCTCAAGTTGTAGTTTTGGAAGACAAGCGAACCGGCGCGGAGCGACAGCTTCTCGTGTCACGCTATGATGCAGACCGTAGGCGCAACCTCACCACCCTCTCCAACGCCCTGTTCTCACTCGACGGCGGCTACGTGTATGTTTCGGCGACTGACACGTCGCCGAATTCCGGGGCGGTTCACCAAATCAACCTCGCGACCGGTGCTGTGCGTTTCGTCGTCGGGGGTCAGGCGGTCGCGGTGATCCGGACGGGACAATATCGAGGTTACCTCTTGGTGCAGCAGCATCGATACCGTGAAGGCCCTCAGTTCGGCTCCTTCAACCCGGTCTACGTTGTCCGACCTGACGGGCGCGTTGAGTTCCTGGTGCCGGGGAGTGACAACGACTATGGCGAGCTTGCTATCCAGCCGTGGCTTGCCGAGCGCGGCTGGCACGCTTGGTAATCCTTGGTGAAGGATGCCCCCCTCTGCGGAACCATCCTTCTCTCGGGCCGCCCGTTCGGTTTCAGGATTGGATCAAACTCCCTGAACCGACATCCCCCGCCACCGAGTTAGTCCTGGCTCCCGTCATCCTCGAACCCGATGAATTCGGCGACTGGCTGGACGTGTCGCGTGACCCGGCAGAGATCATCGCGGCGGCGAGGCCGGAACGGTTCGCCATTTCATAGAGTCGGTGCGCTCGGGTGACCTACCCCCCGGAGGCCGCCCTTGCCTCGGCTTCCGCCAGTCGGGCTTGAGCCTCAGCGGCTTCGCGACGTATCCGCTCAAGCTCCGTTTCCGGCTTTGCAGCATTCGCGATCCCAGCTTGTTCGACTGTCGGGCTGGTCCGTTCGGGAAGCCCATTTTCTCGATGATACGCGGCCAAGGCAGTGTCTTGGTCCCCATAAACCGCGACCATCATCTGCATCGCCACACCGGTCTGCCCGGTTGGAATATCGGTCGGTCGGAGTAAAGTAGTGATCGTGGGGCGGCCTCGTGCGACTCCTGAGATTGTGACGGGCTGACCGTCGCGGATGATCGTCAGAGTCATGCTCGCGCCGACCCTTTGGCGACCCAGCAGCGTGCCGAATCCCGCTTGGTCGCGCATAGTGCGGTTGTTGACCTTGCCCACAACGTCCCCGACCTGAAACCCGGCTGTTTGGGCAAAGGTATTGGGGTGGATTCGGGTCACCCGATAGCCAAACTGGGTGCGGCGACCGTCTTGCCACGTAGTGTTCTCGCCATCGATCCCAAGATGAGGAGTGCTTGGAAACGTCGTCCCAACCGGCATTTGAGCACCCGCTTCGGCCAGAAAGCCGAGCATATTGTTGTAGGTCCCATCGTCTTGATATTGATGATGCTGCATCTGGCCAAACGCCATTTGGGTCTCAGCCCAAACCTGCGTCTGAACCCTGGTATGCTCACCGGTCTGGGCGAGGCTGACGCGGACGAACGACTTCGGATCAGAGCTATACTGGTTGCCAATCAGTAGCTGGGTGAAAGCCGACTGCCACATCCCGAGGGGGATTTCGCAAACCACCTGATTGCTGGTCTGCTGCGTGATCATCCAGCCCCGGTCCATGCATTTTGAACCCACCGCCGTCACCGCATCAGAAATAGGCGTGTAGGCGAACACCATCTCGGCGCGTCCGGACGGCGTGACCGCATCCTTTTCGCGAGCGGAAGTTGGTTGCGCGAGGCAGACGGCCACGGCGGCGGCCACAGCCGCGATCCAAATTCTCATTTCGGTTCTTCCCTCCGGAGGCAATGCTTGCCCGGAAACTACCGCCCTGAAAAGGTGAATCAACGCATTCTTTCTCGTTAACGTTCAGTCGCGCCACGATCTCTCGGAAGGGCCTTGGGGATAGCTTCCTGAAACACAGCTTGTGAATCTTGCCATTCGTTCTCTTTCCGTTCTTATCGCCCTGGGTCGGCGATCAACGAGTGAAGAGACAATGCCGGACCCTTGGGCCGCGACCTGGAACCAGACGCTGGCCGCCCTCCTGGCGGAACCCAATGCGAGGGTTTGGCGGCATTGCTCGAAGTGTGGACTCCACCGTGAGGTCAAGATGGATCAGATCGCAGCCCTGATCCGCGATCCTCAGTTCGGGCCGCTCTACAGTTTGTGGAATCGAAGACCGTCGCCATGCCTGAGTCCGGGGTGTGAGAGCGACAACTTCTTCATGGCTGAGAACGGCGGATTCGTATCGCCGATGATCTCGACGGATCGCCTCATACCGAAGCTGCATCGGCGGTGGCGAAGGTCGAGGGCGTGCCTGTTGGAGTGCTGCGGGGAGGAGTGAGGCGGCTAATTTGGCGCGTTGGAGCAGCGGATGCAGGATATGTCTGAGGGGGGTCGCAGTGGCCCCTCGCGTTCATCCGTCAGTAGCTTTGCCCCGCCATCGTTCCCAAGATCGTCAAAGCGAAGCCTAAACCGAGAATGACAATGGCTCCGACAATACCTGCAACACTGGGGTCCTTGTGGGTGATTATATTGTCGTAGTCGCGATCCCAACTGGATGATCCAGCCTTCTTCAAATCGCCGTATGAAGCGATCAGAGTGAACAGGTAAACAATTGGCAACCCCAGACCTAACCCCCTCGCATAACACCTAACTTCCCGGCCAAAAGCCTGACCAAAGGTCAGCCGCCGACCCTTGTGCGTCACTTTGATGTTGAACAACGCCTTGCCAACTGTCGTGCCAAACGACGATAGGAGCACGGCATGAATGGGAACCGCGCATGCGACGAGGACTAGGCCGACAACGGTTTCGTTGGTCTCCGCAGACCAACGAGGGAAAAGGACTCCGACCAACACCCCGAGCAAAATCACCCAGAGCCAAACGTCCACCATTTTGGCCCAGAACCGGAGCCACGGTCGCGGAGGGGACGACCCACCTTCCTCATGTTGAATCTTCGGGGCAACCCAAGGTGAATCAGCGGCGACTGGAGACGGCGTTGCTGCCTCCGGCTGAGGCTCTTGGCTGGGCGAGACGCTGACTTCTGGGACGGCCCTCCCGCAAGCCCCGCAGAACTTCCCATCAGCGGGCACCGCCGCGCCACAACTCGTGCAAAACATGGTCACCCCCGGCTTCGAGTGACCACACTACACCCGTTATCGGCGAAACCGTAGGACCGACCCGAAAAGGACCCCGCAGCACATGAGCACCGATCAGGCTGGCGGCTGTTCCACTGACCGAACCAACGCCACGTCGTAACCGAGTTCACGCACCCGATTCATGATCGTCGCTCGGACTTCGGCTGACGGCTGAGCGGTGCGGCTGAGGAGCCAAAGGTAGCGTCCGGAGGGTTCACCGACGATGGACCAGGAGTAGTCCTCTGCGCGGTCCAGGACCCAGTAGTCGCCGACGAAGAAGGGACCGAAGAACGACACCTTGAGCTTGGCGTTGCCGCTGTCTGCGACGACCTTCGCCTTGCCATCGACCGTTCTCTCTTCACCGGCGACATCGCCTTGACGGCAGGTGTTCTGCACGCCGACGAGGCCGTCATCGCGCACGGTGTAGCGAGCCGTCACGCCTTCGCAGCCAAGCTCGAAGCCGTTCTCGTAGCGACCGATCTCATACCAGAGACCGGCATACCGATTCAAATCGACAGCCTTGGCGGGTTCGGGAACAGCCGGGTTTCCGACCGGCCCTCGTTGCAAGGTCGCACAGGCCGTCAGGGCGATGGCTACGCCGGAGATGAGGATCAGGGGGAGGAGGCGTTTGCTGGTCATGTTGGTCAAACGGCTAAGCTCGTGTGGCGTTCCGTTCAAGAGACCGCCCGGAACTGGCGGTAGCTCTGGCGTGACGATCAATCACTGGGCCATTGTGATCGGGCCTGGGAAGCCCGGCCACTATCGTCGCCGCGACCGCTCACCGATCTTATCGACGATCCCCACACCGGGCACGAAGGCGTAGATGGTTCCGCAGCCCGACCCCTGACAGGTGTATCGATAGCCCTTCGATGTCAGCCGCCCTTTGCGAAATCTCGTCGAGCCGCACTCCGGGCACTCGGTCGAGCCTCGGGCATCTCGATACCGGGACCTAAGCGCAGCCACTCTCAACTGGCCCGCGATGGCGGCGAGTAGCATGAGGGCCGCAATCGCTGCCCCGGCTGTGATCAGCGGATAGTCGAAGAAGATTTCCATAGGGTGCCCCCGGCTGATCGGACCTTAGCAGCCAAGGTCGGAATCGGAAGCGATGAAGCGTGACGGGCGCCAATGGCCCCAATAGCTCCAGCTACCGCTCCCTCACCCGAGCCGCACATCGATCCTCTCGATGATCCCGGATGCCACCTCATACTCGACCTCGGCGGACCAGGAGCGTGGGTCCGACTGCGCGACTCCAAGATCGACGTAGGCCATCAGGCGGTCCTCGTCGGGCATTCCGATCTGCCATCCCAACGGGTCTATGTAGGGCGAGACCTGATCAGCGAACCACGCCGCGCCGAGACGCAATCCCTCGGTCGCTTGGCCGGGGAGTAGATCGCCTGAGAGGACCCAGATCGGCACGGGGATGGAGGCCCTCATAGGAATACCATGTCGGCTTCGACATTGCCGTGCTCCCCTGGCCCAACGCGGACGAAGGTGTCGTCGGGCCGCCGGAGGGCGACATGTCCCGCCCAGCCGGACGGTCTTTTGCCGGTCAGCACTTGCGTCCCGAGCACTACCTTGATGGAGTTCGCCAGAACGGTTGCAGCTTCACGGTCGAGGTGCCGACCCTTGGTGTAGACGAAACAGGTCACGGGGAGGGTGTAGGACGCTCTCATCGGACAGCCCCCCTTTGCTTTTGATGGTTTGGAGCCGCGACCGTCACCCCGGCCCCACTCGAACGAAGGTGTCGTCGGGTCGCTGGAAAATGGCCAAGCCCGCCCAACCAGCCGGTTTGCCAACCACGAATTCGTTGAACTTCGCGCGTCAAGGTGCGGTCTCTGTGTGAAGGCACGGCTCTTTCATTGGACCACCCGCGTCTCGGAATAGCGCGTCAAACCGGCATTGATCGTGATCGTCTTGGCCTTGCGAGTGTAGGGCTTGCGACCCTTCGGCTTGATCTCAAGCTCGCGCAGGACGCGGACATGCTCACGCGGGCGGGCATGGGTGCCACCTTGGTGCGGTCG